>VOFK01002150.1_pt1 | contig 23436 bp, 31 predicted proteins | sample 5384121 | NCBI WGS metagenome assembly VOFK01 (sample SAMN12384730, study PRJNA508395) | human gut metagenome | isolation source: healthy gut J | host: Homo sapiens | reverse complement strand
GGTATGATGTGAGTGGACATGCCTATGTGCACGATATTGATCCAGTCTGCTGATTGGTATGGGGAATCTGTATGGCTGTATTTTATAAGAATCAGAAAAACCGTCCATACCGCCGGACGTTCCTGGATCTGTTCCGGGAATTTGATGTACGTTCCGCGCGGAACTGGTGGTATATTAAGCTGACACTGATTGTTTCTTCGGCACTGCTGATCGTGTCACTGCTCGGATGGCCGCGTGCCATGGGGCGGGAATCGCCTGCATGTCTGTATGTCTTCCATTTCATGAGGACAGTGTGGAGCGTTAAAAAACGCAGGGGAATCGTTTAATATTGTGGGGTGCATGATCTTCCTTATTTTGTATCATGTGTTACCGGAATCCATGTATCCGTATATCGAGGATGATCGGTGGAATTGGTGTGGGTTATTCTGCAGGATATGCATGGCAGACCGTATTTAATACGTTTGGCGCACTGTCGATCGCATCGGGGTTATTCGGTGCAGGTACGGCAGTGGCGCTGCGAATTATATTCAATGTGATGGGATCTGTATATACCGTCGTATGTGACAGATTTTTTTGGATTTCCTCAGAAAAAGAACGGAAATCCACCGGGTGGGTGAGATGGCATAAAATCAGTAGATCACCCGGTTCCGCCCACTCTCTTTGCCGAGATAAAGCTTGCGGTCGGCTTCCTGGATGACAGATTCCATGGTATGATTTCTGCCAAATTCTTCGACTCCGAATGTCATGGTTACATGAATCAGTTTGCGTTCGTATAATACAGGAGTGTGCCGGATATCATCCAGAAGGTCAGACATCAAAAAGCTGAACCTCCTCCATATCCATGCCGGGAAATACAAACAGGAATTCCTCTCCGCCCCAGCGGCAGACTTCTCCTTTTTTCGCCTATTACCGTGCAAAACAACCTGGAAAGTGTGCGGAGAACTTCATCCCCGGCATCATGCCCGTAAGTATCATTTACATGTTTGAAAAAGTCGATATCCCCCATGGCAACAGTCAGGGGTCTGTAATTTATGCTGCGTGTATCTGGAAATACATGTTTCCAGACGCTATACATCTGCCAACGGTTGAAAAGCCCGGTCAGGGGATCTGTGGATGCGATGTGTTCCAGTTCCAGATTGTAACGTATAAGCTTGTGTTCCATCTGCTGGGAATTCTGGGTAAAAATAATCATAACTGTAATCAGTTCCGCGAAAATAAACAAAGTGTCTATGGTCTGTATGCAGATACTGCTATCTGTGGAAAGCTGGAAGACCGGCAGATGATACCGTGTATAGGAATACAAAAGCAGGCGGTAAGCACATGTGCAGATTCCAACAAAAATTTTAGTGCGTATGCGGTGGAAACTGACAGCAAAATTTAATACAAGAAGTACAAACAGGAAGTGCTGTACACCGCAGTCCCACCCAATCTCTGTATAAATACAGTAATCCACAATAACGTCAGTAATTGTGAAAAAAATGGAAGCAAAAAATGTGTGTGGTTTAGATAGGTAATCCGGAAAGCAAATACATATAAAATGCCACAGATGAGCGTCAGCAGGGGAGGAAGGAACATCCCGAAGAAAGCAGCAGACACAAAAAAAGGACAAGAAAATAAACGCTGAGAATCAGTGCATACAGACGCAGGGTCACAGCAGTGGTTTTTGTCTCATTTGGATCTTTGTACATCCTGAAATATAAATGCCCCTTATTTTTTTATGAATCATATGTAATCCCCCAATAAACATATGCCGTTCAAAAACATCTATAAGAATTATATCACAGTATAAGAAAAAAGAAAAGCGCATTTTTTCACATACTATCCATACTTGAATTCATGGAAATTACATTGTATAATCAGTAGGGTTGAGGAATAAAATAACAAAGAACATATAGGAGGAATCTATTATGGTTACCTGGAACAACTTGGATACCCTTGCTTCTTTTCAGAACCTTTCAAAAACAGGTCGCGTAGATCTGAAAAAAGTAATGTCTGGCGAGAACGGGGCAGAGCGTGTGAAAAAATTACAGTATTCCAATGGCAGAGGGATTCACTTACAACTTCGCTGCAAAGCAGGTGGACGCAGATGTGCTTGAGGCACTTGCAAAGCTTGCAAAGGAGGCTCAGCTTACAGAGAAATTTGAGGCACTTTACAATGGTGCTGTTATCAATACAGGTGAGAACCGTCTCGTTCTTCACCAGCTCACTCGTGGACAGCTCGGAGATGCTGTAGTGGCAGACGGAGTTGACAAGCGTAAATTCTACGTAGAGCAGCAGGAGAGAATCGCTGAGTTCGCAAACAAGGTTCACTCAGGCGAGATTACAAACGCAGCAGGAGAGAAGTTTACAACAGTTGTTCAGATAGGAATCGGCGGAAGCGATTTAGGACCTCGTGCTATGTACTTAGCACTTGAGAACTGGGCAAAGAAAAACAATACATTCAAGATGGAAGCCAAATTCATCAGCAATGTTGACCCTGATGATGCGGCAAGCGTACTTGCATCAGTTGACGTAGCTCACTCTATTTTTATATTAGTATCTAAATCAGGTACAACACTTGAGACTCTTACCAATGAGTCATTCGTAAAGGATGCATTAAAGAACGCAGGACTTGATGCTTCTAAGCACATGATTGCTGTAACAAGCGAGACATCACCACTTGCAAAGAGTGATGATTACCTTGCAGCCTTCTTCATGGATGATTACATCGGAGGACGTTACTCATCAACATCAGCAGTTGGTGGAGCAGTTCTCTCACTTGCATTCGGTCCTGAAGTATTTGCACAGTTCCTCGACGGAGCAGCAGCAGAGGATAAGCTTTCAAAGAATGCAGATATCATGGAGAATCCTGAGATGCTCGACGCACTCATCGGTGTTTACGAGAGAAACGTACTCGGATATCCTAGCACAGCAGTGCTTCCATACTCACAGGCACTCAGCCGTTTCCCTGCACATTTACAGCAGGCTGATATGGAGTCAAACGGCAAGTCGGTTAACCGTTTCGGTGAGCCTGTAGATTATGTGACAGGACCGGTTATCTTTGGTGAGCCTGGAACAAACGGACAGCATTCATTCTATCAGCTTCTTCATCAGGGAACAGATATTGTGCCACTCCAGTTCATCGGCTTCAAGAACAACCAGCTTGACACAGATGTAGTCATCCAGGACAGCACAAGCCAGCAGAAGCTCTGCGCAAACGTAGCAGCTCAGATTGTTGCATTTGCATGTGGTAAGGCAGACGACAACAAGAACAAGAACTTCGAGGGTGGACGTCCTTCAAGCATCATCATCGGAGACCAGGTAAATCCTGCATCTCTTGGTGCACTTCTTGCACACTTTGAGAACAAGATCATGTTCCAGGGCTTCCTATGGAATGTGAACAGCTTTGACCAGGAAGGCGTACAGCTTGGAAAGCTACTTGCAAAGAAGGTTCTCGCACATGAGACAGACGGCGCCCTGAAGGTATTCAGCGATCTGTTAAATATCTAATCGGATTTTTGTCTGAAGCAGGTCAGAGATATAAGACATATATAATAAGAAAAAAGGAGTATGAAAACAACGGTGTTTTTCATACTCCTTTTTATTGGTATTGTTCTAACGTTTTATCCGCGCATCAGGTAATCCATAATCTTTCTGGAATCCTCTGCTTCATGTGCGATGATTTCCATCTCCGGGATGGTGGAAGCAGATTCAAAAATGGTAGATAAGGATACCAGCTGGCATAATTTTGATTTCAGATTCAGGCGGTCACCGTCAGCAGTGACAAGCTCAACCTGTCCGGAACAACTGTCAATTACTTTCAAAAACTCCTGTGGGTTTCAATGTTCATTACCTTCATAATGCATCTCCCTTTCCTTTATACAATATTGTTCTGTTTGGTGATTCAATCATAGCATTTGTGCCGGGAAAGTGCAATGTCGTGCCTCTCTTTGCACATAGACAGTTGTATTTAATGGCAGGTGTTCATGAGATGAAAACGTTACAAAGTGTGTACATGAAGCTTAAGTTGTATGCAATAGCGAAAGAAATCAAGAATAAAATACACAAAACGCACAAAACGACAGTAAAACAAAGGAAAAAATAAAATGAAAACCGGTCAAAATGCACATAATCGTATGAAAAATAGAAATTTAACAGTTAAATTGCAATATAACAATACAACTTTACGAAAAAATATTGTTGTATTTTATTGAAAAACAGGAGAGAACCGATCTATAATTAGAATTACAAAAAGCAAATACGTATCAAAGTAGAGGGAGGACAACGTATGAAGAAAAATTTTTAAAGAAGGTAGCTGCAACGATCCTGGCAGCATCAATGGTAATTGGTATGACAGCCTGTGGAACCGGCGGGGGAGGATCTTCCACACAGGGAGGTACATCATCAAACAAATCCGGAAAGATTAAGATTGGTGTTTTCCATCTGGTCATCCACCGATGTTCTCGGTTCCCAGTGTAAGAAGATGCTGGATGCAGCAGCTAAAGGCACTGGATGTAGAAGTACAGTATGTTGACCAGGGACATGTATCTGAGAAAGTTACAGCTTCTGTAGAGCAGTTAGCAGCAGCAGGATGCCAGGGAATCATCATCTGTAACTCATCTGATACAGAGATGACATCAGCAATCAAGACATGTAATGATAATAAAGTATATCTTGCACAGTTCTTCCGTGTAATCAGTAAAGAAGACAGCGCAGATATTTATCAAAGGTAGCTAAAGATTCCGCTTACTACATCGGAGCTGTACATGAAGATGAACCGGCAAACGGTGCAGAACTTGTTAAGATCCTTCTTGATAAAGGTGATCGTAACATCGGTCTTATCGGCTGGGAGCAGGGGAGATGCTACATGGCTCGGAAGATGGAAAGGTTACAAAGCCGGAGTTGAAAAAATGGAACAAAGAAAACCCAGACGACAAAGCAAAAAAAATTTCTGAGCCACAGTACGCTGGTACAACTTCAGAAGGTGGATCAAAAGCAGCAGAAGCTTTAATGGCAGCAGATCCTAAGCTTGATGCATTGATCCCAGCTGGTGGTGGTGGAGATCCACTTCAGGGAGCAATCGCAAAGAGTTGAACGTGCAGGCAAGACAAGTGATATTGATATCGTTTCTACAGACTTCCTCCCAGACCTTGGAGAAAGACTTCAGAATGGATCAATGGCCGGTGAATCCGGTGGACACTTCTGTGACCCATTGATCGCATTCATGATGGTTTACAATGCAGTCAAAGGAAACTACAAAGACTTCGGTGGCAAATTCGAAGATGTTCCATTCCCATATCTGTATGTATCATCACCAGATGACTATGCAAAATATATGAGAAATATTTCGTAGACCAGCTTCCATACACAGACGAAGAACTGAATTGAGTATGTCTAAAGAAAGTCTGAAAGACTGAAAAAGCAACTGCAAAGAAGCGTATCTATCGCTGATGCAGAAAGCACGTGCTGGTAAATAAACCGGACGCAAGATAACGACTATTATTTGGGGGGTGACGTCGCAAAAAGGCGATGCCACCTTTTTCCCTTCAAAAATGATAATTATGAAGAGGTAGATAATATGGGCACTACTAAAAAACTTTCAGGAAAAGTGAATGGGATATCTGATCTTAATCGGTCTGGTCGTGTTTCCTGGGTAATCTTTAAAATATTGACACCACATAACTTCGGCTCATTTTCCAATATGCTCAATTACTTTCAGGCCAGTCTGATTGCCACTGTAGGTGCGGTTGGTTTCTATTTCGTAATGGTAATGGGAATGTTCGATTTCTCTATTGGTGCAAAACATCATGCTTTCCGCAATCGTTGGTTGCGTATTGGCAACAAAATTTTAATTTAGGATATTTCGGACTGATCGTCGGAGGTATTCTTACAGGCACTATCGTTGGTTTATTAAACGGAATCTTCTATGTAAAATTCGTATTCCATCAATGATCGTAACAACCGGTCTGGCTCTTATTTATGAGTCAATGCAAACTATATTGCAGGCGGTGTGGAGCAGACGCTTCCGGCAAATATTCGTGCATTTGGTCAGATGCCTTGGGATATTATCCTTGCATTGGTAGCATGCGTAGTAGCTTATATTCTTAAACTACACTAAAATCGGAACTTATACTTATGCAATCGGTAGTGACGAATTCGTTGCCAAGAATATGGGTATCAATGTTAATAAATACAAGGTACTTGCATTCATCTTAAGTGGTGCGTTCCTTGGAGTAATGGCAATCCTGACAATCAGTTATGGTTCTTCAATGGTAGCGGTTACCGGTATGGCATCTATGAGCCGAAACTTCGTTCCGACCATGGGATGTTTCTTCGGCCTTGCGTTTAAAAATACGGTATGCCGCTGCAGGCTATTATCATCGGTGAATTCGTAATCAATATTATTTTCTTCGGTTTCATTGCTCTCGGAGCACCGACTGCAATTCAGGATGTTATCACAGGACTTGCACTGCTTATTATCATTACTGTGACAACAAAGGCTACTAAAAGGGCGAAATCGTCAAGTAATGAAGGGAGGAAGACAGCAATGAGTGAAGTGAGATTACAGGTAAAAAATCTTTGTAAAAACTTCGGTATTACAAAAGCAGTTCAGAATGTATCCTTCAATGTAAATAAAGGAGAGGTTCATGCGCTGATCGGAGAAAATGGTTCTGGTAAATCAACTCCTGACCAACATGCTGACTGGTATCTACAGCATTGGAAGCGGACAGTTCATTCTGGACGGAAAAGAAGTCCATCCGAAGAACCAGGTAGAAGCAAATGAAGAAGGTATATCTATCATCGTACAGGAACTTGGAACTCTTTCCGGACTGACGGTAGCAGAGAATATCTTCCTTGGACATGAGGATCAGTTCGTACATTTTGGGAATTAAAAATACAAATGCTATGAACAAGAAAAGCAACAGAGCTTTTAAAAAATATGGTTTTGACAGAATCAAAGCAGCTGATATGATCGATCATTATAATTTCGAAGACCGTAAACTGGTTGAGATCGTAAAAGCTACATATTTTAATCCTAAGATCGTCGTTGTCGATGAGACGACAACTGCTCTTTCGCAGGAAGGACGTGAAGAACTTTACAAACATATGGAAAGAATCAAAAAAGAGTGGAAATACGGTTATCTTTCATTTCCCATGACCTTCCGGAAATTCTCGACAAGTCCGATACAATCACAATTCTCCGGGATGGTGTATACATCGATACGGTTAAGAGTGAAGATGTGACAGAAGATGATCTGAAGAAGCTGATGGTAGGACGTGAAGTAACAGGTGATTATTATCGTGCAGATTATGGTGAAAAAAGTATCTGACGAAGTTGTATTATCAGGAAAGAATGTTACTGTTCCAGGATTGATCGAAGATATCAGCTTTGATTTACACAAAGGAGAGATCCTTGGATTCGGTGGTTGTCCGAATCCGGAATGCACGAGGTCGGAAAAGCGATCTTCGGCGCATCCTACGACAGAGGAGGGGAGGTTGATCGCTGGCGGACGGAACACACATCAACGATATTCCTACAGCAATTAAGCACAGCATTGCTTATACATCCAAAGACCGTGACAATGAGTCGGTTGTGCTGAATCAGAGTATCGGTGACAATATCTGCTTACCATCATTAGATGAACTTGCAATAAAGTCACATATTTAAGCGATAAGAAACGTAGAAGTTTGCCGAAAATATGCAAAACAGATGTCTGTAAAGATGAATGATGTAAACCAGTTCGTTTCAAATCTGTCCGGTGGTAACAAACAGAAAGTTGTTCTTGCAAGATGGATCGGAAAAGATTCTGATATCGTTGTTCTGGACAGTCCTACCCGAGGAATCGATATTAAGGTAAAACAGGACATCTATCAGTTGATGAATCAGATGAGAAAGAACGGTAAATCCATTATCATGATTTCAGAGGAGCTGATGGAGCTGATCGGTATGTGCGACCGTATCGTAATTATGAAAGATGGAAAAATCAGTGGTCGAGCTGGACGTAATAAGAACCTTGATGAAAACGGTCTTATTTCTATGATGGTATAAGGGAGGCAGCTATGGGAAGTCAAGTAAGTGCAAAACAAATGATAAAGAGCAGCAGCTGAAAAAGAGCATCTAAAATGGCCTTAATTCGTTCGCTCCTGCCAATCGTGGGATTGGTTGTTATTTTCCTGCTATTCAATGTCCTGACAGATTTCCGTATGATGGGAAATATGTCACTGGCACTTCTCGCAGGTATATGTAACTATGATTGCAGCTATGGGTGTATTCTTCATTATGACGATGGGAGGCCTGGACTTTTCTCAGGGATCTATCCTTGGAATTGCTTCAATCGTTGTATGTATTCTTTCACAGAAAAGCATTCCACTCGCAATTATCGGTGGCATTGCATCTGGTGCGGCAATTGGAGCTCTGAATGGTTACTTCTACGTATACCGTAAGATTAAATCCTTCATTGTTACAATTTGTACCATGTTCTTATTCCGTGGATTTATCAAATATATGACAACGAATGCACCTGTTTCCGGTTCTGCAACATACTGATCAATTATGACAGTACAGGACTTAAGATTGCATGTACGGTAGTTATTTTGATTATTGGATTCATTGCATTCCGTTATACAAAGTTCGGAACTTATCTGAAAGCGATCGGAGCTGGTGAAAAAGCAGCAATGTTCTCAGGAATCCGTACAGACAGAATGAAATTCCTCATGTATGTACTTGCAGGTGCACTGACAGGATTTGCAGCGTTTATCAACGTCATCAAAGTCGGATCGGTTACATCTTCAGGCGGTAACCAGCTGGAAACACAGATTCTGATCGCGCTGGTATTAGGTGGTATGCCGATTTCCGGTGGCGCAAAAGTAAGATTTGAAAATATCGTTGTCGGATCTCTTACTTTACGTTGTACTGAACAGTGGACTGACCATGATGGGATTCTCGACACAGATGATGCAGCTCATTCAGGGTGTCGTATTCCTGATATTCTGTGGCAGTATTCGCAGACGAGAATCTATCCAGGTAATCAAATAATAATTCATAGTGGGGAACTGACAGTTCTCGTTTACGAGAAGAATTTTCCGGATGTATACAGATCGAAAGTCAGGATTTGCAGTCCAAATAAGATTGGGATCAGAAATGTGAAAAAATGGAGAGTTTAGCATAAGACAGAACAGGAAGGACTTAAATACCAAAAATTATATAATTGGGGCACACACTTTATCACCAGTGGTGTGATTAAAAATATGGATAAATTTCCGTCAGAGAACATTCTTCAGAAGAAGTTTGGATATTCCAGGCAGACGGTAAGGACTGCATTGCGAAATCAACTGGAGGAAGAAGGTCTGATTACCCGTGTGAGGGGAAGCGGAACCTATGTGTTTCTTATGACAGCAGTGGAGAAACGGAGAGAGACCGCGCATCGGCTTGATTTTAAGCTATTTTTCTGACTATCTGTTCCCCCGGTTTACGATGGAATCGATTCTGTTATGACAGAAAAAAGGATATGGAATTGAGGTAGCGGTAACGAAGAACCGCCTGAATGATGAGGCGATTTATCTGGAAGGTCTGCTCAACGGCAAATGTGGCAGGATTTGATTATTGAAGGAACACGCTCCTTTTTCCCGAATCCAAATATCCGTCTTTATAAAGAAATCAAAAGAAGAAATATTCCGACACTGTTTATCCACAATCATTATTCCAAATATGCCATTTTTGACAGTGTAGAAATGTCGGATTCCAGATCAGCTACGAGTTGACCAGGATTCTGATTGAGAACGGCACCGCAGGATCGGGGAATCTTCAAGTATGATGATATGCAGGGAATCGAGCGCTATAAAGGGTTTGTGGAATGTCTGTCGGATTACGGGGTAAAGTTTGACGACGACTGGATCCGCTGGTACTCCACGAAGGATATGGAGGAGAAACTGAGCAAAAAGGGACTGCTTAGGACGTACAGACGGACGAAGCGATTGTACGGCGATGATGGTCTACAATGATGAGGTGGCGGATTATTACATGGAGTTCCTGGAAGAGAGAGGGCGCATGTGCCGGAGGACATTTCGCTGGTATCTTTTGATGATGCAGAGCTTCAGGATTCGAGTACCAGTATCCAGCTGGTGACAGCGGTGCATCCAAAGTATCAGCTCGGACGTATCACAGCAAAAAACATCTTCTGCGGATGATGGAGGATCCGGAATGGCAGCAGAAAAATTATTCGTACCGGTTTCCTGTAAAGATTAGAGATGGAAATTCAGTGCGGAAAATATAGAAAGAAAGTGAAAAGCAGGTGACGAAAATCCGGAAGGACTGTCATCTGCATTTTTCAATATAAAATTTATCCATAATCGTGAAAAAAAGTAAAAAATTATTTCAGATAGTACTTGAGATTTGTCAAAAAGAAAGGAAGACAGATCATGATCTATGAACAGATCATTCTGATCGCGATTGGAGAAAAAGGTAGAGCCATTATTAAAGGTGATTGATTCCTGTAACGAGAGGTGTGTCTGAAGGTAATCAGTACTGTTATGTATTTTACACCGATCGGTGTATTTTTGTACCATTGTTCCGGTTGTAGAAGCAAATGGAACGAGTACGATCGCTATCACTGGCAATACAGCTGATCATTCTGTATGTTGCATTTTATGGATTTGCATTTATTGTGTACGGCGGTGCAGTAAAAATTTTTTGGAAAGACAAGTCCGTTTAAGTTTTTCCGCGCGATCATGCCGGCGGCACTGAATGCATTCGGAACCTGTTCAAGCTCGGCAACCATTCCGATCAGTAAGAGTTGTGTGGAGAATGAACTTGGTGTTTCCAACCAGATTTCAGTATTGCAATCGCATCCTTTTGCGGCACTTGCTACGATGGCAGGACTTCCGGCAGGAGTTATGGGCGTTTATATCAGTATCAATACGCTTTGCGATATGGGAGCAACCTGTGTAAATGTTATTGGTGATATGGCAGGCTGTGTGGTATTGCAGGAGAAGATTGATCTGGAGTAGGAAGGAAAATAGATGAAAACTTAGGCAGCTGGTCTGAAAAGAAATCAGCTGCCTTTTTACATATTATTCATCTAATAATTTGAATTTCGTATACACCGGATCATGATCCGAGTAGCTATATCCGGTATTTACATTTTCATATTCTGTGCATTCAATATTATCGGAAGTAATAAATCCGTCCAGCGTTACCGTGTAGGTCACACCAGGTACATATTCCATATCTGCATTCCGTGCACTGTCCCAGAGAGCATCCTTTTCACTGTCAGAAAGATTGTCCAGGCAGAATGAAAAGTGTTCCGGAAGCTCTTCGCGTGGGAATGGATAAGCCCAGGACTCACAATTTTCTGCATCTTTTCGGATGCCTTAAGGTCATGGTTGAAATCACCACCGCAAAGTACATAATTACCGGCTTCGTATTCCTTTTTCCATATCTGCACTCAGCATACGGATCTGTGCTTCGCGAATCGCATCACTGTTGCCGTAAGCAGACATGTGAAGCAGGAAGATAACCAGTTCCTTCCGTTATCTACAGGGACTCTGGAAATGCTGTAACAGCGGTCAAGGTCAAAGAACTTGCTGAAGCTTGTCGATATCGGAAAGCTTCTTCTCAGAGAATCCGTAACCGGATATTTGGAGAAAAGAGCAAGTCCAGAACGGCTGCGACCATGCGGCTGTGTGAATGGATAAAAAGAATGCGGAATCGTAATTCTGTGCAAAATACCGTATTGTAACTTGGAATCGTATCCTTTAAAATTGAATATTCATCTACATGGTAGCTTCGTGTAGAGTTCAGATCAACTTCCTGGATCAGTGCGAAATCCCGGATCTTTTGGAAGCAACCCAGTTCTCCGGCACCCTGAATATCCAGATTCGACACTCTCCTTACTTTTTGCCCAGGAAGATTTTCCGCCGTCCATAAAGAAGCTGAAGTCCGGCGTGTAGGCTCCGAAACCAAACATTGTAGGTCAGAGCGGAATATTCTTTTTCGGTTGTCAGTGTGTCAGCTGCGGCTGTTCCATCGGAAGTTTTCTCGATCTTCAAAGCCTGATTATCCGGAATGCGGTGATAGCTTGCAAAGAGATAGATCAGATATGCAATCAGCGCAACCAGAATGATAAGCAGGAAGATTCCGAGAACTTTTAATATCTTTTTGATGTTCTTTTTTCACAATATCCCTTTTTGTTTGTTAAATTTCAGATAACTCTATGTAAAATCTAAGTTTACTATAGCATGTCTAAAAAGATTATTTCTATAGAATTGAGAAAAGAAAAAAGGCATAGTAACTTATAAAATAAAAGCGAAAAATCTAATTGAAGTTCTTCTTGCATCTCGTTATAATAGGAAATGGAGAAATGAAATCACAATAATATTGGGGAAATAATATGTGATTAGATCCGAGTATTTATTTAATGTTTGGGAGGTTTACCATGAACGAAAAAGAATTACAGCAAAAGTACCAGTATTTGAGAACGGACTTGCACAGCCGGTATTTCCACTTACAGACGGAAAGACAGGAGAAAAATACGATCCTGCGACATCAAGTATCGTAAGATACTGTGTATATGTGGAAACGGATTACGATGTGGACGGAGATGGAAAAAGAGATCTTGTGAAAGCTGTTGTCCAGGTACCAAGAAGTGCAGTAGAGGGGAATTATAAGGCTGCAACTTTATATGAGGCACGTCCATATGCGGCGGGAGTCCAGGAAGATGGATATCCGCATATGAAAGAAGTGGCAGAAAAAGAATATCATCCGGTTACTTTTGCAGATCTTGACAAAAAGTGGATGCGCATGTTCCGCAGGGATGTATCAGTGCAATGGATCTTTCTTTAAAAGCAGATCCGGCAGACTGGTATTATCCGGATAAAGGAAATAATAACATTATGGTTTTTTGAAAATATCGACACCTTTTGATTATTATCTTGTACGTGGATTTGCAGTTGTTTTAAGTGCGGATTTGGTTCAAAAGGATCTGACGGATTCAATTATGTTGGTTCAGACTATGAAAGAGACGCTTTCAAAGCAATTGTAGAATGGCTGCATGGAGACCGTATCGGATATGCAGACCGTGAAGGAACGGTTGAGACAAAGGCAGACTGGTCAAACGGAAAGGTTGCCATGACAGGAAGATCTTACGCCGGAACCATGCCGTTTGCAGTGGCAACAACAGGAGTAGAAGGACTGGAGACAATCGTACCGATCGCAGGAATCGCAGACTGGTACAGCCAGCAGAACATGCAGGGCGCACAGCGGTACTGGCCGAAAGAAATGCTGAACAGCTTTTTTTTTTTTTGTTCCAGCCGCTATAATGATGAGACATTAACCGAGAAGCAGCGGGAGGATATGGCAGCATTCCATCATGAGATGAGTCTTCAGCAGATCAAGGGTGGATTTGACTATAATCCGGAATTCTGGGGTATGGGAAATTATCGTCTTCATGCAGACCGGATCAAAATGCAGTGCACTCATCGTACAGGGACTGAATGACGAGAACGTGTCTACCAAGCAGTATGAGATGATGTACAAATCTTTCCAGAAGGCAGGAAAGAATGTAAAAGCAATCCTTCATCAGGGTGCACATATTACACCAACGATGCCGAAGCGATATGGAATCCTTGTGGATGGTAAATTCTATGATGATATTATCAATGAATGGATTTCTCATTATTTATACGGAGTTGAAAATGGTGCAGAGAACAGACCGGCAATCCTGGTGCAGATGAACTATGACCAGAGAAAATGGGAGACAGCAGATTCCTGGGAGACAGCATATAAGATGAATCTTTTACGTGCGAAGAACAGGGAACAACCGTAATCGATACAGACTGGGAAGCAGCGGTGTCAGTGCAGAGAACTTCGATGATGTGATGGGTGTGAGATCAAGCAATATGTCACAGCGTTATGTGACGGATCCATTTAAAGAGGCAGTGACATTACAGGGAACAACCTGCGTAAGATTAAGAGCAGCGTTAACAAGATGGAGATGCAGAAGCAGATTTCAATCCGGTAAACAGTAATGATGCAGATACTCTGACGATGAAGCTTGGAATGCATGAAATGTCAGGACGTATGGATGATGTGAAGCTTACTCTTCTTCTTTGTGACGTGTGCGATGAAGAATTTGACAGCATTCAGTCTGTAGATCCGCAGAGAAATACAATTCCGGTCAATGGGTAAAAGAAGGCGGAATTATCAGCGGAGGAGAGGTTCCGGCATGGAATGAAGCGGAGTTTGCTACTGTACATAAGAAATACCGTGTGATCACACGGGCATTTGCAGATCTGTGCAATCCGGAAGCAGGATATGAACCGGAGACAGCACAGAACAGTATCGAACTGAAAAAAGGGTGAATACCATGATTACCATATTTATCTGAATGCTACAAGATATACGGTAGAGCCTGGACATAGCCTGGCACTGGTCATCACGACAGAAGATCCGATCAACTGTCTGATCCACAAGACCTATTCTGTGGAATCGAGAATGCATCAGTGACAGCGGAAGTTCCGATGACTGAAGCGGTAGAAAATCGCGTGATGACGAGAAAATAAATTACATAAAAGGATAGTTATATAAGTATTTCATGAAGGATCACCAATTCCCGAAAACAGGTTTTTGGTGGTTTCATTTCATAGGAAATTCTGAAGGAACTTCCTATGAAACAAAAAGGCACTGCGTGCCGGAAATGCGCACTCGCACGAAGGTGAAGAATGTCGCAAGAGACTGTGCTCGGCGCGAGAATGTGCCGAGGCACAGTCTTTCTTTACAATAATGCAGATGTAGCCTATGCTTCACAAAAATTTTTTTCACATATATCGGGATAATTCTTTTTATTTTTTTGTAAATATTGTAAAATAATTAGAAATGGAAATAACAGGAAACTGCGTGGTAGAAGTCTGGAGGAAAAAGACATGAATGCGGAAGAACGAATGACAAAAAGGACAATTAGAAGAAGAAATCAATATTTTCGGAAGATCTTTCAGGAGATCCGTCTTTTTCCCAATTGGAAATATATCAGATATTGATGAAGAATGGAGAAAAATCAACGAGGGGCAGAGCTGCTATCATTATTGGAAACGGGAAACACCCTGTGATAACTGTGTAGTGATGCGTGCAGCTGACCACGAAAGAAGAAAAAGGAAAGCTGGAGATTGTAAATGGCAGAATTTATCAAGTGATCGCACGTTATATAGAAGTGGATGAGAAGCCATATGTACTCGAGCTGATCCGTTGCCTGGAAAGCTGACTAAAGAAGAATTTGAGACTATGAAAGAGCATACGCTGATTGATGCTTCTATGCTGGATAAGCTGGAGCATTATAAGGATGAGAAGATGATCAAGGTCGCGTACCAGATCTGCAGATGGCATCATGAACGTTATGATGGTAAAAGGTATCCGGATGGTCTGATCGGAGAACAGATTCCAATTGCGGCACAGGTTGTATCTGGGGGGCAGATGTTTATGATGCACTGGTGAGTAAGCGTGTATAAAAGATGCGTATTCACATGAGCAGGCGATGAAGATGATCCTGAACGGAGAGTGCGGAGCGTTCAATCCGCTTTAATGGAAGTGCTTGTGGAAATCGGGATAAAATAAAAAGAAGAAATACGTTACGAGGCATAAAAAAAAAGAAGAAACGTCCGTCATGAAAAAGCAGTTGTATTTCCCTGACGAATTGTGTATAATAAATAAAATATTCATTTTATATACCAAAAAATAAGAAAATGAAAGATGAAGAGGAAAATCTTTCAATCCTGGAGGGGAATAAGGGATGTTATCTACAATTGAGTCGGTCAATAATGTAGTCAATAATTTTATCTGGGGTGTGCCGGCAATGATCTGTATCATCGGAGTAGGACTTCTGCTCAGTGTCAGAACCGGATTTATCCAGATCAGAAAAATTTCCATACGCTATGAAGGTGACGATTGGGCGCATGCTTCGGAAAAAAAGATGCCACAGATGGTGCAATGACACCATTTCAGGCGGTCTGTACCGCGCTTTGCGGCGACGGTTGGAACCGGGAATATTGCAGGAGTTGCAGGAGCGATCGCAATCGGCGGACCGGGAGCAGTCTTCTGGATGTGGATCTCCGCACTTCTTGGAATGTGTACTAAATTTTCAGAAGTAACACTTGCCGTACATTTCCGTGAAAAGAATGCAGAAGGGGATCTGGTCGGTGGGCCAATGTATTATATTAAGAATGGTCTGAATAAAAACTGGCACTGGCTTGCATATTTGTTTGCTGCATTCGGTGTGCTGACAGTATTTGGAACTGGGAAATGCGACACAGGTCAATACGATTACGACAGCAATTGATTCCGCATTATTCAATTACGGGGTGATTGGAGTGGATGCAAAGAAAGACGGTCAATCTTGTGATCGGAATTAAAGCTTGCGGTGTTGATTGCACTGATCCTTCTCGGTGGAATCAAGAGAATCGGACAGGTAACGGAAAAGCTTTTTTCCGTTCATGGCGGTTATCTATGTTCTGTTAGTCGCCAGTGGTTCTGTTGAATTTAAAAATATCCCACATGTATTTTTGTTTCAATTTTTGAAGGTGCATTTACACCGACATCTGTTACCGGAGGGGGGGCAGTCAGCTTCTTTTCATCAGTATGAAAAAAGGTGTGTCCAGAGGAATTTTCTCTCTCTAATGAGGCAGGTCTTGGTACCGGATCGATTGCACATACATGTGCAGATACAAAAACCGGTGAAACAGGGATTCTTCGGAATCTTTGAGGTATTTATAGATACGATCGTAATCTGTACACTGACCGCACTGGTAATCCTGTGCGACGAGTTCCGATTGGTTACGTGGGAGGCAGCAGGTGCGGAGCTTACGATTCTTGGATTTACTTCTACATATGGGAGTTGGGTATCGATCTTTTACCGCGGTTGCAATGTGCTGCTTTGCATTTTCAACGATTATCGGATGGGGACTTTATGGAACCAGATGTATTGAATTTTTTATTTGGAACGAAGATCAACAAACCGTTTATGGTGCTGTATGCACTGGTAGCGATTGTCGGCGCAACTATGGAACTGGGACTGATGTGGAATATTGCAGAGACATTTAACGGACTGATGGCAATCCCGAACTTAATTGCAGTATTCCTGTTATCAGGAGTTGTGGTAAAACTTGTAAAAAGAATATTTTGCAGGGGAAGGGAAAGGCGTATAGAAAAATGAAAAACCTGGCAGAAAGTGAATTTTTGCTTTCTGCCAGGTTTTTTTAATTTCCAAAATTAACACCATACACTTGAAAGTGGGCTTCAATTCGGTGTTTGGCTTCCCATAAAATCTGAACAACTTCTTTTTCTTTTTTCCCCAGAAATACGGAAAGATTGGCATGGATACACTTAAAAGCTGCGATTGGCGTATTATTGTAATCCAGTGGTAAATGGTGATCCGCAAAAAGCAGCACAGATGGATCGGTACATAGAATGGAAGAGCAGAAGAATATGTATTTGGATATTCCATATTTAATGATCTTTTTTCTTCAAGAGATCTGCAGACCAGACATGGACAGTGGCTGATTGCAGAATTGTCCAAAGGAATTACTCTGGAGGCTGGTGACATTATTGCAACCGGTACACCAGTTGTTACAGTTTTTGATGAAAAGAAAAACCGGATTATGAAGGGAATAAAAAGGTAATTGATTTCATGATTGAAGGAGGCGTTGATGGAATTCTTGTGTTGGGATCGTCCGGTGAATTTACAGGACTTACGAAACAGGAGAAACATGATTTCTTCAAATTCTATATAGGTTATACTGCAGGGCGCACAAAAAGCTTTATGCTGGAACCGGAAGCCTTAATTTTGAAAAGATACTGTGGCGTTGTCAAATGAAGTGAATGAAAATGGGCTATGAAGGAGCAATGGTTATCGGACCATGTTATTATGCACTGGATCAGGAAAAGATTTTTTGTATATTATGATACGCTTGCAAAAGTCAATAAAAGGAAATCTTTATATCTATAATTTCCCGGCAAGAAGTGGACATTCCATCGCTCCGGAAACCTTGAAAAAACTGGTAGAAAATGATACTAATAGTAAAGGGTTAAGGGACTCCGTGTCAGAACCAAATCATACAAATGAACTGATGCCACTCTATGACATGGATTCAAATTTCTCGCTCTTGTTCAAAAAACTAATGCAACATAGAGGAGTAGAAGTTTTGGATCGCGTAATTTTCCCCATACAATCAGATGGATGAAGAAGTGTATAAAAAAAGCAGAAAGCTTGATGGATAAGGTGATTGAGGAGTATCAGAACCTGAAATAAGAAGAAACAAACAAAGCAGACATTCTGAAATAGAGAATCATCCGTTCCGGTATCAGCCGGGGACTGGGAGAGATTCTCCATTTTTTTTATTTAATCATGATTTATTCATTTATTTCAAAACGCCATTGCTGCCTGATCCCCGGATATTTTTTGGTGATCGACTTCGCCTCATAAACATATCGTATGGTCTTGCACAGATTTTGAATGGTGCATACATTGCCTGGTAGACAACCAGCTTTTCGCCTGTTTCGGTATGTTCAGCAAAAGCCAGTACCTTGTAGAGGTATTTGGTGCTCTCTTCTGATACCCATTCTCTTTTTTGAAATGGCGCACGATATCGCCAACATGGATTTCATGGAGGGGTTCTGCGTTATTTTTTCGGTATTGGCAGAAAGCGTAGAAGCAGGCTGTGCTTCTGGGATAACCGTACTGGTTTGTGTTGAGGCAGACGATTCCGGGTGGGAAATTACAGACGAAGAATCTATTTTATTTTCCTGATCAGCATCCAGATAAATATACTCATCTTTATCAAGAGAAACCGGTGCGCCGGTCTTGCCGATGATATGAACACCACCATACCAGGTGCCCTCGATTTTAAAAAGTATCTCCGATCTGATATTCGGAAGAATATTCATCGTTCTTTTTATGATTTTGATTTTATTCATAGATAATACACTCCTGTTTGTATTTGAAAACTAATCTAATTATATGTGCATTTTCCAATTTTTCCAACCTAAAAATGGGAAAAATCGTGTATACTGGAAAGTACTAGTTGCTGGTCACAAATACTGTGAACAGTAACTAGTACTACGGAAAGGGGAAAAATAAAATGGTAAAACCAATTATGAGAGAGATCTCTTTTTCTGCGCCAGAAGGCAGAGAAAAGCAACGAAAGGGAGATTTTCCAGTTGCAATTGATTTACTGGATACATTAAAAGCGCACGAAGATGGCTGTGTGGGAATGGCAGCAAATATGATCGGGGTAAATAAAGCGATCATTGCAGTCAATATGGGATTTATGAATGTTGCGATGTTCAATCCGAAGATTGTAAAGAGAAACGGAAAGTATGAGACAGAAGAAGGATGCCTGTCTCTGGATGGTGTAAGAAAATGTGTGCGCTATCAGGAAATAGAAGTAGAATATGAAGATATCAATTTTAAACGGCAGAGACAGAAATACAGCGGATGGACGGCGCAGATTATTCAGCATGAGTGCGATCATCTGAATGGGGATTATTATTTGATGGTATCCCAAAATCAAAGATCCGGCATTATGGTTTCGCGTTTTGTGGAAAGAAAGTCCTGATTGGAACAGATAAATCGGAATAATGTTGTTATTACAACAGAAATGAAAATCCAGAAACCGTATACTTATCCATACAAAAAAAGAAGGTATGAGGAATGAAAATATGAGTAATACAGCGACGATTTCGCAGGAACTGGTGAGATGAACCAGAAGTGCAGAGAGCTTCTGGGACAGGTGTAGCAAGAGAAAAGTCTGAAAAATGAGATTTCTTGACAGAGAACAGGGGATTTGGTATTGTTTAAAAGGACGGAAAAATCTGACAGACGAGAAATAAACCGATAGAAAAAGAAATGAAATAATAGGAAGCGGGTTGCGTCTGGCAATCCGCTTTTTAAAATTGAGGTTGGACAGTGGCGTAGCGAGTGTAACGTAGCTATGCTTTTTAGATTTTAACGAAAAGGGAAAAAGAGGGCAAAAATGGAACTGAGTATACTTCTGATGGAACAGATTGCAAAAATTGTTTATTATGATCTTTTATGGGATATGCGGTAGTAAAAATGGGATTGTTGAAAGATGAAGACAGTAAAGTACTGTCAACATTGGTGCTCTATTTGATTGTACCATGTGTGATTCTGAATGCATTTCAGGTAGAGTATACGCCGGAAAAAGTAAGTGGACTGGAGCTGGCTTGCATTGCATCGTTATTGCTTCTTTTTATATTACTTCCAATTGTCAACCTGATTGGAAAGGTTCTTCATCTGAATGAAGTAGAAACGATGTCTATTTATTATTCAATTCAGGGAATCTGATCGTACCACTTGTGGCATTTATGCTTGGAGATAAATGGGTATTTTATGCGTGTGTATTTATGGGACTTCAGACCATCTTTTTCTGGACACACTGCAAAAATGTACTTAGTCACGAAAAAGGATTTAATCTGAAGAAAATATTTTTTAATATCAACATCATTACGATTATAGTCGCGATTGTTTTTTTTTTTGCAAAAAAATACGTCTGCCAGAAATTATTACAGGAACACTTGACTCAGTAGGTGCAATGATTGGACCGGCAAGTATGTTTGTAATTGGGATGCTGATCGGTGGAATGGATTTAAAGAAAGTATTGACGAATAAGAAAGCATATTTCATTTCGTTTATGCGACTGATCGTGATTCCGCTTATTGCGTTGTTTATCCTGAAGGTAAGTGGCCTTGTGGGATGGAATAAAGAAGGAGAAGAAATCCTTTTGATTGTATTTATGGCGGTAATTTCGCCGGTTGCTTCAACTGTTACACAAATGTGTCAGGTATATGACAATGATTCCAGATATGCCAGTACGATCAGTGTGCTGACTACACTTGAGCGATTGTGACGATGCCTTTGATGGTACTGGTGTTCCAGATGGTGATGTAAAGGAATTAAGCATAAATATATAGTAGTAGAGATGAGAAAGAATGTTCCCTGGGGATGGGGATGTTCTTTTTTTATACCTAAAAATAGTTGGTTTTAGGAAAGAATTATATGGATATAAATAAAAACTAAGGAAAATGTTACATAGATAATTTAAAAGGAAAAGTGATAAAAAGAATGAAATTGTTAAAAACATACAAAAAATACAGTGTTAAATTGCTAAATATGACAAAAATAAATAATGGTATTTACATTTTAAAAAACCAGGTTGTATATTATAGGGAAAGGAACTGGTCATGACGACATGACATCATAACAAAGGAGGAAGAAAAAATGAAAAAAAAGAGTAGTACAGGCATTGGGATGTATACTTGCAATGACGATGGTAGTAGGAAGTCTGACAGCATGCGGAGGAAAATCTGAGAAAAAAGCAGAAAAAAAAACAGGAAGCGATGTAAAGGTCGCAATTATATGTTCAGTCGCTGGACAGAATGATAATGGATATAAAATCAATCCGCAGTAGAAGGCGCAAAAAAAAAAGCTGCTGACGAATTTGGTATTGAATATAAGGTTGTTGAGCCGACAACAGGTGTACCACAGGCACTGGAATCATTAGCTGATGATGGATACAATGTAATTTTTCAATCTGGAATATGACTTTGAAGCTTTGATCCAGGGAACCGGTGGAGCGCAACCAATTGCAGAAATGTATCCAGATACAACATTTGTATGTGTAAATGATAATCCGAATCAGGATGAAGACGGAAATACAATTCATGATAATGTAATCAGTGTTCTGTTTGACGTACATCAGGCATCTTTCGTAGCAGGTGCACTTTACTACATTGGTAAATGAAAATGCAGAAACTTTATTTGGTACAGATGGTTATAATTTCACACCTGCAGATAATGGCGGACGATCCGTAGATTTATCGGAGGAACTAATTCAAATGGTATCACGGTATTCTCTTATGGATATATCGAAGGTATCAACTATGAAGCTGAAAAGCTGGGTGTAAATTATGATTACTATGCAAAATATGATGCAGGATTTGCTGATTCTGCAACAGGAAGTACAGTAGCAGGAACATATTATAATCAGGGAGCAAATATTGTATTCTCAGTAGCTGGTTCTGTAGGTGATGGTGTTGCATCAAAGGCAAAAAGAAGAAGGAAAGCTTGCAATTCAGGTAGATGCTAACAAAAGATGATCAGCAGCCAGGATATGTTCTGACAAGTGTTATTAAAAAATACAGAAGTACCTGTATATGACATTGTAAAAGAAGCAGTATATGGAAAGATTGATAAGATGGATCGTGCACAGACATATTCATTAGCATCAGGCGCAGCTTCTATTACAGATCTTTCAGAAATCAGCAAACAACATACAGGATAGCGGAAAAAGACAAATGGGAAGAAATCAAAAAACTGAAATCAAAGATGTAGAAGACAAGATTTCAGATGGAACAATTGTAGTAACGGATGCGCAGAGTGGAGAAGAATTCGATGCTTCTAAATGCCTGAATGTTACAGTAAAATAGTTGTTTTGACAGAAAGGAAGCGACAATATGAACAGCATGATACAGACGGTTGATCTGACCAAAAAGTTTAACGATTTTGTCGCAAATGATCATATTAATCTGGATGTAAAAGAACAGGAGATTAAATGTATTGTAGGTGAAAACGGTGCAGGAAAATCTACAATGATGAATATGCTCTACGGATTGCTTTGCAGCCAACAAGCGGAAAAAATCCTGATCCGGGGAAAGAAGTTACACTGAACAGCCCGGTTGATGCGATTGCAAACGGGATAGGGATGGTGCACCAGCATTTTTAAGCTGGTGCCGTCTCTTACCGTATATGAAAATATACTGTTGGGTGCGGAAATTACACAGAAAAAAGGCGGAATGAAAACCCGTTTATCGATCAGAAAGAGGAAATTAAAAGAGTTGAGAAACTGATTCAGGAAAATCATCTGAATTAAATGCAACAGATAAGATTGAAGATATATCTGTCGGTGGACGTCAGAGAGTAGAAATTCTGAAGATGTTATACAGAAATGTAGACATATTGATTCTGGATGAGCCGACAGCCGTACTTACACCACAGGAAGTTGATGAATTGATTGCAACGCTCAAAAATCTAAAAAGAGCAAGGAAAAAAACAATCATTGTTATTACACACAAATTAAGGGGAAGTAATGGAACTGGCAGACAGTATTACTGTAATAAAACAGGGAAAAGTTGTTGGAAATGTATTAAAGAAGGGACACAAGTGAACGAGAACTGGCACAGATGATGGTCGGAAGAGATGTTGTTCTTACTGTAAATAATGCACGAAAACAACAAGTTGAATCAGAGATTATGTACAAAGCAGAAAATCTTACGACTGTGAATGACTATGGAAAAATTTGGCATCCAGTCGTAAGATTTCTACTTTATCTGATGCTGGCAGACCATTTCTTTTATGCCGAACAGCACCCCAGCTGAAGCTTGGAATCAAAATCAAC
>VOFK01003542.1_pt1 | contig 23452 bp, 48 predicted proteins | sample 5384121 | NCBI WGS metagenome assembly VOFK01 (sample SAMN12384730, study PRJNA508395) | human gut metagenome | isolation source: healthy gut J | host: Homo sapiens | reverse complement strand
GAATTTAAACACAAATCAGTTCTTTTTGGAAGAAACAATTGACAATCTGAATATTAAACCTGATGGAATCTATGTAGATGGAACACTTGGCGGTGCAGGACATTCATATCAGATAGCGAAAAGACTTACAGGTGGTGGCAGACTTATAGGTATAGATCAGGACGCGGACGCAATTGCGGCAGCGACAGAAAAGACTTAAAGAATTCTGAAGAACCGGGGTAACAATAGTAAGAAATAATTATTGCAATATGGACAAGGTTCTTGATGAACTTGGAATTGATAAAGTAGATGGAATACTTCTTGACATAGGAGTTTCATCGTATCAGTTAGATACAGCAAGCAGAGGATTTACTTATAATGTAGATACTGCTCTTTGATATGAGAATGGATCAGAGACAGGAGATGACAGCAAAGGATCTTGTTAATACATATAGTGAGATGGAGCTTTTCAGAATCATAAGGGATTATGGAGAGGACAGATTTGCCAAGAATATTGCTAAACATATAGTTGCGGCAAGAAAAAGAAAAGCCGATAGAAACAACATTTGAACTAAATGAGATTATAAAGGCTTCTATTCCGGCAAAGGTGAGGGCGACAGGAGGTCATCCATCCAAGAGAACATACCATATAAGAATTGAACTTAACAGGGAATTAGATGTCTTAGAGAATTCAATTGATATGATGATAGACAGGCTTAATCCACAGGGACGTTTATGTATCATAACATTCCATTCACTAGAGGACAGAATAGTTAAGGCAAGATTTAGAAACAATGAGAATCCATGTACATGTCCACCGGATTTCCCAGTATGTGTATGCGGAAAGAAATCAAAAGGAAAGGTTATAACAAGAAAACCTATAGTTCCCGGAGATGAAGAACTGAACGAGAATCAGCGGTCTAAAAAGCTCTAAACTGAGGGTGTTTGAAAGAATATAAAAACATTTATGGAGGGGAAAGTTTTGGAGAAGAGAAGAAATGTTGTAAATCACAGGACAACTGAATATCAGTATGGAAGTGCAGTAAGAAAGCTGCAGTCTGTTCCAGAAATACATACTTATGAGCATGAAAGAAGAATTGAGGAGCAGGAGCAGGAGAGAAGACAAAGAAGAAGAGAGATAAGAAGAAATAACAGGGTTAACCTTTGTGTATACTACAGTGCTTGCTATCTGTGCAACAGCAGTATTTGCAATATGCTACCAGTATCTTAATCTCCAGTCAGATATTAAGACTAACAGTACTGCTGTAGTTGAGCTTCAGAATCAGCTTAATTCACTTAAGGCAGAGAATAACAGCCATGAATCAGAGATTAATGCAGGCATTGATTATAACGCAATATATGATACAGCTGTCAATGAACTTGGTATGGTATATCCAAGCAGAAGCCAGATAATCGGTTATGATTCAAAGGAAAGTGAATATGTAAAGCAGTATAAGGATATCTCAAAATAACTAAAATGTGTGGCAGTGCGATATAAAGGATTGATAAATTTATGGACAATACCAGTGAAGCAAGAAGAAAGAAAATAATGCGCAGGAAACGCGCAATGCTTAAGAGGGACACACACAGAAGAATTAATGTTACATTTATAATAGTATTTGTATTATTACTTGTACTTGGTGTAAGGATATTTATGATTAACTATACACATGGGGAGGAATATTCCGGCGGTGCTTAATCATCAGACATATACATCAACTACAATTCCTTATATGCGTGGTAATATTACTGCAAGTGACGGAACAGTTCTGGCATATAGTGAGAAGGTGTATAATCTGATACTTGATGTAAAGAGTGTGACATCAGCGGACGGAAAATATCTTAATAATACAATAGATGCATTAGTAAAATGTTTTTGGTCTTGATAAAGATAATATTAAAAAATAATTAACGATAATCCTTCAAGCCAGTATCAGAAGCTGTAAGGAACTGACATCAGATGAGATAGCTGAATTTAATGAGCTTAAGGCACAGAAGAACAGCAATATATATGGTGTATGGTTTGAGGAAAGCTATGTGAGAAAATATCCGTTCAGTACTCTTGCATGCGATGCTATAGGTTTTGCATCCAATGTCAATGGTGGTGAGCTTGGTCTTGAAAGCCAGTATGACGATGAGCTTTCAGGAACAGACGGAGTTTCATACAGCTATGTTTGATGAAGATCTTAATGCAGTAGAAACGACAAAGGCAGCAGTTAACGGTAATAATATTATTACAACAATTGATTATAATGTGCAGTCCATAATAGAGAAATATATGGTTGCATATAATCAGGAAAAACCATCTAAGAATACAGCTATTGTTGTTATGAATCCTAAGAATGGTGAGATTCTTGGAATGGCAAGCTATCCACAGTTTGACCTTAATAATCCCAGAAATCTTGCAAATGTATATTCTGAGGAACAGCTTGCATCAATGTCAGATACAGATGTAACCAATGCATTGTATCAGTTATGGACTAATTATTGTGTATCAGAGTCATATGAGCCGGGTTCAACTTATAAGCCATTTACTATTGCAGCCGGTCTTGAAAGAAGGCGTTGTGCATGATGGAGATACTTATGAATGCAAGGGATATGAGTATGTTGGCCCTGATATGATTAAGTGCCACTCATATTCAACAACAGGGAAGCCATGGTGTGCTTACATTGTCGCAGGCATTGGAAAATTCATGTATTCCGTACATGATTAATATTGCAATAAAAAGCTTGGTAATGTCAGATTTGCACAGTATGAGAAAATGTTTGGATTTGGTGCAAAGACTGGTATAGACCTTCCTGGTGAAGCTACAGGTATTATGTATGATGAGAATAAGATAACTACAATAGATGCTGCAACCAATTCATTTGGACAGAATGTTAATGTTAATATGGTACAGATGCTGTCAGCGTATAGTTCTCTTTATTAATGATGGCAAGTATTATCAGCCACATATTGTTAAGAGAATAGAATCAGCTAATGGGGAAGTTGTTAAAGAAAATTCACCGGTTCTTGTAAGGCAGACAGTAACTGCTTCAACATCAAAGTATCTTAGAAAATATCTGGAAAATACAGTAGAATTAGGAACAGCACATAAGGCGTATATAGAGGGGTATTCTATTGCAGGAAAGACTGGTACTGCACAGAAAATCCCAAGAGCTGACCTTAAGTGGGTTATCTCATTTATAGGGCATGCTCCGGCAGATGATCCCTAAATTTGCAATATACATTGTTCTTGATGAACCGGATGGAACGACTGGAACATCGGGAAGTACATCAGATGCACTTATACTTTGCAAAAGATATTATGACGGAGCTGCTGCCTTATATGAATGTGTATAAGGATACAGACGAGCCATATGTTGATCCGGGAAATACACCGGAGGAATCAGGCGTTTCAGATGTCCCTGTTTTCGGAACCGGCTGCAACAGGCAGTAACTAAAATTATGTAATAATAAGTAGAATAACCCTGCTTTGCTTCTCATAAAATGTAGAAGACTAAAGCGGGGTTATTTGTCAATGAAGGATAATGACACATTTGGATGGCTTAGCACCAGTCATAGAAAAAAAGCTTGTGTTAATGATAGCTGCAATTCTTATGGTTTGTATTCTTGAATGCGTAAGGCTTGGCGTTATTATGACGGTAAAGTCAGAGTATTATATGCAAAAGGCTGATGAGCTTCATCAGAGGGAGGGAGAATTAAGGCAAAGAGAGGAAGGATTCTTGACAGAAATGGCGAAATACTTGCAGCTAATGAAGTGGTATGTACAGTTTCTGTAATACATAGTCAGATAGAGGACGAAGATAAGGTTATAAAAAGTGCTTGCAGGTGAACTTAATATGGATGTGGAGGAAGTGACTAAGAAAGTAAAGAAAGTATCCTCTATGGAATATATTAAGACAAATGTGGCAAAGGATATCGGAGATGCAATAAGGGAATACAATCTGTCTGGTGTCAAGATTGACGAGGATTATAAGCGGGTATATCCGTATAATGAACTGGCTTCAAAAGTGCTTGGCTTTACTGGTGCTGATAATCAGGGAATACTTGGACTGGAAGCTAAATATGACACATATCTGTCAGGTACTAACGGTCAGATTCTTACACTGTCTGAGGCAGGGGGATTGAGATAAAGGGCAGCCGGGAAGATCGTATTCTACCGGTTGACGGACAGGATCTGTATACAACGCTTGATGTTAATATACAGAAATATGCAACACAGCTTGCATGGGAGACTATGGTAAAGAAAGAGGCAAAAAACAGGTAAGCATAATTGTAATGCGTCCGGATAATGGCGAGATACTTGCTATGGCAAATGTTCCTGAATATAACCTTAATTCTCCGTATGAGCTTAATTATGAACCGGACGAAGAAGATGCACAAAAGGATAAGATGGATCTTCTTAATAATATGTGGCGGAATTTCTGCATAAATGATACATACGAGCCAGGCTCAATATTTAAGACGGTTACTGCAACAGCAGCACTTGAGACAGGCGTGGTGGGTTTAAATGATTCTTTCACATGTTCAGGTGCAACGGTTGTTGCTGACAGAAGAATAAGATGTCACAAAACAACGGGCCATGGAACACAGGATTTTACACATACAGTGTATAATTCGTGTAATCCGGCATTTGTTGAATGGGGCAGAAGAGTCGGTACTGATAATATGTATCTGTACATGGGTAAGCTTGGACTTCTTACAAAGACAGGAATAGATCTGTCAGGAGAGGCAGGAACGATTATTCATAAGCAGGAAAAATGTAGGCGCGGTTGAGCTTGCCACAATGTCATTCGGACAGTCTTTCCAGATAACACCCGTTCAGATGTTAAGGGCTGTTTCGGCGATTGTAAATGGTGGAAGACTTGTTACACCACATTTTGGCTTATACACAGGTTCATCAGATGGTTCAGTGGTAAATGAATTTGCATATTCAACACAGGATGAGGCAATATCATCCCAAACGAGTGAAACGATGAAAAAGATTCTTGAGGGTGTAGTGTCAGAAGGCGGAGGAACGAAAGCATATATTGACGGCTATTCAATAGGAGGAAAAACGGCAACATCACAGAAGCTGCCAAGAGGTTCAGGAAAATATATTTCATCATTCATAGGTTTTGCTCCGGCTGATAATCCACAGGTTATAGCGATGTGCTTAATTGATGAACCGACAGGTGTATATTATGGTGGAACAATTGCTGCTCCTGTTGTTAAGACACTGTATGAAAATATATTGCCGTATATTGGTATAGAAAAAGGTCAGTTCAACTTGAAAAAACGATGATTGATAGTAATATATTTTTGTATACATTTTGTATGAAAGGAAGTAAACGACGATGGATTTAAAGAATAAGACGGTAATGGTCGTGGGAACAGGTATAAGCGGTATTGGAGCCGTAGACCTTTTGAATAAAGTTGGTGCTGACTGCATACTGTATGATGGCAATGAAAAAGCTTGACAGAACAGAAGGTGCAGGAGAAGTTAGGTGATAACAAGGCAGAGATTATCATCGGAGCATTTGATGAGGCACTTCTTTCGAAGATTGATCTGCTTGTAATAAGTCCGGGGGTTCCTATTGACAGTCCGGATAGTGCTTACATTTAAGAATGCCGGTATCCCTGTATGGGGCGAGATTGAGCTTGCATATAATTATGATAAGGGTAAGGTTATTGCAATTACAGGAACTAACGGAAAGACAACAACTACAGCGCTTGTTGGACAGATAATTGCTGCATATAATGAGAAAAAACATTTGTCGTTGGAAATATAGGTAATTCATATACGGGAGAAGTGCTTAATACAAGTAATGACTCTTATACAGTAGCAGAGATAAGCAGCTTCCAGTTAGAGACAGTACATGAATTCCATCCGATTGTATCTGCAATTCTTAATATTACACCTGACCATCTTAACAGACACCATACAATGGAATGCTATGCATGGACCAAGGAAAGAATAAGTGAGAACCAGACCAAGGCAGATACATGTGTCTTAATCTTGAGGATAAGTATCTTAAGACTTTGCACCTGAGTGTAAGGCTGATGTTGTGTGGTTTTCAAGTGAAAGAAAGCCATCAGTCGGAGCATATGTAGATGGTGAGATGATTAAGTATACAGATGGAACTAATGATTATGACATGTTGAATGTTCATGACATGAATCTTTTAGGAAAAGCATAACTATGAAAATGTATGTGCAGCAATTGCAATGACTAAGGCTGCCGGAATTCCTGATGATATTATAATAGAACAGGTTAAGAAATTTAAGGCTGTTGAACACAGAATTGAATATGTTGCAACTAAGAATGGTGTTGATTACTATAATGATTCCAAGGGAACTAACCCAGAGGCAGCAGTTAAGGCTATTGAAGCTATGGTTAAACCTACAATTCTTATCGGCGGAGGTTATGATAAAGGCTCAGAATTCGACCTTTATGTAAAGGCATTTAAGGATAAGGTTAAGCTTCTTGTGCTTATAGGACAGACAAGTGCCAAGATTGCTGATACATGTAAGAAATATGGCTTTGATAATATCGAATATGCTGATTCAATGGAACAGGTAGTAGATATATGTGCTAAAAAATGCGGTAAGTGGAGATGCGGTTCTTTATCTCCTGCATGTGCAAGCTGGGGAATGTTCGATAACTACGAACAGAGAGGAAGAATATTCAAGGATCTTGTCAATAATCTGTAAAAGGCGGTGCTTTTTATGCCGGGGAATAATAGAAATAGAAGAAATAACAGAAACAGAAAAAAAGAGAAAACAATATGGATTTTTACTTTGATTACACTCTTCCTTTTTTGTGCTTGTATTCATAGTTGGCTTTGGACTTTACAATGATTTACAGCACAAGCTCTTATACAGCGCAGATTGAAGAGGGTGATCCGGAATTTATTTCAGAAAACAGCTTATATTTACTATAATAGGCTTTGCTTTTAATGATAGTTGAAACTAAGATTTTGGATTATCATTATCTTAAGAATCTTGCAGTTGTAATATATATAGGGCGGACTTCTTTTTGCATGTTCCTCTTAAAGACTCCTCTTGGAATTACAAGAAATGGAGCTACCAGATGGATAAAGATTCCGGGTTTGGGACAATTCCAGCCTGCGGAGCTTGTAAAGATTGAACGATTGCCATGACTGCATTTCTTATAGTGAAAGCAGGGCAGAATATAAAGAAATTCAGGACTGTTATAGTGATATGTATAATAGCCGGTTTTGCACCGGCACTGCTTGTTTATGTGCTGTCTTCAATATGAGCAGCGCACTTATTGTAGCACTTATCTCCGTTGTTATGACATTTGTGGCATATCCGGGATATAAAATATATGTTGCACTGACGGGGGCTGGCAGCGGTGGCTTTTTGGCGCATTTTTACTCATGGATAAAGAAGATGGCAGCGTCGGGAAATATGACTGGGAAATTCAGATTAAAACCGTATACTTGTATGGCTTAATCCTGAGAAATATATTGATGATAAGGGATACCAGACAGTTCAGGCGTTATATGCCATAGGCTCAGGAGGTCTTTTGGCAAAGGTCTTGGCAAGAGTCTTCAGAAGCTTGGATATATCCCGGAATCACAGAATGATATGATATTCTCTGTTATATGTGAGGAGCTGGGACTTTTTGAGCATTCTGTCTGATTGCCCTGTTTATTGTAATGTTATGGAGAATTAACCATATAGCACAGAATGCACCTGATTTGTTTGGTTCAATGCTTGCAACAGGAGTATTTGCACATATTGCCATACAGGTAATTCTTAATATAGCAGTTGTAACTAATACAATACCTAATACGGGAGTATCACTTCCATTCATAAGTTATGGAGGTACGGCGGCAGTTTTTGCTGCTTGAACTTGGGGTTGTATTTAATATAAGCAGTCAGATTAAGTTGGAAAGATAATGGGTAGTAGGAATAGTAACAGTGTAAACCAGAAGAAAAGATTTCAGGCAGAAAAAAAAAGAAAGAAAGCTCTTATTATATTTGCAGTTATTGCAGCTGTTGCCGGAATGCTTTTTTGGTGTTACATATAAGGTGTTTGAGGCTGATACAATAGAATTTGTGGGTTCAACTCATTATTCCGGATGAAGAACTTAAAAAAATATATATTTGGTGGTGATTATGTTAATCTGTTATATTTCAGGATTTTTGGACAAAAAGACACCAAAATACCATTTATCCAGAAATATGATGTTGAGACAGACTGGCCGGACAGACTTTATGTAACAGTATATGAAAAGGCAATAGTAGGTTATGTCAGGTACATGGGTTGTAATATGTATTTTGATAAAGATGGAATTGTAGTAGAAAGCTCAACGGATTTATATGAAAATGTTCCGCAGATTGACGGACTTAAGTTTGATTCAATAGTGATCAATACGAAGCTTGATGTGGGAAATGCAGATATATACAATACAATTCTTGATCTTATACAGAGCTTTGATAAGTATGATATTGATGTGGACAAAAAGTGTATTTTGATGCCTCTTATAATATTACGCTTTATATGGGCGATGTTAAGGTAAGTCTTGAAGCAGCAAAGGATTTTACAGACAGGCTTTTGAATTAAAGCAGTTATCATCCAGATTCGGAACACTTAAAGGAACACTGTATCTTGATGATTATAATGGCGATGAAAGTCTATAATTTTTAAACGTGAAAAGTAAAAAAACGGTTGATATTTTGACGAAAATTATAATATATTATAGTGCAATTTTTAGATATTAAAGGAGGCAAACAACCTTGTTAGAGATAATGACTAATACGGGAGTCGGCAGCAAAGATTATAGTTGTTGGTGTAGGTGGAGCGGGAAATAACGCGGTTAACAGAATGATAGATGAGAATATCGGAGGAGTTGAATTTATCGGTATTAATACTGATAGTCAGGCACTTACTTTTATGTAAGGCTCCAACTGCTATCCAGATAGGTGAGAAGCTCACTAAGGGACTTGGAGCAGGCGCACAGCCTGGAGATTGGTGAAAGGCAGCAGAGGAGAATGTTGAAGAGCTTACACAGGCTATTAAAGGTGCTGATATGGTATTCGTTACATGTGGTATGGGTGGCGGAACCGGAAACGGTGCAGCTCCGTTATCGCAAGATTTCTAAGGATATGGGAATTCTTACAGTAGGTGTTGTTACTAAGCCTTTCAAGTTTGAAGCCAAGAACAAGAATGGCTAATGCTGAATCAGGAATTGAGAAGCTTAAGGAGAACGTAGATACACTTATTGTAATTCCTAATGACAAGCTTCTTCAGATAGTAGACAGAAGAACAACTATGCCAGATGCCTTAAAGAAGGCTGATGAGGTATTACAGCAGGCAGTACAGGGTATTACAGACCTTATTAATGTACCAGGCTTATTAACCTTGACTTTGCTGATGTTAAGACTGTTATGGTGGACAAGGGTATCGCACATATCGGTATCGGTAATGCTACAGGTGATGATAAGGCTATTCCGCGAAGCAGTTAAGCAGGCTGTTGCAAGCCCACTTCTTGAGACAACTATTGAGGGTGCATCTCATGTTATCATCAATATCTCAGGTGATATCAGTCTTATCGAAGCTAATGAAGCTGCAAGCTACGTTCAGGAACTTGCAGGTGAGATAATGCCAACATTATCTTTGGTGCTATGTATGATGAGAGTGTTACAGATCAGGCTACAATTACTGTTATTGCAACAGGTCTTGAGGACGGTAACGTTAATAAGGCTATGGCAGGATTTGCAGGTATGGCACAGGCAACAAGACCAACTGTTAATGTTAAGCCACAGTATACATATTCACAGCCAGCAGCAAAAACATCTTCGGTATCAAATGATGCTCCGCTTCCAGGACTTAAGCAGCCATCACCTGTTACACCACAGGTTAAGGACAGAGGAATCACAATTCCAACATTCTTACAGAAGAATAAGAAGTAATAATTTAATATAAGTATATTTAACACCGTCAGTTTGCTGGCGGTGTTTTTTTGAATGCCCACTCTGTTGTTTTTTGACAAATTTTTGCATGATATGTCGTATATAATTCCATTTGTAACAAAGAAACGGATTCAAAGCAAAGGAGGTGATGTACTGAAACGGTTATATATGCAGATGTTCTGTTTGGAATAAACCTTTGTGGCAAAACCTGTGCGTGCTGCTTATAACAGACTGGATATTTAAATTTTCTGCCAGAATATCCAGAATGATTATTTCTGCCACTTTAGGAGCTGTATGGGCTGTCATATGTGTGTGTATTCCACTAAGATTTGCACTGCTTGAAAAAGTTTATTACATATGTTCCGGGTAACATTAATCATGGCTATGATAATGCTTTCCCGGTACTAAAGACTTTAAGCAGAAAACATCAAAAACAATTAAAGCTTTATATGAGGAATCTGTTGAAAGCAGGTGCAGGAATGATTCTTATTGCACTTTTTGCAGGTGGGATAATGCATTGGTTAAAGTACACATTTGCAGGGTATTTTATTGAAAATGTAATTCTGTCTGACAGTGAGCTTGTAATCTTTCTTACTGTGACGGTTATAGTTGTTGTCATTGTGCTTAAGACACTTAAAACTATCAGGATAACAGATGGTTTGAAAAAGACACATTGTGATTGGCGTAGCAGAAACGGGAATTTGAAATGGACGCAATAATTGATACAGGCAACAGCCTTATTGATTATGTTGGGAAAAGACCTGTTACAGTGGTTGAAAGAACGTATTTCAACGATATTCTCAGTGACATAGATAACTTACAAAAGCTTGGATATCATCTGATTCCATATAACAGTGTGGGAAATTCAGGTGGGATGATGGAAATCATAACAGCAGATTATATACATATATACGAGGGAGAAAATGTTGTGAAAAGGGAGCATGCGGCTATAGGTATGTCTCTTAGGCAGATTAATAAGAATGGGGATTATCATGCCCTTTTGGGGAAGGACATGATTATGTAGAAGAATCGGAAGTTTGAAAGAAAATAAAAGGATGGATAGAAATATGGTAGTAAAGGTTGCGATGGCGGATCATTTTCAGTTTAAGGTAATGCCTTCTATAAAGAATTTTTGTTTATTAAAGCAGGGTGACGTACATTATATAGGTGGGACAGATATATTGCCGGCACCACTTGGGGCAAGTGAGGAACAGAACGCAATAGAAGCACTGGGGACAGCTTCTGATGCTGAAGCAAAGCACACCCTGATAGAACATAATTTAAGGCTTGTTGTTTATATTGCGAAGAAATTTGACAATACAGGGGTTGGCGTAGAGGATTTGATATCAATTGGAACAATAGGGCTTATCAAAGCAATTAATTCATATGATAAGGATAAAAATATCAAGCTTGCAACATATGCATCAAGGTGTATAGAAAACGAAATTCTTATGTATCTTAGAAGAAACAGTAAGATAAAAGCAGAAGTGTCAATTGATGAACCGCTTAATGTTGACTGGGATGGTAATGAACTTCTGTTGTCAGACATTATTGGAACGGATGAGGATATTATATATAGGGATATTGAAACAGAGGTTGAGTGCAAAATGCTTAAAAAGGCTATAAACCAGCTTCCGGAGCGTGAAAGAATAATAGTTGATTTGAGATTTGGTTTGAGTTCAGAGGATGGAGAAGAAAAAGACACAGAAAGAGGTTGCTGATATGTTAGAATTTCACAATCATATATTTCAAGGCTTGAAAAGAAAATAATGCGTCAGTTAAGAAAAAGAAATGGTTAAAAAGTTGTTGACATTTACCCCTTCCTTATGGACAATAGTACAAGAAATATTAATGGGGTACTATAATGAAACATCGTAAAACATTTAGAATAGATAAATTATTCGGACTGGCTACACTTGTCTGCTTGCTGGTTATCACTTTAATGGTGTATAATGATTTTTTTTAAGGATACTGTAAGTGAGGAAAACGTTATTGGCAAAGAAACCGAGAGCGAAACCAGAACAAGCGGATATCTTAATGATAATAAGAATGTTGAATCTAAAGGGGCGTCTTCAAAGGCTGTAGTCTGTCTTGATCCATCAAAAGGTGGAAAAAGGATACTGGAGTGTCGTCATCAGGCAGGAAGGAAAAAGGATATAAATCTTGAAATGGCTCTTGATATTAAGTCAAAAGCTTGAATCCGATGGTATTGAGGTTGTCATGACAAGAACATCAGATAGGGATGTTACAGACGAAGAACGTGTAAAGATATGTAATTCGTCAAAAGTATATATATGTGTGTCACTTAGAATGAATTCATATAATGCAGATACATCAGTTTCCGGTGCGGAGAGTTATATTCACACGACAAAGCCTGTTGAGGCAGCAGAGCTTTCAAGGATTATTCTTAAGAGCATGGAAAAAAAGTACTGGAATTAAGAATCGTGGAGTGAAAACCGGTACAGTTGGAGATGCAAAGGATAATTATTATATTAACGCTCATAGCAAATGTACAAGCACAGTAATAGATATGGGTTTTATAACTAATGTATCAGATTTAAAGAAAGTAACAACTGATAAAACTAAGACAGCACAAGCCATAGCAGATGGCATAAAAAGATTATTTAAAACAAGCGGGGTTATATTAATGGCAGGAATTAATCAGAAGAACATAAGAAATTTTTGTATTATTGCACATATTGATCATGGTAAGTCAACACTGGCTGACAGAATAATTGAAAAAACCGGACTTCTCACATCAAGAGAGATGCAGGAGCAGATTCTTGATAACATGGATATTGAGAGGGAAAGGGGAATTACAATAAAGTCGCAGACAGTAAGAACTGTATATAAGGCATCAGATGGACAGGAATATATATTCAATCTTATTGATACCCGGGACATGTCGACTTTAACTATGAGGTATCAAGGGCACTTGCGGCTTGTGATGGTGCTGTACTTGTAGTAGATGCGGCACAGGGCATAGAGGCACAGACACTTGCCAATGTATATCTTGCATTAGACCATGATCTTGATGTATTTCCTGTAATTAATAAGATTGATCTTCCAAGTGCAGAACCTGAAAGAGTTATTGAAGAGATTGAGGATGTTATAGGAATAGAGGCACAGGATGCACCGCTTATATCAGCCAAGAACGGAATTAATATTGAAGAGGTTCTTGAACAGATTGTAACTAAGATTCCAGCACCATCAGGAGATGCTTCCGCACCACTTTCAGCGCTTATATTTGATTCGTTATATGATGCATATAAGGGTGTTATCATATTTGTAAGAATTAAAGAAGGTACTGTCAAGAAAGGTACAAAGATAAGAATGATGGCAACAGGTGCTGTAGAGGAAGTCGTTGAAGTTGGATATTTCGGTGCAGGCCGTTTTATTCCATGCGATGAGCTTACAGCTGGAATGGTTGGTTATATTACAGCAAGTATTAAGAATGTCCAGGATACAAGAGTTGGTGATACAGTTACTGATAATGACAGACCATGTGAGCAGCCACTTCCTGGTTACAAGAAAGTTAATCCCTATGGTTTATTGTGGATTATATCCGGCAGATGGCGCCAAGTATCAGGATTTACGAGATGCACTTGAAAAGTTGCAGCTTAATGACGCAGCCCTGCAGTTTGAGCCTGAGACATCTATTGCACTTGGATTTGGTTTCAGATGTGGTTTCTTAGGACTTCTACACCTTGAGATTATACAGGAAAGACTTGAAAGGGAATATAATCTTGATCTTGTTACAACAGCACCGGGTGTTATTTATAAAAGGTATACAAGACGAACGGAGATGTCATTGACCTTACAAATCCGTCTAATATGCCTGATCCGTCAGAGATTGACTATATGGAAGAACCGATGGTAAGCGCGGAGATTATGGTTACTACTGAATTTGTTGGTTCTATCATGAAACTTTGCCAGGAAAGACGAGGCATATATAATGGAATGGAATATATTGAGCAGACAAGGGCACTGCTTAAAGTATGACCTTCCTCTTAATGAGATTATATATGATTTCTTTGATGCACTTTAAATCACGCTCAAGAGGTTATGCATCATTTGATTATGAGATGAAGGGGTATGAGCGTTCTAAGCTTTGTCAAGCTTGACATTCTTATTAACAAAGAAGAAGTCGATGCTCTTTCATTTATCGTATTCGAGGGAAGTGCCGTTGAACGTGGCCGTAAGATGTGTGAAAAACTTAAAGGTGAGATTCCCAGACAGCAGTTTGAGATTCCTATTCAGGCAGCTATCGGAAGCAAAGGTAATTGCAAGAGAAACTGTCAAGGCACTCAGAAAAGATGTACTTGCAAAATGTTACGGCGGTGATATTTCCAGAAAGAAGAAGCTTCTTGAAAAGCAGAAGGAAGGAAAGAAGAGAATGCGTCAGATTGGTAATGTAGAGATACCACAGAAGGCGTTTATGAGCGTATTAAAGTTAGATGATGAATAAAACATATGAAAAAAAGGGATATATATACATATCCCTTTTTGTGTACACAAATGTATATATTGTGATTTCCTGTCTGCTCCGGCTGGTGATGCTGTAAAATATGCTTACACTAAGGCACTTATTAATGAAATCAGAAATACAGCAGATGGGCAGGTAAAAGATAAGATAACATCCATATTCTTTGGCGGAGGTACTCCGTCAGTACTGCCTGATGGCTGTATAGCTGACATATTAGCTGCTGTCAGGGATTGTTTTGATGTTTTGGATGATGCTGAGATAACAATGGAATGTAATCCGGGAACAGTTAATGAAAGCAGGCTTTCAGAATACAGAGCCGCAGGAGTGAACAGGTTAAGCTTTGGCTTACAGTCTGCTGATAATAATGAATTAAAAATGCTTGGGCGAATACACACATTTGAACAGTTTGAGGAAAGCTTCAGACTGGCAAGGGCTGCAGGCTTTAATAATATTAATGTTGACCTTATGTCGGCTATTCCGGGGCAGACTGAAGCAACTCTTGAAAATACATTTGACAAGGTGACGGCATTACAGCCGGAGCATATATCGGTGTATAGTCTTGTTATTCTTGAAGAAGGCACTTATCTGGCTGATAATATTGATAAGTTCCCGCCGGTTCCTGATGAGGAAGAGGACAGGCGCATGTACCATATAACGAAACAGATTCTTGAGAATGCAGGGTATGAAAGATACGAAATATCCAATTATAGCAGACCTGTAGCTTCGAATGCAGACATAATCTTCTGTATTGGAACAGAGGAGAGTATTATGGCTTTGGGTGTTCGGCAGCAGGATTTACAGAGAATGTGCGGTATTCCGACATAAGAGATGTCAAGAAGTATATAGAGCTTAACGGTGATATAGGAAAACTTCATGAAAATATTGAAATACTGACTAAAGAAGATGCAATGGAAGAATTCATGTTTCTTGGACTAAGAAAGGTTGCAGGAGTTGATGTGAAGGATTTTCAGAACAGGTTTGGGGTTTCAATTAATGATGTTTATGCTAAAGAGACAGAACAGAATATTAATAAAGGTCTTCTTGTAAAGCAGGCAGATATGTTAAAGGCTTACTGAATATGGCATGGATATATGTAATACAGTGATGAGTGATTTTATATTAACTGATGGAGATTAAGAAAAGCAGGTGGCAGTCTGATTGTGAAGATTGTCACCTGTTTTAGCATGTATATCAGAAATTCTTGATAAGTTTTATGTAATTCTTAGGAGTCATTCCCATAAATGTCCTGAATTCTCTTTGGAAATGTGCCTGATCCGAATAACCTGCACCTTCAATAAAGAAGCTGTTATCACGTTCTGGGTCAGCAATTATGGCTGCAAGGACATTCTGGAATCTGTACATTTTGATAAAATCCTTCGCACCAATACCATAGACTTCGTTGTAAAGCCTTGATATATGTCTTACAGAATATTCTGATTCTGCTGATAATTCTGCAACAGTACTGGTACCTGAATATATAAGTCTGTTAAGTTTCTCAATATTTTCAGAAACAGGGCAGAAGGTCTTGCAATCTGTAACAAATGCTTTAAAAAGTGTAATTCTGTCTTTAAAGGATGAAGAATTGTGAAAATCCTTTATTAGCTGCATCTCATACGATTGAGGGGCTGGCTCATAACGGAATATATTGTCTGTAATGTTGACGGGATAAGTCTTAATATCACAGCCTTTATTAAAGTAGCAGCCAGTGTTGTCGAATCTTATCCCGAAATAATGGTCAAATTCTTTAAGAGACAGTGTTGTAAATATGTTCTGGCATCCGATACATATGAATTCAGATATGTCATTATTATCGTTGTAACATATTATCCATTCTGTAGTGGATGATGGAATAAATGAGATGTTAAGGATGGTATTAGTTTTATCTGCTTCGTAAAAATGCATATGCTTAACTGCTTTTTTTGTGTCTGTAAGAACATTTTTTATGCATATCAATTCCAAATGGCTGTATCATATGTTTCATAAATTATCTCCTCTAAAAGTTTATTTATTAAAATATTATTAAGAAAAAATTAAAAAGTCAATAAAAATGTCCGATTTTTTCAATAATTATTGAAAATGGCGAGTATAATAGGCAACATAAATTAAACAGTGATGTACACAAAGGCGTGTAAGCAGTTTGGGAAAACTGCCTGCACGCCTTTTTTGCATTCTGTTTAATCAGGTACAGAACCTGATCAACTCTGTTACCGGCAATTAAATTAAAAAGAATTTCTGATTAGGGAGGAAATGGTTATGCAAGAGATTTTATCAGCGGTAGATGCCGAATTATTCGGTGTGTGGTTCCTTATAGGTGCAGCTCTTGTTTTCTGGATGCAGGCAGGTTTTGCAATGGTAGAAACAGGATTCACAAGAGCAAAGAATTCAGGTAACATTATTATGAAGAATCTGATGGACTTCTGTATTGGTACAGTAATGTTCGTTCTTATTGGATTCAGTTTCTTATTAGGTGAGGATTTACTTGGTTTTATTGGAAAGCCTGGTTTTGATATCTTCACAGCTTACAAAGATTTTAATTTTTCTAGTTTCGTATTTAACTTAGTATTCTGTGCTACAACAGCTACTATTGTTTCAGGTGCCATGGCTGAGAGAACAAAGTTCTTATCATATTGTGTATACTCAGCAGTTATCTCAGCACTTATCTATCCAATAGAAGCTCACTGGATCTGGGGCGGTGGCTGGCTTGCACAGTTAGGCTTCCATGATTTTGCAGGTTCTTGTTGTATTCACATGGTTGGTGGTATTTCAGCTCTTATTGGTGCTAAGATTCTTGGACCTCGTATTGGTAAGTTTGAAAAAGGATGCAATGGTAAGGTTAGTTAAAGGTAAATGCTTTCCCAGGACACAATATTCCACTTGGTGCACTTGGTGTATTTATTCTGATGGTTTGGCTGGTATGGATTTAACGGGTGCAGCAGCAACAACAATTGAAGATTTGGCTCTATTTTCCTTACAACAACAGTTGCTCCTGCAGTAGCTACAGTAACATGTATGATATTCACATGGATAAGATATGGTAAACCTGATGTTTCCATGTGTTTAAATGCTTCACTTGCAGGTCTTGTTGGTATAACAGCTCCTTGTGATGTAACAGATGCATTTAGGTGCAACAATGATAGGTATTGTTTCTGGTCTTTTAGTAGTATTCGGCGTATGGCTTCTTGACTACAAGCTTCATGTTGATGATCCGGTAGGTGCCGTAGCCGTACATATGATGAACGGTATCTGGGGTACAATTGCTTGTTGGCCTTTTTGCAACAAGCTCAGCTCCAGGATATGCAATTGCTTTTAGAAGGTGGTTCAATTAAGGGCGAAGGTCTTTTTCTATGGCGGTGGATTCACACAGCTTGGACTTCAGTTATTAGGATTTGTATCAGTTGCAGCATGGGCAGCTGTATGCATGGTGATTGTGTTCACAGTAATTAAGGCTACAATCGGACTCAGAGCTTCTAAGGAAGAAGAAATCAGAGGCCTTGATATTATGGAGCATGGTCTTTCAAGTGCTTATGCAGGATTCGAATTTGGTGGTATGGACTTTGTTGACGGTGATGCTGATGTAATCGGTTCAGAATCAATGGAAGCTTCTGTACCTGCTCTTGTTAAGACATCTGATGCAGGTGATGGCAAGAAGATTACCAAGGTTGAGATTCTTATGAAGCAGGAGAGATTCGAGAGATTCAAGAAGGCCATGAACGATATCGGAGTTACAGGTATGACAGTTACACAGGTTCTTGGATGTGGTACACAGAAGGGGTGCTCCTGAATATTACAGAGGTGTTCCAATGGATATCCAGCTTCTTCCTAAGACACAGGTTGAGATGGTAATATCTTCAGTTCCTGTAATGGATGTTATCAATGCTACAAGAAAGGCTCTCTATACAGGTCATATCGGTGATGGTAAGATTTTTGTATATGATGTTGAGGATGTAGTTAAGGTAAGAACCGGAGAATCAGGTTATGATGCACTTCAGGGTGAAGACGATTAATATAATGATTTATTAATAAAATGTAGTAATAATAAGAATAAGTAAATCGTGTAATTGGACTTTTTCCGATGCTTGGACATTGAAAAGTCCAGTTTTTAATGGCATTGTATTGATTTTAATAATGAAATAAGCATGAAATCTCACATTTATGCCTTTACTTTTGGGGATAAAGATAATAAAATATTAAGTAATATGTAGGGACGTATAATGTATATCTGGTTATTTATAGCTGGTACATTTATGCCGCCTAAATTTTCTTAAGGAGGAAATATTTATAATGGCAAGACAGAAACATTCTATGGATGGTAACACAGCCGCTGCACATGTAGCTTATGCATATACAGAAGTTGCTGGTATCTATCCAATCACACCATCAAGCCCGATGGCAGATTATGTTGACCAGTGGTCAGCAGCCGGAAGAAAGAACATTTTCGGCAGTACTGTTAAGGTAGTTGAGATGGAATCAGAGGCTGGTGCTGCAGGTACAGTTCATGGTTCTTTAGGTGTAGGTGCATTAACAACAACATTCACAGCTTCACAGGGTCTTTTACTTATGATTACCTAATATGTATAAGATAGCTGGTGAGCAGCTCCCATGCGTATTCGACGTATCTGCCCTCAAGTACAGTATCATCACATGCATTGAACATCTTTGGTGACCACTCTGACGTTTATGCATGTCGTCAGACAGGTTTTTGCAATGCTTTTGTGAAACTAACCCACAGGAGGTTATGGATCTTTCACCAGTAGCTCACTGTGCAGCACTTGAAGGAAAAGACACCTTTCCTTAACTTCTTTGATGGTTTCCGTACATCACACGAGATTCAGAAGATTGAAAAGTGGGATTACGAAGATCTTAAGGAAATGTGCCCAATGGATGCAGTTGAAGAATTCAGAGCACACGCTCTTAATCCTAATCATCCATCAGCTCGTGGTTCACATGAGAATGGTGATATCTTCTTCCAGCACAGAGAGGCTTGTAACTCAGTTTATGATGCTCTTCCAGCAGTAGTTGAGAAGTACATGAACAAGGTTAACGAAAAGCTCGGTACTAATTATGGATTATTTAACTACTATGGTGCACCAGATGCAGAGCGAGTAATCATCGCTATGGGTTCTGTTAACGACGTAGTAGAAGAAGTTATTGATTATCTTACAGCTAAGGGTGAAAAAAGGTTGGTCTTGTTAAAGTAAGACTTTACAGACCATGGTCATCAGAAGCACTCTTAAAGGTTCTTCCTAAGACAGCTAAGAAGATTGCTGTTCTTGACAGAACAAAGGAGCCAGGATTCTCTTGGTGAGCCTCTTTATTCCTTGATGTTGCTACAACACTTCGTGAAGCAGGTCTTAACGATATCACATTAGTTGGTGGACGTTATGGTTTAGGTTCAAAGGATACTCCTCCTTCATCTGTCTTCGCTGTATATAAGGAATTAGAGAAGGATGCTCCTAAGAGCAGATTCACAATCGGTATCGTTGATGATGTTACTAACCTTTCACTTCCAGAGGTTAAGCCAGCTCCTATTACTTCAGCTCCTGGTACTAAGGAATGTAAGTTCTGGGGTCTTGGTGGTGATGGTACAGTAGGTGCTAACAAGAACTCTACTAAGATCATCGGTGACCACACAGACAAGTACATTCAGGCATACTTCCAGTATGACTCTAAGAAGACCGGTGGTGTAACAATTTCTCACTTAAGATTCGGTGACAACCCAATCAGAAGTCCATACTACATCAATCAGGCTGACTTCGTAGCATGTCATAATCCTTCATATGTTGTTAAGGGTTATAAGATGGTTCAGGATGTTAAGCCAGGCGGAATCTTTATGATTAACTGCCAGTGGTCAGACGAAGAGTTAGCTCATCATCTGAATGCTGAAGCAAAGAAATACATTGCTGATAACAACATTCAGCTTTTTACACAATCAATGCCATTGATAAGGCTATCGAAATCGGTATGGGTAAGAGAACTAACACAATCTTACAGTCTGCTTTCTTTAAGTTAGCTGATGTAATGCCTATCGATGATGCTATTAAGTTCATGAAGGAAGCTGCTAAGAAGTCTTACTCTAAGAAGGGTGATGCTGTCGTAGAGATGAACTACAAGGCTATTGATGCCGGTGTAGATGCTATACATAAGGTAGAAGTTCCAGATTCTTGGGCTAATCCAGAAGCTGATGCTCCTAAGGAAGCTAAGACAGGACGTCCAGAAGTGGTTAAGTTAGTTAACGATCTTCTTGAGCCAATCTCTAAGATGGATGGTGACAGCCTTCCAGTTTCAGCATTCAAGGATTGCGCTGATGGTCAGTTCTGAAACAGGTGCTTCTGCATACGAGAAGAGAGGAACAGCCGTTATGGTTCCTGAGTGGGATCCAGCAGCCTGCATTCAGTGTAACAGCTGTGCATTTGTTTGTTCACATGCAACAATCAGACCATTTATTCTTTCAGCTGATGAAGTTACAGCAGCTCCAGCAAACATCAAGCTTGCAGATTCTAAGCATGCTGTAGATACAAACTATGAAGTATACAATGTCTGTATCTCCTTTAGACTGTATGGGATGTGGCGAGTGTGTTACTGTATGTCCTAAGGCAGGAGAAGCTATTAAGATGGTTCCACAGGAATCTCAGTCAGCTGAGCAGCCTGTATTTGATTACCTCGTTGCTAACGTTGGTAAGAAGGAAATCAAGCCAGCACTTGTTGAAACTCCAATCGGTTCTCAGTACAATCAGCCATTACTTGAATTCTCAGGTTCATGTGCAGGATGTGCAGAGACATCATATGCTAGATTAATTACACAGTTATTCGGTGAGCAGATGTACATTTCTAATGCTACAGGTTGTTCTTCAATCTGGGGTAACCCAGCTGCTACTTCACCATATACAGTAAACAAGGATTCTAAGAAGGGTCCAGCTTGGTGTAACTCATTATTCGAGGATAATGCTGAGCATGGTTTAGGTATGTATATTGGTCAGAAGTACATCAGAGAGCAGGCTATTGAGATGATTGAAGAAATGGCTGCATCTGATAAGGCATCTGCTGAGTTCAAGGTAGCAGCAGCTAAGTACATCGAGACTAAGGATGATACTAAGGCTAACACACCAGCTACAGAAGCTCTTATTGCAGAACTTGAAAAGGCAGCAGCAGATGGATGCCCAACAGCTCCAGAAGTACTTGCTAAGAAGGATTACCTTGCTAAGAAATCTGTATGGATCTTCGGTGGTGATGGATGGGCTTACGATATCGGTTACGGCGGATTAGACCACGTACTTGCTTCTGGTGAGAACGTTAACGTTATGGTATTCGATACAGAAATGTATTCTAATACAGGTGGACAGGCTTCTAAGGCTTCTAACATCGGTGAAGTTTGCCAGTTCGCTGCAGCTGGTAAGGAAATCGGCAAGAAGTCACTTGCTGAAATCGCTATGCAGTATGGTTATGTATATGTAGCACAGATTGCTCTTGGTGCTAACATGGCTCAGGCTCTTAAGGTAATCAAGGAAGCTGAGGCTTACAATGGACCATCATTAATCATTGGTTATGCTCCTTGCGAACTTCACGGTATCGCTAAGGGTGGTATGAACCACTGCCAGGATGAGATGAAGAAGGCTGTTAAGGCTGGTTACTGGAACCTCTTCTCATTCAACCCAGCATTGAAAGCTGAAGGAAAGAATCCATTTACATTAACATCTAAGGAAGGTGATGGATCATATCAGAATTCCTTAATAACGAGGCTCGTTATACAAGACTTGTTAAGCCATTCCCAGAAAGAGCTGAGAGACTCTTCGCTAAGTCTGAGGAGACCAGCTAAGGCACGTTATACACACCTTGAAACTCGTTAAATTGTTACGGAAGGACTAATTCATTGATGCAGTATATTTCCAGACAAATGCCCTGTGGGATTTTACTTCTTCTGTGATTTTATATTTCGTGGTTTTTATTTTACAAATACAATATGTAATGAATTTCAATATATATGTTAATGGTATTTGATTGAACCATCGGAGGAATACGAATGTCGGCATATTTGATAGGACGTGCAAAAAGATTTATATCGACATAAAGATGATTTTTGTTAACACAAATTGATGAGTTTCGTGAAAAAACAAAACGTCTTCAGGAGATGCTCAATGCAAGAAAGAATCAAAAGCAAGAGGACTTTCAATATAGTTGAGGAAGCTAAGGCAAGAGGAGCTGCGAAATGCGACGAGACAGGGAAAAAGCCGATGGAATCAATGCAACAGGTTGCTGTGCTGCGATAGACGTGCCATGGGAAAAGCGTTCATGAAATATGGGTTGAGATAGAGCACCATGAATGCAGGCATGGACAAAAAGCTAGCCGTTTGCTCATGGATAATCTTGGACGCTCGGTAAATGCCAATATGGGACAATCTTCGGTAGTTCGATGTCCGGACAGATTGAAATCTCGGACAGTCACTCGGCACAGAATATAGGCAAGCCATAAATTCTTGATTTGGTGACATTAGAGCAGACAAGGCGTATTCAGAGGAGGGCACAGCAGCAGTTACATCAGCGGTAAATGAGGCGGAATGCCCATATGCTTCAGTCGCTTACAGAGCTTAATGATCAGCTTGTTTCGTTAAAGGGCGAGCTGTCTGAAGCATACAGAGAATGTTAAGTGCTTCAGGAATATCTGGATCTCTTTTAAGGTAATGGGAGACAAGGTGGACACAGTGTCAGAGCTTGGTAGGAACAACAAAGACTTTGATGTCATCTCTACTGTGCTGGCTATTATCAATACATTTGGTTTTGTTGCAATCGCATTATATATTGGGTTCTTTGGTTCGATTTTTTTGTCAATTATTGTAATAGGGGTGGTGCACAGGAATATTAAATCAGGATTTTTAAAATCTTCATTCAGGGGGTTATATTTGGGTATTAGATTTCTGTTTTCGAGAACAGAGCTCGATGAGGTACAGGCAAAGTGGTGCCTCTGTTGACAAGATGCAGGGTTGGCTGGCGATATGCTCTTTGGTTGCTCTGGATATGTTAATGAGTCCTTTCATCTACAGTGGTGCAGAGGGAGCATCAGCCTT
>VOFK01001426.1_pt1 | contig 23484 bp, 26 predicted proteins | sample 5384121 | NCBI WGS metagenome assembly VOFK01 (sample SAMN12384730, study PRJNA508395) | human gut metagenome | isolation source: healthy gut J | host: Homo sapiens | reverse complement strand
CTCAAGCCAGCGCTTCGTTCAGTTGCATTGCTCAGGTGCATATCCCGGAAGAAGGGCATGAGCATCTCCGCGATCTCCTGGTCGGAGCAGTCAAAATAGCCGGAGCCGTCCTTGGCGGCCAGCCGGAAGCCTGCGCCCACCTTCTTGGAGGGGCGGAGCTCCAGGCCGTTTTTCGCTCCTGGGCCAGCTGCTGGCGGATGCCGTCCGTCACCTGGCCCACCTCCACGGCGTAGCCGGAAACGTCCTCTCCCTGGAGGGCTGCCTGGATGAGCTTGGCCAGCGTCTGCTGGTCCAGAGCCTTGCCCACGTCGGCGGCCAGGATTTTCTCAAACTCCTGCTGCACCTCCTGCCGGAAGGCCAGGACTGCGTCCCGCTTGGCCTGCTGGGCGCTGAGCTGGGCGCTGTTTTTGAACACCTCGATCTCGGCCTTGGCGTCGTCCCGCAGCTTATCCGCCTGACTCTTTGCGTCGGCGATGATGGCGTCCGCCTGCTTCCGGGCGTCGGCCAGGATCGCGGCGGCCTGCTGATTTGCGCTGTCGATGCCGTCCTTTTTGATGGAAGAAACAAGATCCTGAATCTGAAGTTCCATAATTGATCACCTTCTTGTCTGTATTTGCCTGATAGAACTGCGGGTATGTCCATATTATAATACACGCCCCAAAAAATGCAACACATTTCGGCGAATGCGTCATACAATTTCCTTATACAACGTCCCTGACATATCTACTTTTTTCACTGTTTATGTTTCCCCATAGCGAACAGTATCATGCAGGGATTTCCTGAATCTGGAAAAATGCCGGCACTCCCTCACTCCTCAAGGCGCAGCAGTCCCCGCTGCACCGAGTCGGACAGGACGAATTTCTTGTCCCCCTTGGCAGGAAAGCGTATCTCCACGATGGGGTCCCGGAAGGACAACACGGTTCCCGGTCCGAAAACCCTGTGGACGGCTCTCTGCCCGGAACGGACCCCGGACGGCGGCAGCGCCGCCTGCTCCCGGGGCAATGCCGCCGGAGCCGGCCGGTCCGGGGCCCTCCAGGCCACGGCCCGCCGGTCCACCATCTGGCCCAGGGTCAGGAACTCCGTCTCGCCGGAGGCATAGGCCACCATGCACTGTCCCCGGCAGCAGGCCCGGATCACGCCGCCGCCCTTTTCGGCGTGTCGATAGTGCTTTCCGCACGGCTCCGTATTCAGGGAGGCGAACACGTCCTCCGGCCCGATGTATTCCCGGGGCAGCCCCCGGCGCAGCTCGTCGGCAAAGGCGGACTCCCGATTCCGGCAGGAGAACAGATACAGCCGGTTCCGGGCCCGGGTCACGGCCACATAGAACAGCCGCCGCTCCTCCTGATACTGGTCCTGCTGCCCGGCGTCCTTCGGCTCCGTCACCGCCGGAAGGATGCCGTCCAGCACGTCCAGCAGATACACCGTGTCATACTCCAGGCCCTTGCTGGAGTGGACGGTGGACAGGATCAGTCCCCCGCCGCAGGGCCGGGAGGGAGCCGACACCAGGGCCTGCAGTTCATCCAGACGGCGGCACAGCCCCTCCAGCCCGGTCTCCTGCCGGGCCAGCAGGCAGAGAATTTCATATTTGCCGCCGTCCAGCTTCTGGCGCTCCGCATAGTCCCGGTAGCGCAGGCCGTCCCAGATGCGGCTCAGGCCCTGGGCGGCAGTGTCCTGCAAAAGCATGGGCAGCATGGTCAGCAGGGCAGCGGCGCTGTCCCTGCCGTATTGGGACAGCTGCGGAAAGCCCAGCAGCTCCCGGAGGATGGAGCCTCCGGTGGCCCGGCTTTTCTGGCAGGCATACTCCGCCGCCTTTTTGGAAATTCCGCCGCCGACCTTGTAATAGATTCGCAGAAAAACCTCCGCGTCCGTCTGGTCATGGGCCAGGGCGATGATGTCCCGGATGTCCGCCACGATCCGGTGGGTGAAAAAGGCGTCGTCCATCCGGCGGCAGCGATAGGGTATCCCGCCCCGGTCCAGCAGGTCGATCAGCGGCAGGGCGCTGTCGTTGTTGCGGTAAAGCACCGCCGTCTCCTCCTGGACGCTGGCCGCCATATTCACCAGCCAGGAGTACTGGTCGGCCCGGTCCATGGCGGAGATCACCCGGACGGCAGCGCCGGAGGCCCGGGTGGGGTGGATGGTCTTGGGGCGGCGGTGGTGGTTTTTCCGGATGAAGGCGTCCGCCGCCCGGAGAATTTCCGGCGTGGAGCGGTAGTTTTCCTCCATCAGCAGCACCCGGGCCCCGGGATAGGTCTGTTCAAACTGCATCAGGGCATCCGGATAGGCGGCCCGGAAGCCATAGATGCTCTGGTCCTCGTCGCCTACCATGAAGATGTTGCCGCTTTTCCCGGCCAGCAGGCGGATGATGACGTGCTGGATCCGGGAGGTGTCCTGGGATTCGTCCACGCAGATATAGGGGAAGCGGTTCTGAAAATGGGTCCGCACATCCTCGTGGAGCTCCAGGATTTTCTTGGCGTACACCATCTGGTCGTCATAGTCCATCCATTTATTGTCCCGCAGGGCCTTGCCGTATTCCCGGTACAGCTCCGGGAATTTCTCGAAGCCGGTGTCCAGCTCCCCCAGCCGCTCCTCCGGCAGCATCATATTTTTGGCATAGGCGATGCTCTTGCGCAGCTCCTTCACCACGCTCTGGGTGGGGTACTCGCCGCACAGGTCCCGGTACAGGTCCGAAACCAGCTTCGCCAGGGCGCTTTCGTCCTCCGCCAGGATGAAGGGCGGCCTTTTGCCGCAATTTTGGGCATAGTAGGCGATGATCTTGGAGGACACGCCGTTGATGGTGCGGATCTCCGGGGGATGGGGGCAGTCCTGGCCGAACAGGGCGGCAAAGCGCTGCTTCATCTCCCCGGCGGCGGCCCGGGTATAGGTCATGGTGAGGATCTGGTCCGGCGCAATGCCGCAGCAGCACAGCATATAACCCAGGCGGGTCACCAGCACGGTGGTTTTCCCGCTGCCGGGCACCGCCAGCAGCAGCACAGGGCCCTCCACGGCGTGCACCGCCTCCTGCTGCTGGCGGTTCAGCCGGGCGGCATATTTCCGGTCAAAGGCTTCCCGGTCCATGGCGCGCCTCCTTTGTCTTTTATGGTCCGGCATGCATTTTATCACAAATCAGAAGGCTTTACAATCGGCTCCCGCCCCGCCGCCGGAACCGGATTTTTGCCCGCTGGGGAAGAAAATGCTTGCAATCCGCCAGGAAATGTGTATAATAGATGAGCAGGGTGTGCTGACCTGTTCATATGGGCTTGTAGCTCAGCTGGGAGAGCGTTCGGTTCGCATCCGAGAGGTCGAGGGTTCGAATCCCTTCAGGTCCACCAACACAATATAATCCGAACCCCTTGCCGATTGGCCGTGGGTTCGGATTTATTGTTTTGTCCGCCGTCCCGGCATAATTTTCCCCGCCGCCGCATAATAGACAGGGGAGGGGAACGCTATGAAGCCTGCTGTTTATCTGTACGGTGTGCCGGGTCAATATGAAAACTATCTGGCGGCACTGGAGAGCGCCGGGGTCCGGGTGATCCTGTGCCGGGACCTGTACCGCAGTCTGGACTGCGGGGGCCTGCTGCTGCCCGGCGGCGGGGACATCCGGGGCCCCCTTCCGGGAACGGAGTCCTTTCTGATCGACTCCTTTGCCCGGTCCCGGCGGCCCATTCTGGGGATCTGCCGGGGACTCCAGGCCCTGAACGTCCACTGGGGCGGGACCCTGCGGGATATCCCCGGCCACCAGCTGCCCCGGGGCGATCTGGTGCACCCCACCCGGGCGGAGGGGCTGATGGCCCGTCTGCTGGGGGAAGCTCCCGCCGTCACCAGCTGCCACCACCAGGCGGTGGACCGCCTGGCCCCGCCCTTACAGGCGGTGCAGTGGTCCCCGGACGGCGTGGTGGAGGCGGCGGTCCACCGGCAGCTGCCGGTGCTGGGGGTCCAGTGGCACCCGGAGCGCCAGAGCTATGGCCTGCGCCGGGCGGACGCCCCCGGGGCAGAGGCCCTGTTTGCCTATTTCGCTGCACTGATAGGAGGAGAACCATGGACAGACCCGTGCGGGAGCTGAATCTGGAGCTGGGGCGGCCCGACGCCGCGGAAGCCCTCCGCCGCCTGGCGGCGGAGGTGGAGGCCGCCCGGAAAATGGGGACCCCGGCCATGAAGCTGGTCCATGGCTACGGCTCCTCCGGCAAAGGCGGGCGGCTGCGCACTGCCTGCCGCACCTGGCTGCGGCAGCAGGAGCTGTGCTTCCTGCCCGGGGAGGAGTTCAGCATCTTCAACCAGGAGGCCCGCCGGTGGCTGGCCCTGTGTCCCCAGCTGCGGCAGGACCGGGATCTGGACGCCGAAAACCGGGGCGTCACCTATGTTCTGCTGAAAAAATAACAAAAACCGCCGTGAGGATAGCACTCCATAAGACAGGTTTATCAAGTTAAGAGAGAACAGCGTGGCGAAAGTCACGCTGTTCTGCTCTTTGTGGCGTGATTGAGCATCTCGGCAATAATGCTCTCCGGCAGGAAGCCAACGCAGGCAAGGCTGATATGCACGTCCTGCATCCGGTGTCCGCTGCTCTTGTCAGGAGCGGACACATACACTCTGTTCACAAGATCGTGCAGCACGGCGGGCGTCAGTTCCTTCAAATCGGGGTATTTCTTGCCCTGAGTATAAACTGCTCAATGCCGTCGGCTTCTTCCTCCTGCTTGGCGATCTCCTGCTCCCAGAGCTGCATCTTCTCCGTTAGCTCCGCCTGCTCCTTTTCGTAGTCCCCAGACAGCTTTTCAAATCTGCTGTCATTGATCTTGCCGGAGATGTTATCCTCATAGAGCCGTTTGAACAGGCGGTCAAGTTCCTCCATTCTGCGTTGCGCCTGCGTGAGCCGTCTGCGCTTTGCGGCGAGTTCTTTCTTGAAGTCCTCCTTGCGCATTGCACCCAGCTTATCGCGGAACAGATCCTCGCAGTCGGAGATATACCACAGCAGGATTTGCAGAAATTTCAGCACGCCCTTTTCCAGAACAACCGCGCGGATGAAGTGCGTCCCGCACACGTCTTTTCCCTTCTTGGGAGGGGTAGAGCAGACGAAATGATCCTGTCGCTCTTCAAAGTTCCGCGAGGTGCAGTAGTACATTTTTTCTCCGCAATCGGCGCAGTAGGCAACGCCGGAAAAGAGGTTACTCTTGCCCGTTCTTGCCGGTCTGCGTTTGTTGTGGCGAAGCTCCTGTACCCTCTGAAAGGTGTCCTCATCCACGATGGCTTCGTGGGTGTTGTGGAATATCTTCCATTGCTCCGGTGGATTCTCGATGGTCTTCTTGATTTTGTAGGACTGCCGGTGCGTTTTGAAGTTCACGGTATGCCCGCAATACTCCATCCGTTCCAGAATTGCAGCAACGGTACTGCCGTTCCAGTTGTAAGGATTGTCAGGCAAAGCGCAGCGGGCTTTTCGTTTTTGCCTGTCCTGATAAACGGTGGGCGTCAATACATGATCCTCTTTCAGCATCCGAGCAATCTGCGTCGGACCATTCCCGTCCATGCAAAGGGAAAAGATGCGTTTGACCACCTGTGCCGCTTCCGGATCGACGAGCCAATGCTCTGAATTATCCGGGTCTTTGACGTAGCCATACGGCGGGAATTGTAGTCAGATGCTCGCCAGATTCTCCCTTGATCCGGAGTGAGGTACGCACTTTCTTGCTGCCGTCCCGAACGTAGTATCGTTGATAATGTTGACGAACGGGACGAACTCATTGTCTTGCTGGTTAGCGCTGTCTACACCGCTGTTGATGGCAATGAACCGCACGTTATTCTGTGGGAATGTGATCTCGGTATACATCCCCACTTCCAGATAATTTCGACCGATGCGGCTCATGTCCTTCGTGATGACCGTGCCGATCTTTCCGTCTTCCACCAGTGCCATCATGCGCTGCCAATCCGGTCTTTGAAAGTTTGCGCCTGTGTAACCGTCATCTACAAAGAACTCCGTATTGCGGAAGCTGTGTTCCTTTGCATATCGGCTGAGATAGGCTTTTTGGTTCACAATGCTGTTACTGTCGCCCTGTGATTCATCGCATCGTCACGGGAAAGGCGGCAATACAGCGCGGTAATTTTGTCAGACTGCTTCATAGTAGATTCCTCCATCATCTGAGGACAGTCTGCCAAGACAAGGTTGCTGTTGGTCACGATCACACACTCCCCTCGGAGTCGATCAGCTTCACCGCCTTTTCGGGAAGAGTGTGCGTTCCGTCAAAACTGGCAGTAAAGCGGTAGATGGTGTTTCCTTCTTCCAGGCGTACCGTGATCTGCGGTAACTCCTGCCAGAGAGGAACGGGGGCGCTGCGGCTGCCGTCCGATTCCACTTGGACGTTACGTTTCTTGTTATCCATTTGCACCTTCCTTTTCATTCAGATTTCCGAGCAATGCCGCATGAATCTCCCGGAGCAAAGTGTGTGATATGACCTATTGTTATTCAGTATATCACGGCAATTTCCGGGATTCCACTGGGCAATGTGCCGGGATTCATAGGAGAATTACGGGCAGTTCGCCGGGTCGCACAGCCGATCACCGCTGTCAAGGGGAATCGGCTTCGCCTCGCTGCGCGTCCTTGACAGCGATGCTCTGCTGCGCGGGCAGGTGATCAAGGCGGCGATGCCGCCATTTGCCAATGAAAATCAGCTGCGTTCCAAGACGTTTTAATCTCTCAGCCTAATTATAACAAGAACAAACGTTCGAGTCAATGCGATTCTTAGAGGAATAGCAAGCACAGCAAGTGTAGCTACACTTGCGAAAACGGCGTGGGTTGACCGGGATTTCCTTGTAGAGTAGCAAGCAAATCCGGTGTGGCCCCACACCGAAAAAATGCGCGTCCCGACCTGTCATCTGAGACGCGCGTTTTTTCATTTTGGGATAGTCCCAAGCCCTTAAAAATCTGGAGAATTGCGCAGCAACGCAGCGTCTATCACTCAGGGCAAGCAGGCTTGCGAGTTAGGGCGCTTGATGTGCGGTATATTCTGCCTCGAAAAGCTTTATATGCGGGGTTCGCTTTGCATAGACAAAGCCATAGTCTATTTCCTTCCCCGCTTGTACCGGCATAACGGTCAGTCCGGGCAGGCCGTCAGGCGGCAAACAGAATCCCGGCAAAATTGCAATACCATACCCGGCCTGCGCCAACGTAATCGCCTCCTGATCGTCCTCGCAGCGGATGCCGGGATTTGACTGGAGATATACGAGTATTTCCTTTTGCAGCGCATTGCTCACCTGAAATGGTATGAATTTGGGATGAAGGGTAATCAGACAATCTGTACGGCTTTGATCAATGGAAAAAGAATTGCCGCCTGCCAGCGGATGCTCCGGAGACATCAGGGCATAGCTTGTGTGGCAGCGTACTTTGTGGAAGGTGCCTCCACGAATTTGATCTGCAATTTCACGGGACACCAGCAGCAAATCAAGCTGACCGTCCTCAAACAGCTTTTTCAGGCCAAAGTAGCCATCTATGACAATGCGCGGACAAATCGTCGGATACTTCATGCGCAGAGCGGCAAGCGGTGCAGCGAGGCGCGGCAATTCAGCACGACTGACGCAGCCAATCCGAAAGAACGTGACACGGCTCTCCTCTGCCTTCTGGACGTGCTTGAAGGAGATTTCCATACGCGTCAGGATCTCGGCTGCATCGACATAAAAGGCTTTCCCTGATTCGGTCAGCCGGACCATGCGGGACGTTCGCTCAAACAGCTTTGTGGCGAGTTCTTCTTCCAGACTCTGGACGTGGTGTGTGACGGTCGGTACGGTAAGATACAGCTCGTTTGCCGCCTTTGTAAAATTCAGATATTCGGCGACGCAGACAAAGCAGCGAAGCTGTTGTGTATTCATGGCAGAACCTCCTCACATGGATCGCTTTCCGTTAACAGTATACTGTTTTGCTGCGAACTTTTCAATAGAATATTAGATATCATCTAATGATATTGACCTTTTTCAAATTCACTTATGCAAAACAAAGTGTTATACTATGAACCGTTCGCAAGCGAATGATTCTTGCAGAAGGAGGACACGGGATTGGATGATGACAGCTACAGATTTTATGCTTCCGTGCATACACTGTATATCCTGCTGGGGCGCAGCTTTGATGCAAACGTCAGTCATCATGGCATCGGAGTTTCACGCGGGCAGTACATGATTTTGTATCTGATCTCAAAAAACGGACAAATGCCGCAGCGCCGGATCGCCGAGCTTTGCAATCTGCAAAAGCCAACCGTAAGTCAGCATCTGAAAGCTTTGTGCGAAAGCGGTTACGCCCTGCAATATCATATACCGGGCAATCAACGCTGCAAAATGGTAGCCGTGACGCAGCGCGGAAGAGCAGAGCTGGAACGCATGAATGCGCTCCTGAAGCAGGACTTTGAGAAGAGGTTTTCGAAAGACGAGCTGCACCGCATCAACCACGCGCTTCAGGGCCTGTGCTCCCATTTTACACCAGCTCAGAGTAAAGAAGAAAACAAGGAGGAGAGACGATGATAAAAAAGTTGGCCCGATCAATTCGGGAATATAAAAGAGACTGCATCCTGACGCCGGTCTTTGTCGTGGTAGAGGTAATCATGGAGGTTCTGATTCCGTTCCTCATGGCAAAGCTGATCGACGAGGGTATTTCCAGCGGTGATATGGCCGTGATGCGCAGCACCGGCACAGCGTTGATCGTATGTGTTCTCATCGGATTGCTGAGCGGCGTGCTGGCAGGTGCCTTCTGCGCCACGGCATCCGCAGGCTTTGCCAAAAATCTCCGGCAGGACCTCTTTGATAAGATTCAGACCTATTCATTTGCCAATATTGATAAGTTTTCCACGTCCGGCATCGTCACAAGGCTGACCACTGATGTGACCAATGTTCAGAACGCCTTTATGATGATCATTCGCATTGCGGTCCGTGCGCCGTTTACGCTGCTGTTTTCGCTGGTGGCTGCGTTTCTGGTCAGCGCAAAGCTGTCGCTGTACTATCTGGTTGCTATCCCGATTCTGGGCGTGGGGCTTTACCTGATCGTTCATTTTTCGCACCCCTGCTTTGAGAAGCGTGTGTTCCGGATTTATGATGAACTGAACGGCGACGTACAGGAAAACCTTTCCGGAATCCGTGTGGTCAAAAAGCTTCGTGCGGGAGGATTATGAAGGCAAAAAATTCGGAAAGATATCCGAAAAAATCTATAAGGTCTTCCGAAAAGCAGAAAGTATTGTTGCATGGAATATGCCGTTGATGCAGTTTGCAATTTACGCCTGCATGCTTTTGATCAGCTGGTTCGGCGCACGTAGATCGTGCTGAGCGGAGCGACGGAGCTGACCACAGGCGAGTTGTCCAGCATGATCGCCTATGCCATGAGCGCACTGAACAGCTTAATGATGCTTTCCATGGTGCTGGTTATGATCAATATGGCCCGGGCCTCCTCCGAACGTATTATGGAACTGCTGGACGAAGAACCAACGCTGAAAAATCCGGATGCTCCTGTTATGACGGTTAAAAGCGGGGAGGTCATCTTTGATCATGTGGGATTCAGCTATCAGGGAGATCGCACGAAGGAATGTCTGCATGATATTTCTCTGTGCATCCCCGCAGGGTCTACCCTTGGCATCATCGGTTCCACCGGCTGCTGCAAATCTACGCTGGTGTCGCTGATCCCGCGGCTATACGATGCAACGGAGGGTTCCGTCAGCGTAGGCGGAACCGATGTCCGGGCCTATGATATCCATGCGCTGAGAGATCAGGTCGCAATGGTTCTGCAAAAGAACGAGCTGTTCAGCGGAACAATCAAGGAAAATCTGCGTTGGGGAAACGAAAATGCTTCTGATGCAGAGATCGTCCATGCCTGCCAGCTGGCACAGGCGGATTCCTTCATTGAAGCCTTTCCTGACAGGTATGATACTTATATTGAACAGGGCGGCACCAATGTTTCAGGCGGACAGAAGCAGCGGCTGTGCATCGCCCGCGCCCTGCTGAAAAAGCCCGCTATTCTGGTGTTGGACGATTCAACGAGCGCCGTCGATACAAAAACCGATGCCCTGATTCGCAAAGCGTTCCGGGAAGAAATTCCGGATACGACAAAAATCATTATCGCACAGCGCATTTCGTCGGTTCAGGATGCAGATGCGATTCTGGTATTGGATGACGGACGTATTTCCGGTTACGGGACGCATGAACAGCTTTTAGCGTCCAACGAGATTTATCATGATATCTATATTTCACAGGCGAAAGGAGATAACGGCCATGATGAAGCCTAAGGCGAATACTGCGAATACTGCAAAAATGGCAAAGCGGTTGCTTTCCTATATCATCAGCCGGTACAAGGCCACCTTCGCCGCCGTGTTGTTCTGCATTTTCGTCAGTGCGGGTGCAACTGTGGCAAGCTCTTTGTTCTTGAAGACACTGGTGGACGGCTATATCACACCCCTGCTTACTACGGGCAGCACGGACTTTTCGGGGCTGCTGCGTTCGATCCTGACAGTCGGGGTGATTTATCTGTGCGGCGTACTCGGCACGCTGCTGTATAACCAGCTGCTGGTCAAGGTGTTCTCAGGGAACCTTGAAAAGCATCCGGGATGAAATGTTTGCACATATGCAGAAGCTGCCGATCCGTTATTTTGATACCCATACGCACGGCGACATCATGAGCTACTATACAAACGATACGGACACGCTCCGGCAGTTTATCAGTCAGGCACTGCCGCAGCTGATTCTGGCAGTGATTTCGATTGTTGTCATTCTAGCGTCCATGCTGGCAAGCAGCGTTCCTCTTACTCTGGTAGTGCTGGCTTTTACGGCTCTGATGGTTTATAGCACCAAGGTGGTCGGCGGCAGCAGTGCCCGTTACTTTGTCCATCAGCAGACAAGCCTCGGAAATATCACCGGATATATTGAAGAGATGATCAACGGGCAAAAGGTCATTAAGGTTTTCTGCCATGAAGAGCATGCCAAAGAGGGATTCCGGCAGCGCAACGAGGCTCTTTGCAGCGATTCGGCCAATGCAAACAAATATGGCAATGTGCTGATGCCCCTTATCATGCAGCTGGGGAAATCTGCAATATGTTCTGATCGCGCTGATTGGCGGTCTGCTGGCGCTGAACGGCTCCAAAACGATCACGGTAGGACTGATTATTGCCTTTCTGAATCTTTCCAAGACCTTCTGCATGCCGGTTTCTCAGGTGTCTCAGCAAATCAGTCTGATCTCGATGGCCCTTGCCGGTGCAGAGCGTATTTTCCAGCTGATCGATGAGCCGGTTGAGCAGGACGATGGATATGTAACGCTTACGCACGTCGTTGAGCAGAATGGCGCATACATAGAAACGGACGGTCATACCGGAATCCCTGCGTGGAAGTATCTGCACCATGACGGCACGCTGACCTATACACAGCTCCGGGGTAATATTGAATTTCATGACGTTGACTTTGGCTACACGGAGAAGAAGCTGGTGCTGCACAATATTGAGCTATACGCAAAACCGGGGCAGAAGATTGCCTTTGTTGGCGCAACCGGTGCCGGCAAGACAACCATTACCAATCTCATCAACCGCTTTTATGATATAGCCGACGGAAAGATCCGTTATGACGGCATCAACATCAGTAAGATCAGTAAACCGGATCTTCGCCGGAGTCTGGGAGTCGTGCTGCAAGATGTGAACCTGTTCACCGGAACGATCATGGACAACATCCGTTACGGAAGGCTGGATGCAACAGATGAGGAGTGTATCGCTGCTGCAAAGCTGAGCAACGCAGATGCCTTTATCCGGAATTTTCCGGATGGATACCAGACGGTCCTGACACAGAATGGCGCCTCACTCAGTCAGGGGCAGCGGCAGTTGATTTCCATTGCCGCGCCGCCGTTGCAGACCCTCCCGTTATGGTTTTGGACGAGGCTACATCCTCTATCGATACCCGCACAGAGGCGCTTGTCCAGCAGGGTATGGATAACCTCATGCAGGGGCGCACTGTATTTGTAATAGCACACCGGCTGTCCACTGTCCGCAACTCTGATGCGATCATGGTGCTTGACCAGGGCCGCATTATTGAACGCGGCACACACGATCAGCTGATTGCGCAAAAGGGTGTGTATTATCGTTTGTATACCGGTGCGTTTGAGCTGGAATAACCCCAGTGCACAGGTGAAAAGAGCCTCTGTTGATACTCAATCTGGTATCAGCAGAGGCCCTTTTCGCTGCTCCGGCGACTTCAAAATAAGCGTCAAAATCGGCACTTATCTGCACTCTGAAGCCGAATCTTTGCAAGGAGTATCATCGTAAGCGGCAGTCCGCCTGCGTTGCTTACGGCGAAGAAATTCCTTGATTTTTAACCTTTATCACGGCATATTTTTCTGTGTTCTGTCTACCGTCCGTGTAGACAGATGCGAAAAGCAAGATTCCCGTTCTGGGCGATTCTGAGAGCCGAGCATGATGCGCTATTCGAATCGACACACTTGCCGTTTTATGAAACCATGGGATTATGTTCTAATCCGTAAGACCCTTTCCGAAACCGTGTTCTGTGTTTACGGTTTCGCGGCACACGATTTCGTGTAATTGGTTTTCCGGACCGAAAAATATTTTGCGGATTTCATTTGCCTTTATCCAAGCGCCCTGTTTTTCAGGTCTGTAAATGAAAAAATGCTTCCAAGCTAAAGGGGTATGTACCATTACGGCACATACCCCTTTGTCAGCAACCCTTGTCTGGCAACTGTCACATTATTTGTTTCGTGAAACCTGTTTTATGAACAGCTACCCGAAGCGCTTCTTTTTCAAGCGCTTCACGGCGATTTTTCATTCCAGGGATGCCTTGTATCCCTCGCCCCAGGCCCACATGGAGTCCAGAATGGGCTTCAGGCTCCGGCCCAGCGGGGTCAGGGAATACTCCACCCGGGGCGGCACCTCGGCATAGACCCCCCGGTGGACCAGGCCGCTTTTCTCCATGTCCCGCAGCTGGGCGGTGAGCACCTTCTGGGACACATCGCCCACAGATTTTCTCAGCTCGCCGAAGCGCTTGATGCCCGGCATCAGGTCCCGGAGGATCAGCACCTTCCACTTGTCGCCGATCAAGGTCAGCGTGGTCTCCACCGGACAGGCGGGCAGCTGGTCCTTTTTCTTTGCCTCACTCATGTCCATAAAACCTCCCCAAAAGCTGTCCCGGTTTCAGGCGGGACGTCCCGTAAAAGCCGGGCTTTGTCCCGGTTTTTATCCGGGACAGGCCGGGACGGAAAGCCCTGTCCCGGCGTTTTTGCGTCTTTTTATTTCCCCACGCAGAAGCGGGAGAAAATGGTCTGGATCAGGTCGTCCCGGATGTGTTTTCCGTTCAGCTCCCCCAGAGCCTCCAGGGCGGCCTCGGCATCGGTGAGCACCACGTCCGGGGTCATGCCGATGCGCAGGGCGCTGCGGGCGCTGCGGACGGAGGCCAGGGCCCGGGACACGGCGTCGGCCTGGCGGGCGTTGGTCAGCAGCTCTCCGGGGCGGCCCTCCCCGGCGGGGTACAGGGCTCCGATGGCGTCGCACAGGACGGACACCCCCTCGCCGCTGCGGGCGGACAGGGACACCACGTTGTCGAACTCGTCGGCCAGTCGGCCGATGTCCACCGCCCGGGGCAGGTCGGATTTGTTCACCGCCACCAGCAGGTTGGGCGCCTGCCGGGCCAGGGCCATGGCCTCCCGGTCGGCCTCCGTCAGGGGGCTGGAGCCGTCCAGCACCAGCAGGGCCAGGGAAGCCTGGCGGGCCGCGGCCCGGGCCCACTCCACGCCGATCTTCTCCACGGCGTCCTCCGTCTGGTGGATGCCCGCCGTGTCGCACAGGCGCAGCAGCACATGGCCCACCCGGACCTTTTCCTCCACCGTATCCCGGGTGGTTCCGGCCACGTCGGTGACGATGGCCCGGTCATAGCCCAGCAGGGCGTTGAGCAGGGAGGACTTGCCCACGTTGGGGCGGCCCAGGATCACCGTGGGGACCCCTAATTTCAGGAGCTTTCCCCGGGAGAAGGTGGCCAGCAGCTCCTCCAGTCGGTTTTCGGCGCGGCGGAGGGTATCCAGCATGTCCTCCCGCTGGAGGTCGCCGATGTCCTCGTCGGGATAGTCCACCACGGCGTAAAACCGGGAGACAATGGCCATCAGGCCGTCGTAGATCTCCGACACGGTGCGGCTGAGGACCCCCTCCAGCTGGCCCACGGCGTTGTGGGCGGCCTGGGCGGTCTCGGCGTCGATCAGGTCCGCCACGGCCTCCGCCTGCAAAAGGTCCATGCGGCCGTTGAGAAAGGCCCGGCGGGTGAACTCGCCGCCCTTGGCCTGGCGGGCTCCGGCGGCAAGCATGGCGGCCAGGGCCGCGTCCAGCACCACCGGGCTTCCGTGGCACTGCAGCTCGCCGCAGTCCTGGCCAGTGTAGCTGCCGGGGCCGGGGAACAGCACCGCCAGGGCGCTGTCGATGACCTGGCCGTCCCGGTCCAGCACGTCCCCCAGCACCAGGCGGCGGGGCTCCTGCCGGGACATGGGGCGGCCGTTTTTCGGGCGGAACACCCGGTCCAGCACGGTGCAGGTGTCCGGCCCGGACAGGCGCACCACGCCAATGGCCGACGGCCCCGGAGCCGTGGCAATGGCGGCGATGGTATCAGACATGGAAACGCACTCCTTTTATACATACATGCTGTCAGTATAGCATGATTTGTTGCCCCGGGCAAGGCAGCAGGCGATAATTCCCCGGGAAACGGGGCAGACTATGGGCAGATCAACGGAAAGGAGGGGCGGAATATGCAGGCTATGGTCCATGCGAAAACGTGCATCCAGTGCGGGCTGTGTCCGGCGGTGTGCCCGGACGTGTTCACCCTGGACCCCGGGGAACCCGCCCGGGCCATCAGCGGCCCGGTGCCGGAGGAGTGCCGGCTGGCGGCCCAGGAGGCGGCGGACAGCTGCCCGGTAGGGGCCATCGAGATCCGGTGAACAAAAGGCGGGGGGACGCGGGTCCTCTCAGTCGGCTGCGCCGACAGCTCTCACAGAGGGAGAGCCAAGTCCGTAGGGCCCGCTGCCCTCGGCGGCCCGGGGCAGGGGGCGGATTGCCGCCGAAAATGGTACAATTGGGAGGACACCCCCAAGAGGGCGCGGCTGGGCCGTGCCCTCTTGTTATTTTTCCCCCGATGGAGTATCCTATGGACAACAAGCTACACCGGGAGGTGCAATATGCACAAATACATTCTCATCCCCGATTCCTTCAAGGGCACCCTGTCCGCCCGGGACTTCTGCGCCGTGGCCCGGGAGGCCATCGGGCGGGCGGACCCCGGGGCACAGGTGCTCTCCATCCCCCTGGCCGACGGCGGCGAGGGTACGGTGGAGGCGTTTCTGGCGGCCTGCGGCGGCCAGCGGATCGAATGCCCCTGCACGGGCCCCTATGGCGGCACGGCGCCGGGGTTTTACGGCCTGCTGCCTGACGGCACCGCCGTTGTGGAGCTGGCGGCCGCCGCGGGACTGCCTCTGGCCGGAACGGACCTGCACCCGGCGGACGCCACCACCTACGGCGTGGGCCAGTTGCTGCTGCACGCCGCCCGCCACGGGGCCCGGCGTCTGCTGCTGGGCCTGGGCGGCAGCGCCACCAACGACGGCGGCTGCGGAGCCGCCGCTGCCCTGGGCGTGGAATTTTACGACCGCCGGGGCCGGACCTTTGTCCCCACCGGCGGCACACTGGGGGATATCCACCGCATCTGCGCCGAAAACCTGGAGCCTCTGCCGCCGGTGACGGTGCTGTGCGACGTGGACAACCCACTGTGCGGCCCCCGGGGCGCTGCCGCCGTGTTCGGCCCCCAGAAGGGGGCGGACCCGGACATGGTGCAGCTGCTGGACGCGGGCCTGGCCCATCTGGCGGCGGTGCTGCGCCGGGACACGGGCCGGGACGTGCTGGACATGCCCGGCGGCGGCGCGGCAGGCGGCTTCGGCGCAGGGGCGGCGGCCCTTCTGAACGCCCGGCTGCGGCCGGGGGTGGAGATGCTGCTGGACGCGGCGGATTTTCCCCGTCTGGCGGCGGACGCGGACCTGATCATAACCGGCGAGGGCAGGCTGGACAGCCAGAGCCTGGGCGGCAAGGCCGTCATCGGCGTGGCCCGGCGGGCCCGGGAGCTGAGAGTTCCCTGCGCGGCCCTGGCCGGGGCGGTGGACGTCTCCGCCCTGCCCCGGGCCTATGAGCTGGGCCTCACCGCCGCTTTCCCCGTCAATCCTCTGCCCCTGCCCTTTGAACAGGTGCGGGTTTCCTGCCGGGAAAATCTGTCCGCCGCAGTGGAGAATCTCATCCGTTTTTATTGCTCTGTCGCTCGGTGACTCCAACCAAAAACTTAACGCGAAAACTCCATTACTTTATTGATTCTTTATGCTTTTCTGCGATATTTTAGCGTGATATATGAAAAATCCGAGAAATCTGTAACACTTCACAAAATGTTCGTTAAAAATTCAGCGATTTGGCAATTGTAAACATTCTGTGACTGTTATAGAATTAACACAGACGGGTCTGCTGCGTATAGGGCGGCGGACCGGAAAACGAAACAGCGCGGTGCGCCGCGCCCCCAAATTAAGGAGAGTGAGTCTGTGTTCAAGAAATTCACCAACGGCTGCGTTCGCGTGGTCAATCGCTGGCTGCCGGATGCCTTCCTGTTCGCCATCATCCTGAGCATCATCGTTTTCATCGGCGCCATGTTTGCCACGGGAATGGGTCCGCTGAAGGTGCTCAACGCCTGGGGCGACGCAAAGGGCTTCTGGGGCCTGCTGAGTTTCTCCATGCAGATGGCCCTGGTGCTGGTATTCGGCTCCGCCATGGCCGCCGCCAAGCCCTGCAAAAAGGCCCTGCGGGCTGTGGCGGGTCTGTGCCACAACAATATGCAGGCCATCGTGATCACCACCTTCATCTCCACCATCTGCTGCTGGCTGAACTGGGGCTTCGGCCTGATCGCCGGCACCCTGCTGGCCAAGGAAGTGGTGCGCCGGGTCCCCACCGTGGACTATCCCCTGCTGATTGCCTCCGCCTATTCGGGCTTCGTGATCTGGCACGCGGGCCTGTCCGGCTCCATCCCCCTGGACCTGGTGGCCGGTAAGGACTTCGGCGAGCGTGACGTACCAGGCTCCCATCACCGACACCGTGTTTCACCCCATGAACCTGATTATGTGCGTCGTGATTCTGTTTGCCATGCCCTTCGTGAACTATGCCATGCACCCCGACAAGGACCACACCGTGTGCATCGACCCCACTCTGCTGCAGGATGAGGAGGACAAGACCTACGAGATCAAGACCCCCGCTGACCGCATCGAGCACTCCAAGATCCTGTGGGTGATCCCCTGGTGGTGGCCGGGTTTGCCTACATCGTCTATTACTTTGTTCAGAACGGCTTCACCCTGGGCCTGAACATCGTGAACATGATCTTCCTGTTCCTGGGCATCCTGCTCCACGGTGACCTGCGCCGCTATGTGGACGCCATCTCCGACGCTGCCGGCGGCGCCGCCGGTGTGCTGCTGCAGTTCCCCTTCTATGCCGGTATCATGGGCATGATGGTGGCTGCCAACGACCAGGGCGTGTCTCTGGCCAGCGTTATCTCCCAGTTCTTCGTCAACATCTCCAACAGCATCACCTTCCCCATGCTGTCCTTCCTGGCAGCCGGTATCGTGAACTTCTTCGTTCCCTCCGGCGGCGGCCAGTGGGCCGTTCAGGGTCCCATCATGATGCCCGCCGGCGCCAACCTGGGCATCGACGCCGGACGCACCGCCATGGCCATTGCCTGGGGCGACCAGTGGACCAACATGATCCAGCCCTTCTGGGCTCTGCCTGCTCTGGGCATTGCCAAGCTGTCTGCCCGGGATATCATGGGCTATCTGGTCATCGTTCTGCTGTTCACCGGCGTGGTGGCCTGCCTGGGCTTCCTGGCCTGGGGCCTGTGGTTCTGATTTACCCGATCCACCAATTGAAAAGAGGCGCTGCCGCGGCAGCGCCTCTTTTTTGTCCGTATTCGTCCGTATACGCGTTACTCCCGATAGATGGCGGCGTCAAAGTCCCGCACCAGCTCCTGGCGCTTGGTGTCCATGACCTTCACCAGGTTGAACTCCTCAAAGGCCAGGCGCATGGCGAAGTCCTTGGCCTCCTGGATGTCGTCGGTCTCGAAAAAGGGGAAGAAATTGGTCCCCGGAACGTTTTCCTTTTTCAGCAAAACCTGAAAGCGCATGGTGTGCATCCTCCTGCATATGTGGTGTACCTTTTAGTATACCCCCGCCGGGGGCAAAACGCAACGGCGCGTTTCGCCCAAAATCCCGCCCCGAAAACCGGCAAATTTGCCGGAGGGGAAAATGCAAAAAGGCCTTTTCTCTCCGGGCACGGTCGTGTATAATAGTTAGGTTGAAGCAATTACCGGAAAGAGGGAGCACATATGAAAATCGGTTTTGATAACGACAAATACCTAGCCCTCCAGGCCCAGCACATCCGGGCCCGGCGGGAGCAATTCGGCGACAAGCTGTATATCGAGTTCGGCGGCAAGCTGTTCGACGATTACCACGCCTCCCGGGTGCTGCCGGGGTTCCAGCCGGACAGCAAGATCCGGATGCTGGCCTCCATCCGGGACGAGGTGGAGATCGTGGTGGCCATCTGCGCCGGAGATATCGAAAAGAAGAAGATCCGCGGCGACCTGGGCATCGGCTATGACGAGGACGTGCTGCGGCTGATGGACGTGTTCCGGGGCCTGGGGTTCTATGTGGGCTCCGTGGTCATCACCCAGTACGCCGGGCAGCCGGCGGCGGATGCCTTCATCCACCGGCTGACGGCGCTGGGCGTCCGGAGCTATCGCCACTATCCCATCGCCGGGTACCCCTCGGACGTGGCCCACATCGTCTCCGACGAGGGCCTGGGCAAAAACGACTATATCGAAACCACCCGCCCCATCGTGGTGGTGACGGCCCCCGGCCCCGGCAGCGGCAAGATGGCCACCTGCCTGAGCCAGCTGTACCATGAGAACAAGCGGGGCGTCCGGGCTGGCTACGCCAAGTATGAGACCTTCCCCATCTGGAACCTGCCTTTGAAGCACCCGGTGAACCTGGCCTATGAGGCCGCCACGGCGGACCTGAACGACGTGAATATGATCGACCCCTTCCATTTGGAGGCCTATGGCGAGACCACGGTGAACTACAACCGGGATGTGGAGATCTTCCCGGTGCTCAACGCCATGTTCCAGCGCATTCAGGGCACCTCCCCCTACCAGTCCCCCACGGACATGGGCGTGAACATGGCGGGCTTTGCCATTGTGGACGATGCGGTATGCCAGGAGGCCTCCCGGATGGAGATCCTCCGCCGGTACTATGCCGGTATGGTGGACCGGGTCCGGGGCAAATGCGACGACGATGTGGTGCGCAAGCTGGAGATCATCATGCAGCAGGCCGGTGTCACGCCGGATATTTGTCCCGCCGTGGCGGCCTGCCTGAAAAAGGCGGAGGAGACCGCCGCCCCCGCCGGGGCCATGGTCCTGCCGGACGGCCGGATCGTCACCGGAAAGAACAGCTCCCTGCTGGGACCCTCGGCGGCGCTGCTGCTGAACGCCATCAAGGCCCTGGCGGGCATCGACAAGGATCTGGACCTGCTGCCGTCGTCCATCATCGCCCCCATCAGCGACATGAAGATTTCCCACCTGGGCCACCGGAACCCCCGGCTGCACTCCGACGAGGTGCTCATCGCCCTGTCCATCTCCGCCGTCACCAACCCCCTGGCGGAGCGGGTGCTGAAGAAGCTGGACGACCTCCGGGGCTGCGACGCCCACTTCTCCGTCATCATCTCCGAGGAGGACGAGAAGCTCTATAAGCGCCTGGGCATCCACGTCAGCTGCCAGCCCCGGTATGAGATCAAGCGCCTGTATCACAAGTGAAAAAACCGGGACGGACAGGCTCCGTCCCGGTTTTTCCCCGGAAGAAAGGAGTATTTTATGCCCACCATTGCCGAAATTCTGGCCCGGGAGCTGGACAAGCCCCTGGCCCATGTGCAGAACGTCATCGACCTGTTGGACCAGGGCAACACCATCCCCTTCATCGCCCGCTACCGCAAGGAGCTGCACGGCAGCATGGACGACACCGCCCTGCGGACCCTGGAGGACCGGCTGAGCTATCTGCGGAACCTGGACCAGCGCCGCCAGGAGGTGAAAAACGCCATCGACGGCCAGGGCAAGCTCACCGACGAGCTGTCCGCCGCCATCGACGCCGCCGCCACTCTGGCGGAGGTGGAGGACCTGTACCGCCCCTACAAGCAGAAGCGCCGCACCCGGGCCACGGTGGCCCGGGAGAAGGGCCTGGAGCCCCTGGCCCTTCTGCTGCTGGACCAGGGCCGGGACTGCCCGGCTCCGGAGGAGGCCGCCCGGGACTATGTGGACCCGGAGAAGGGGGTGGAGACTCTGGCCGACGCCCTCCAGGGGGCCAACGACATCGTAGCGGAGCTGCTGTCGGACGATGCCGCCATCCGCAAGACTCTGCGGGAGCTGCTGCGCCGCCAGGGACATCTGCGGAGTCTGGCCGCCACGGAGGAGGACACCGTTTACCGGCTGTATTACGACTTTGACCAGCCCATCGCCAAGCTGGCCGGGCACCAGGTCCTGGCCGTCAACCGGGGCGAAAAGGAGGGCGTCCTCTCCGTCACCGTGCTGCTGGACCGGGAGCTGGGTCTGATGACTCTGCGCCGGGCGGTGGTGCGACCCGGGTCCCGGGCTATGGAGTTTATCAAGGCCGCCTGTGAGGATGCCTATGACCGGCTGATCTACCCCTCCCTGGAGCGGGAGGCCCGGTCCGACCTGACCGACGCCGCCTGCGAGGGGGCCATCGCCAACTTCGGCCTGAACCTGAAGCCCCTGCTGATGCAGCCCCCGGTAAAGGGCCACGTCACCATGGGCCTGGACCCCGGCTATGCCCACGGCTGCAAGGTGGCGGTCATCGACGGCACCGGCCGGGTGCTGGACACCGCCGTGGTGTACCCCACCTACGGCCCCCGCCAGAAGCAGGAGGCCATCGACCGGCTGGGGGTCCCGTGCCCTGGTACGCCCCACGGCGTCACCCACATCGCCATCGGCAACGGCACCGCCAGCCGGGAAACGGAGCAGATGGCGGTGGAGCTGATCCGCGCCCTAGGCGGCGGCGTCAGCTATATGATGGTCAGCGAGGCGGGCGCCTCCGTATACTCCGCCAGCAAGCTGGCGGCGGAGGAGTTCCCGGAGTACGACGTGAACCTCCGCAGCGCCGTGTCCATCGCCCGCCGGATGCAGGACCCCCTGGCGGAGCTGGTGAAGATCGACCCCAAGGCCATTGGCGTGGGGCAGTATCAGCACGATATGCCCCAGAAGCGGCTGGACGAGACGCTGTCCGGGGTGGTGGAGGATTGCGTCAACGCCGTGGGCGTGGACGTGAATACCGCCTCCGCCAGCCTGCTGGGCCGGGTGTCCGGCCTGAACGCCGCCACCGCCAAAAATATTGTGAAATACCGGGAGGAAAACGGCGCCTTCACCGGCCGCCGCCAGCTTCTGAAGGTGCCCAAGCTGGGACCCAAGGCCTTTCAGCAGTCGGCGGGCTTCCTGCGGGTGCCGGAGAGCAGGTCTGTGCTGGACAACACCGGCGTCCATCCGGAGAGCTATGCCGCCGCAGAGGGACTTCTGGCCCTGTGCGGCTATACGCTGGCGGATGTGTCCGCCGGGAGGCTGGCGGACCTGCCCCAGAAGGTGAAGGCCCTGGGCTGGGAGGAGGCCGCCGCCCGGCTGGACATCGGCGTGCCCACCCTGCGGGACGTGGCGGCGGAGCTGGTGAAGCCGGGCCGGGACGTCCGGGATGAGCTGCCTGCCCCCATTCTGCGAACGGATGTGCTGGATATTAAGGACCTGGCCCCCGGCATGGTGCTGACGGGCACCGTCCGCAACGTGGTGGATTTCGGCGTGTTCGTGGACATCGGCGTCCACCAGGACGGCCTGGTCCACATCTCCCAGGTCTGCAACAAGTTCATCCGCCACCCGTCGGAGGTGGTGTCCGTGGGAGACGTGGTAAAGGTGACGGTCCTGGAGGTGGACGAAAAGAAGCGCCGCATCAGCCTGTCCATGAAGCAGGCGCCAAAGCAGTAATATAAAGCAGCAGGGCCGCCCTCCCGGGCGGCCCTGCTCAGCTTGCAAGCCTTTTTGGACAAGCTTTTAATAGCCCCGCTTCCGGTCCACCCGGTGCTCCAGGGGACGGCCGGCGGCGTAGTTTTCCAGATCCCGGCAGAACATATCCACGTTGATGTCGCAGGTGTAGCCCAGGGACATATTCCCCGAAATGTGGGGCGTCAGCAGCAGGTTCCGGTGCCCACAGGGGGTGCTCCCTGGGCAGCGGCTCCGGCACCACCACGTCCAGGGCCGCCCCGGCGATGCGCCCGGCGTTCAGGGCCTCCATCAGGGCCTCCTGGTCGATGGCGGTGCCTCGGCCCACGTTCACCACAATGGCGTCCCGGGGCAGCAGGGCAATGCGCTCCAGATGCCACGGTGTCCCGCCCACCGGCGGCAAGTCCGCTTAATTTGGAGCCATCACCGGTGGATTCTGCCCCGTAATTCCAGCTGCCCGGCACCGGTCAGGCAACCGGGGTTCCGCCGCTGTGGACACGCCGCAGATGCGCCCGCCCTGGCGCTACCTCGCCAAAGAAGTTGGTGCCGATGTCCCGGCCATCAGAGATACATGAATACCTGCACAGGGCAGCTCCATTCTCGCTGCCGGATTGTTCTGAGATAAAGTCGTTGATGGTGAGGCCCGAGGACAGCACCTCACGTTTAAAGGCATGTTGAAGGAATTCTAAGAAGTGCTTCTACCAGGGATTCAGCCACTGCTCCAGACCTTCAAAGCCAGCCAGCCTGCCTGTTGTATCTAGCACCTTAAGTCAGGAAGTCCCCCTCCATCACCGTTATCTTTTCCGGCCTTGCCGGCCTTATTTTTTTTTCCGGTGCAGCGCATGCCATCCGTGGCGGCGGCATAGCCTCTGCGCCTCGCAGCCCCTTATTAATAAAATTGACTCGCCGTTGTCTTTATATCCAGCACCGCACACACTGTCTCACTGCTGTGTCAGCATTATGTCCCCCGGGGCAGCCCCCCACCTTCGCCCAGTACTTTGCCAGGCTCATTAATTGAACCTGAAAGGCATCCACCAATTCCTGCCGATATTGTCCCGCTTCCCTGCCCAAGCCAGAAACCCGCCATGGGTTTTATAGCTCTGGAAGTGCCGCCTCCAGCTGCTGCTGAAGCATGCCAAGCGTTAAAGTCCTCCGGCGTGCCCCACCAGCAGGCCGTTGCCCCTCCCATCCCGCATATTCATGCTGCCACCCTGCCTGAATACGCGGTATGCCTGCTCTGCCTCCCGGCAGACGCAGCGCCCCGTTTTCCGTACGCATGCTTATAGCTGGCGGTGCGTTAAAAGCCTGGCGAAACGTACCGGCTGCGGCCCATGTCTGACGTTGTGCTTGATCCGCACCCCATTTAAGGGTTTATGAAAGATCTGCAACCGGAACTGA
>VOFK01004233.1_pt1 | contig 23488 bp, 19 predicted proteins | sample 5384121 | NCBI WGS metagenome assembly VOFK01 (sample SAMN12384730, study PRJNA508395) | human gut metagenome | isolation source: healthy gut J | host: Homo sapiens | reverse complement strand
ATCGGTATTGCTTCGTTCAGTTACACGTATTGCTCGCTCATCGGAGACCCAGATTGCCCGCATCGTCGACGTACCACAGTTCGGTGCCGTACTTCTCCCCAGCCCGTGAGATCCCGGCCGTTGAAGAGTTCGACCGTGCGTCCCGCCTTGCGCGGCAGCTCCTTGATCTTCACGTTGCGGAACGATGCCGGATAGCCGTGATCCCTGCAAGCAGATCACCGCGCCGCGCCAGTCCGTATTCGGGGGCGTCGGCCCATTTCCCGCTGTTCTTCAATGCGAACCACTCGTCGGTGTAGGCGTCGAATTCGAGAATTTTCTCACCGTTGAGCCAGTGCTCGACGTGGCCGTTGTCGTAGACGATGCGCGAGTTGTTCCATTCGCCCTGCGGATTGAGCCGCATCTTGGCGGCGTCGGGCAGGTGCATGGCGTAGTCGACGCCCAGCCGCTGCCACGGTTCGAGCTTGGTGGGGGCGTTGGTCTCCTCCCAGCCCGCTTCGTCGATGAGCTGGTATTCGGGCCCCGTGACGTAGGGCACCTTGAAGTAGGGGTCTTCGACCACGTGGTAGAGCATTCCGCTGTTGCCGCCGTAGGAGAGTTTCCAGTCCCAGTCGAGGATGAAGTTTTCGTACTGCTTGCGGGTGACGATGTAGCCCGACAGGTCGCTGCCGTCGCCGTGCGCCTGGATGCAGCCGTCGACCGCGCGCCAGGGCATGGTGAGCGAGTCGCCGTTGTAGTCTTTCCACGCGTCGAGCGTCTTGCCGTCGAAGAGCAGCTCCCAGCCGTCGGCGATCTCCTGCTCGCTGAGCGTGTTGTGTCGTTGTGCGCATCCCGTCGCCAGCAGCAGCGAGAGAGCGATGCCCGAAAGCGTCGGGCGCCAGTTGAAGTTCGAGATGAAGTTCATGGTTACGAATAGTTATAAAGGTTTCTCGGTCGGGGCGCCGGCCGGATCCTGGTCGGAAGGATTCGGTGCGGCTTCGAATTCAAAATTAGGCAATTCTTTCGGATTCTCTTCCCTTTCGGGGGAGAAATATAGACGGATATTTCTGTGAATATGCTGATAAAAAGCGGATTGACTATTTTTTCGTTGTCCGTCTTATATAGATGCTCTTCGGCATCGAACAGCCCGATCCGGCGGATTCGCTCCTCGAATCCCTCCCCTGTCGAGGGCCATGTTACGGAGTTTGGTGCGGTAGGTATAGACGGTCGTCGGCGCGCAGTTCAGGAAGCGGGCGATACGGCCGCTGTCGGTGATGCCCAGGCGGATTGCGGCGAGGATGCGCAGTTCGGTGGTGAGGGTGCGCGGCGAACGGGGTTCGATCCGCGCTTCGGGAAGCAGCAGTGCGTCGACCTGTTCGATGAAGCGGGGGAAGATTTCGAGGAACGAGGCGTCGAAGCGGCGGTAGAATTCGGCGAACCCTGCCGCAGGCTGTTTTGGGGCAGGCTCAGCCGGCGGATCAGCGCTTCGGGACTTTCGGTTTTGGCCTGGCGGCAGATCATGCGCCGCAGGTCGTCCAGCCGCGAGATATAGTAGACGGAGAGGTCGACGTACTGGCACACGTAACGATCCTGATGCGGTTGGAGTCGACCAGCGCGGCGTTGATGTCGCGCACCCGGTCGCTCATGCGCGTCAGCTGCCGGTTCTTTTCACGGAGTTCGGCATTGGTGAGGGCCAGTTGCCGCCGGCTGTGCTGCAACCGCCGCCGCTGGCGGAGTGCGTTGGCGAAGGCTGCGGCGAAGGTGACCAGCAGCAGCGACGTGACGGCCGTCGTCCACAGCCGCAACCGGTTGCGCACGGCCAGGTCGTTGACCACGGCGCGGTTGATCGCCGTGGCGGCCGACGAAGTGAGGGGGATGCGGGCGCCCGATTTGCAGGCGAGCGCATCGTCGAGCGTGCGCTGCATGTAGCGCGAGGCGCGTTCGAGGTCGTTGCGCTCGAAGAGCCGCAGCGCGAGGTTGTAGAGCGAGAAGTAGGAGCGCGTTCCGGCTTGCAGGTCGGCGATGGCCGAGCGCGTGTAGTACTCGACGGCGCGCTCTTCCTGTCCTGCCTGTTCGGCGATCTGCCCCATGTCGTAATAGAGCACCGCCGTGTTCCAGGGGGCGAGTTCCTTGTGCCGGAGGGGTTCCAGCTCGGCATAAGCTTCGTCGTAGCGGCCGTTGTCGGCCAGTTCGAGCGCCCGTTCCCGAATGCGGGTGAATGCAGGAAGGGATTCGACGCCGATGCGGATGTGCCGGATGCGGCGCAGCGAATCGAGCCATGCCCGGTGTTCGCCGGGATCGGTGGCTTCGGCCTGCCGCCGCCATACGATCGCGTTGTACCGCGCATACCAGTTCCGGTATTCGAGCGTCGTCATTCCGGCCGTATCGATCTGCCGGAAGAGCGTCTCGGCCTGGTCGGTCAGTCCGCGTCCCATCAGGACGTCGGTCTCGGCCAGTGCGGCGATCCGTTCGAAGTTGTGCGATTCCCTGCTGCGGGCGAATGCGTAGAGGCTGTCGACGAAACGGGCGGCCGAGTCGAGTTCGTAAGTGACGAAGACCTGTTGCAGGTCGAGCAGTGCCCGAACGCGCTCTTCGTCGCTGCGTGCGGCCGCCAGGTTGCGACGGAGCGACGCGATGCGCCGCTGCCGTCCGGCGTCGTACTCCCCGCCGCGGAGCATCGCTTCGTCCAGCTCGTTCAGGGCGCGGAGCGTCTGCGGCGCATAGCCGTAGTCGACGGTCGGGGAGCAGGAGACGGCGAGAAGGCCGTACAGACATGCGGCCGTCAGAAGCGATAGGGTGCAGTGCGGTCGGATCATGGCGGAGTTCGGGGTTCCGGAGTTTTGGTTCCGACAAAAATACGAATAAGCGAGGGCAATGTCAAATTTTATTCGAACATTGCCGAGACGGAGTATCTAAGACGCAGCCGAAGATACGAAAAGTCGGGTGCAGAAGCAAATGACGATGCGATGCTGTCGGGATGAAATCGTTGAGATGAAGTTGGAATACGGGAAAATAAAGATGGAATCGCCTATTCGGGACACGGCTTTTTCGTCGTGATTGTCGGAGATGTCCGGTAGGGATGCCGCGTGTTCTGCGGAGGGGGCCTACCGTGCGGATGTTCGGTTCCGCAGCGGGGCGGCGCCCTGTTTTTGTCAGCGGCGCTTGGCGGGAAATGGAAAAAATTTTATCTTTGTTTAGATTTATGCGAAAAACTCGGTCTGAACGACAGTCCGGCGTTAAAGAGTTTTAGGGATGCACGACAGGGCCATATGGAATAATTTCGAGCGGTTGTATATCGATTATCAGCCGCGGTTGATCGCCTATGCGCTGCGGTTCGTGGGCGATTCCGTCGAAGCGCAGGACTTGGTGCAGGATTGTTTCGTGAGACTGTGGGACGACTATGCCGAATTGGAGGAGGACGAGGCGCCGATGCTGCTCTTCACCATGATGCGGCATCGCTGTCTGAATTTTTTGAAGCACAAACGTATCGTCAGGGAGTATGCCGACCGTCAGATCTCCCGAATACGTCCCGACCGAAGGGGGGGGGGAAGAACGTCTCTATAATCTCTGTTTTTCCTATAACGAGGCCGAATACCCTTATCTTTATCAGGAGTTGGAGCGCGAGATCCAGCGTATCACGGATTCGCTTCCTCAGCGCTGCCGCGAGGTTTTCATCCTCAGCCGTTTTCAGGGGATGAAGAACCGGGAGATCGCCGAGCGGCTGCATATTTCGTTGCAGGCCGTCGAAAAGCATATCCAGAAGGCGCTCCGGATTTTTTCCGAGATGCTCGGCCGCGAGAATTCCCTCTATACGATTCTGATTCTGCTGTGGATGATGAACGCGAACCGCTGATGCGGCGCGGTCGCCGAACTCCGTCCGATCCCGCAGGGTTCACGCCTGCTTCGGTCGGCGTTCGGAGTCGTCCTTTCATTTTTTTTCAGGTCGCGGTCGGCAGCCGCGGCGGCTTGCCGTATCGGGCGTGCGCTCCGCGAATCCCGACCTGTTTCCGGCAGAAAATTTCACAGCTTCTTTCGGGGGGGGGAAGCTCTGACAGCGGATTTTTCCCCTGAACTTTTGATCCCGAAGGGGCTTTCGCTGAGGCGTGTGCCGAACCGGACTCGTCCGGATTCCGTACGTGCCTCGTCGTTCGCGCGACCGTTCCGGCGTGCGTCGGCTTCTCTTTTTTTATTCTTTATGCGTCGTGCGGTCGCGAAGATTGGGAACTGCCGGGACGGGCGGCGAACGGGCGTCGTAATAAAAAAAATAGGTGCAGCCGGCGCGAACGAGCGGACGAAATGCCGGAAGGAGCGTTTTTTTTCGATAAGGCAGGTTGGGTAAAGGCTCTTTGAGTTGTTATAAGATTTAGAACGAGCAACGAAAATACGGGCCATGAACGAACGGATCAGAGAGATCGCCCTCCGGTTCTTCGAGGGGACGATCACGGCGGAAGAGGAGTGCGAACTGTATGGATTTCTCAACGGAAATCCGCAGGGCCTCGCGCAGATGAGGGAGTGGGAGAGCTGTTGGAAGCGCGACCATGTTCCGCCGGCCGACGTGCTCGATTCGCTCGATTCGCTGAGGCGGAAGATTCGGCGGCGGCGTCCGCTGCGCCGTCTGTGGCTGCGTATCTCGGCTGCGGCCGCGGTGCTGGCGCTCGTCTCGACGCTCGTGCTGCATCTCCTTCCGGCAGAAAGGCCCGAACAGCTTTTTACGGTCAAGGCGCCGCAGGGCACGCACAGCCGTATCTCGCTGCCCGACGGTACGCAGGTGTGGCTCAATGCGGGATCGGCGTTGAGCTACGGATCGAGTTTCAACGAAACCTCGCGCGAGGTCTCCCTCTCGGGCGAAGCCTATTTCGAGGTGGCGCGCCATGCGGCACTGCCGTTCCGTGTCGAAGCGCGCGGTTGTACGTTCACCGTTCTCGGCACGAAGTTCGACATCTCGGCCTATGCCGAAGATCCCGCCGTGACGGCTGCGCTGCTGGAAGGGGCGCTGCGTTTCGAGTCGGAGGACAAGCAGGAGGCGATGACGCCGGGCGATCTGGTCACTTACGACTGTGCGACAGCGACCGTGCGTCGGGAGCAGGTCGACGTGCGGCAGTACCGGGCATGGATCGACGGGGTGATCCGTTACGACGCCATTACGTTGCCGTCGTTGCTCAGGAGGCTGGCCCGCGAGTACGACGTGGAGATCGATCTGCGCACGCGCAGATTCGACGATACGACGTTCCGCATCTCGCTCTCGTCCGCCCAAAATATCAAATCGGTCATGCGGGCGCTGTGCGACATCCTGCCCATTTCGGTCTCGTGCGAAGGCTGCCGCTATGTGGTGGACGCCCTGCCGCAGTGATGCCGCCGCTCCGATCCAACTGAAACCTGATTCACTAACTAACCTTAATCCTTAAACTTTATGCATTTACATCTACGATTCAGACGGATCGTCGCATTGGTCGCGGGGCTGTTGCTGACCCTGTCGATCCATGCGCAGGTCATTACCAAGTCGTTTCGGGGCGTTCCCCTGAAAACGGTGTTGGAGGAGGTCGAAAAGCAGACCGGCTACTCGTTCCTTTTTCGAAAGCAAAGAGGTCGATGTCGACAAACCCGTCACGGCCTCGTTCAAGAATGCAACGATCCAGACCGTGCTCGACAAAGTACTGGACGGATCGCTGCGTTACACGATCAACGACAAGCTGGTGACCATTTCGCAGCGGCCCCGGCAGGGTGCGACCGTGGCGAAGGACGGTTCGGTGACGCTCTCCGGTACGGTCATCTCCTCGTCGGACAACCAGCCCATCGTGGGGGCCAACGTCTATGTCGAGGGGACGACGCTCGGCGTGACGACCGACATCGACGGCAACTATTCGCTTACCGTGCCGGCCTCGACACGGCAGGTGACCTTCTCGTTCCTCGGCTACGACATGAAGAAGATCGCGGTCAAGGACAGCGAACTTTTTCAAGCTGGTGACGCTCGTCGACGCCTCGAACGAGTTGGAGGATGTCGTGGTCGTCGGCTTCGGCGTGCAGAAGAAGGAGTCGCTGGTGGGCGCCGTGCAGTCGGTCAAGCCCAGCGAGTTGCAGGTGTCGTCGAAAGCAACCTCTCGACCTCGTTCAGCGGCAAGATCGCCGGCGTGATCGCCGTGCAGAAATCGGGCGAGCCGGGCGCCGACGGCGCCAATTTCTGGATCCGCGGAATCTCGACCTTCGGATCGGGACAGTCGCCGCTGCTGATCCTCGACGGCGTGGAAATCACCAACCAGATGCTCAACAACATCCCGCCCGAGACCATCGAGTCGTTCTCGGTGCTCAAGGACGCCACGGCCACGGCCCTCTACGGTTCGCGCGGCGCCAACGGCGTGATGATCATCACCACCAAGAGCGGCCGCGACTCGGAGAAGATGACCATCAACCTGCGCGCCGAGGTCGGCATGTCGGCGCCGACGTGCGTGCCCGAAATCGCCGACGGCGTCACCTTCATGGAGACTTACAACGAGGCCTGCCTCACGCGCGGACGTTCGCCGCGTTACAGCGACCAGAAGATCATGGGTACGCGGCTGGGGCTCGATCCGTATGTCTATCCCAACGTCGACTGGTACGACATGCTCTTCAAGGACGCTTCGTTCAACCAGAATTTCAACTTCAACATGACGGGCGGTTCCAAGAAGCTCGACTATTTCCTCAACGCCACGGCCTATAACGAGAACGGTATCGTCCGCAAGCCCGATATTTCGAAATACGACACAAACATCAATTCGCAGAAATACCTTTTCCAAGCCAACGTCTCGGCCGACGCCACCAAAACCACGCGCGTATCGCTGAAGATGAACACCCAGCTGCACTACCGCCATGCGCCGATCGAGGACGTTTCCGACCTCTTCAAGTATGCGCTGACGGCCATGCCCAGCGAATTCCCGGCCACGCTGCCCGGCGAATCGTCCGACACCTTCACGCGCTTCGGCGTGACCGACGCCTGGAACGGCAGTCTGTTCACCAATCCCTATGCCCAGCTGTGCCGCGGGTACGGCGACCAGTTCCGCGGCCATTTCACCTCGGCGCTGACCGTGGATCAGGATCTCGGGTTCATCACCAAGGGCCTGAGCGCGACGGGAATGGCGACCTTCTACAACCGCGTCTATTCGGCCGTCTACCGCTCGTTCACGCCGTTCCTGTACAAGTTGACCGATTACAGCATCGACGATGCGGGCAATTACAGCTACGTGAGCGAATCGGCCAACACGGGCACGACCTATCTGGGCACCTCGCGCGGCAAGGACGGCTACCGCGAGCTGGCCTTTCAGGTGAAGCTGGACTATAATCGCACCTTTAACGAGAAACACGACGTGGGCGCCACGCTGGTCTACCACCAGAAGGAGCGCATGATGCACATCTCCGACTCGGAGGAGTACGCCGTGCTGCCCTATCGCCAGCAGGGGTCTGGCCGGCCGCGTCACCTACGGATTCGACAAGCGCTATCTGGTGGAGGCCAATTTCGGCTACAACGGCTCGGAGAACTTCGCGCCGGGCAAGCGCTTCGGCTTCTTCCCCTCGGTGGCCGCAGGGTGGGTCGTTTCGAACGAACCCTTCTGGCGCGCCATCAAGGATAAGGTGAATCTGCTGAAATTCCGCGTTTCGTACGGTCTGGTCGGCAACGACGTCATCTCGTCGGAGTATGCCGACCGCTTCCCCTATCTGACCACCGTCGATATGGATCAGGGGTACGACGTCTACATCGGCACGAACCATATTCGGAAATACGGGCCCATCTTGTCGGTCTACGGCAATCCCGACGCTACGTGGGAGGAGAGCCGCAAACTCGACGTGGGCGTGGAGATCGGCCTGTTCGACAGCCTGAACATCATCTTCGACTGGTTCAAGGAGAAGCGTTCGGGCATCTTCATGCAGCGCGCGTCGCTTCCCTCGTCGTTCGGCATGTCGAACATCACGCCCTGGGCCAATATCGGCAAGGTCGACAACCGGGGCGTCGACATCTCGGTCGACTACAACAAGGCCTTCTCGAAGGATCTGATCCTTTCGCTGCGCGGTTCGTTCACCTACGCGCACAACGAGGTGGTCGAGATGGACGAACCCGCCTACAAATGGGACTACCTCTCGAAGGTGGGCCATCCGATCAACTCGATCAACTGCCTGATCGCCGAAGGACTGTTCCAGGACGAGGAGGAGATCGCCTCGTCGCCCTCGCAGGCCGCCTATGCGACGGAGTTCCCCCTCAAACCCGGCGACATCAAGTTCAAAGACCTCAACGGCGACCGTGTGATCGACGACAACGACAAGTGCTGGTACGGCAATCCGACCGTGCCCGAAATCATCTACGGATTCGGATTTTCGCTCAAATACAAGGGCTTCGACTGCTCGGCCTTCTTCCAGGGACAGGGCAAGGTGTCGATCATCATGTACGACTCCCATCCGTTCGGCACCAAGGCGACGCCGGGCGGCGGCCTGATGCAGTGGATGGCCGACGAGCACTGGCGCGAAGAGGCGCCCGATCCCAACGCCCGTTATCCGCGTCTGTCGCCCGAGTGGAATACCAACAACACGCAGGCCAACTCGCTCTACGTGCGCAACGGCCGGATGCTGCGTCTGAAAAATGCCGAGATCGGCTATACCTACAAGTTCATGCGCGTCTACGTGTCGGGCACCAACCTGCTCACCTTCTCTCCGTTCAAGTATTGGGATCCCGAAAAGGGATCGGGCAACGGCCTGAGCTACCCGCTGCAACGCACGTGCAACCTCGGTTTCCAATTCACCTTCTAACCCTACAACCATTCGACAGATCATGAAAAAGATAATCAGCATACTCGCATTCACCTCATTGCTGTGCTGCTCGTGCGACTATCTCGACGTCGTGCCCGAAGGCAAGGCGACCGAGGAGGACATCTGGAAAACGACCGAGCAGGCCGACAAGTTCCGCTACTACTTGCAGACCTACATGCCCAATCTGATCGGCTACGACTGGTCGCCCGACCAGTTCGCCGGCGACGATTTCATAACGGGTGCGCGCGGCACGACCTACTACTTCTCGAGCAAGAGCCTCCTCTACAACGAGGAGACGTCGAGCAACACCTATTTCGGCCGCTGGGAGCCGAGCAGCGTGAGCGGCGGTACCAACTACGACATCTACCGGGGCATCCGCTACTGCTACTACATGCTCGACAACGTTTATAAAGTGCCGGTCATCTCTCGCCCGAGAACGCCGACCGTTATGCCGGTGAGGCGTGGTTCCTGATCGGCTACTACCACCAGTGTCTGCTCGAATACTACGGGCCGGTGATTCTGGTGAAACGATTTATCCCGATCGATGCGCCCGAAGAGGAGATTTTCGTACCCCGTACGCCCTACGACGATTGCGTGAAGTTCATCGCCGACTGCTACGACAAGGCGGCCGGACTGCTGCCCGAAACGGTCGTGCCGGCCGAACTGGGTATGCCGACGAAGATGGCGGCGCTCAGCTACAAGGCGCGCCTGCTGCTCTACGCCGCCTCGCCGCTGGTCAACGGCAATCCCGATTACGTGGGATTCAACAATCCCGACGGTACGCCGCTGATGAACACCACCTACGACAGGGAGAAATGGAAGTTGGCGATGGATGCCGCCGAGGCGGCGATCCAGCTCTCGGAGAAGTCCGGCCAGAACGGCGGCAAGCAGAATTACTACCTCTACACGAATATCGATTCGACGCTCGATGAATTCGAACAGGGCGTGAAGAACTACCACGGTGCCTTCGTCGATCAGCTGTGGAACGGCGAGGAGTTCATCATGGCCAAAGGTGCGGAAACGGGCGTTCAGAACATACAGCGTTACGGCGGACCGCGTTCGATCGCGGGCGACATGTCGAAAGGCTGGAAGACGACGTGCGTGCCGACGATGGAGGCCGTCGAGATGTACTACACCAAGAACGGACTGCCGCTCGAAGACGACCCGCTGACCAAGGACGCCGACCTCTATCGCGTCGCGCCGGGCGACAGCACGGCGCTGCTGCACCGCAACCGCGAACCCCGCTTCTACGCCTGCATCGGCTTCGACCGCCGGGACGTTCGAGATCGACGGTACGACCATCACGCTCAAACTGCGCGGCGGCGAGCTGCACGGCAGCACGTTGAAGGAGACCGACGAGTATCAGAGCTGCACGGGATACGTCTGCCAGAAATGGATCAGCCGGACGAGTTACTACGACAAGTCGCTGAACACCTATACCTACACCCGCTATGCCTATCCCTATCTGCGGCTGGCGGAGCTCTATCTGAGTTACGCCGAGGCCGATTTCGAGTACAACGGATCGCTGAGCGGCAAGTCGCTGGAATACATCAATCGGGTGCGCAGACGTTGCGGCCTGCCCGATTTCGAGGATTCGTGGGCGCTCGCGGGCGGTATTCCCTCGGGCCAGAAACTGCGCAAGGTGCTGCATCAGGAGCGTTCGATCGAGTTCCTGTTCGAAGGCCGCCGCTTCCACGATCTGCGCCGCTGGAAGGAGGCGCCCGAGGTGATGAACAAGCAGCCGCGTTCGTGGAACCGCGACGCCAAGACGCAGGACGACTTCTATCAGGTGATCCAGGCCGCTCAGGGAGGCCGCGTGCGCGTGTTCGAATCGCCGAAGAGCTACTGGCTGGCCATTCCGCTGAACCAGATCAACAAGAATCCGCAGCTGGTGCAGAACCCGGGCTATTGAAAAACAGGATGATAACGCACATTAAATGGTGAAAAGATGAAAAGACTATTGATATATGCCCTCTGCATCGGGTGGGCCGCGACGACGGTCGGATGCAGCGATGACGACGAACGACCTGTCGCTTTCGAGGTGTCGCAGGATACGTTGTTGCTCGACAGCGATGCGGGACGGTACATGTGATCGTTTCGGCTCCGGGAGCGTGGACGATCACCGATATTCCCGAATGGGTGACGGTGGTTCCGACCGAGGCGGACGGCTCGCGCGAAATCACGATCGACTATTCGGAGAATCTGGACGCCCTGCGTGAAGCCGACTTGAAGGTGACGTGCAACGGCGAGTTCCGCTACATCGGCATCGGACAGGAGGGTAAGAATCTCGCCGCGGCGCCTACGAACGTACGGCTCTATGCCAAGAGCAGCTCGTCGCTGACCTTCGCGTGGGACGATACGAACGCCGCACGCACCTACACGGTGCAGTGTGCGGACGCACCTTCGGAGGATGCCGAGCTGATGGCGCAGTATACCTACACGTGGACGACCAAATCGACCTCCGACAAGTGGCCCTACGACTATCCTACGCGCATGACCTTCCTCGGCCTGATGAAGGGCGGCGACCGTTCGGTGGGTTCGGAGGAGAATCTGATCCGCCCGGGCAAGACCTACTACTTCCGCGTGCGCGGCGGCGGTGCGAACGACGAGGCCAAGTGGTCGGAGTGGATTTCGGCGACGCCCGAGACGCGCACTGCACCTGCGGGCGAGATCTTCTACGAAGGGTTCGACCGGGCCTGCGTGGGCGGCGGCGACTGGCTCAATCAGGCTGCGTGCGCCCGCACGAAGAACGACAATACGCAGACGAGTATTTGGAAACTGCAATGGGATACGGCCGTGAAAGCAGCCGTGACGACCTACGGCAACTACTACACGGCGGCCAATTTCAACGCCGAAGTCTACAAGTGGATCGGCTATACCCGCATTTGGGATCGGGGCACCGGCAAGGGCGACATACAGCCCTGTCCGGGCTACACGAAGTGCGGCAACGGCAGCAACGTGGGCGCGTTCCGCATCCTCGCGCTGGGTGCAGAGAAGCTGAGCGCGGAGGGCGACGCCGTGACGCTGACGTTCAAGGCGACGCCGTGGAGCGAGGTAACTACCGGTGCGGGGTACACGATGGACAACAAGCTGGTAGACGTCTATGTGAACGATGCAGTCGTGGCTGCCGATGTCCGCATCACCGATTCCGATGCCGCCGACGGCGATCCGGCCGTGTTGACGGATATGGTGTGGAAAGAGGTCGTGGTGGAGATTCCCAATCTCAAACCGGAAGATACGATCACGATCATGGGTAAGACGAACGAGGCGAAGGCCGGCAAGGGGCGTTTCTTCATCGACGATGTGTCGATCGTGAAGAAATAGCGGCAGTCGCCCGATAAGTACGAGGGAGTCCGTTTTGAAGCGGACTCCCTCGTTTCGTCGCATGGCTGCGGGCGGATCGCAAGGCGGCGTCCGGACACCGGTCGTATTTTTCCCGCATCGCATCGTGCACGCCGTATCTGCGCATTGCGGCTGGGTGTTGAAAATTTTAACGGATGACGGCTGTGGAGGGTGCCGTTCCCTGCCGACATGAAAAATCATGTCTTGTGGAGATTACACCCCGCCGCGCGAGGTAAGCGGCCGGGGAGGGACGAAAAATAAATCGCGGGTCAGGTCTCGGCCTTTGTCGTCTTGGAAAAATTGCGGATAGGGTGCGGACACGAAAAGCAAAATTCTGTCTGAATCGACGCGGTGGGGAAAGTGTGGAGAATATCCTCGAAACAGGAATCGCTTAATTCGCTGATAATGGCGAATTAAGCGATTCGTTCTGTACCCGGAGCCGGGGTCGAACCGGCACGATATTGCTATCATTGGTGTTTGAGACCAACGCGTCTACCGATTCCGCCATCCGGGCATGACCGTTCTTTCGTGAAAGAATCGGGTGTGCAAATGTAGGGATTTATTCTCAATTTGCAAATTCTGAACCGATAAAAATGGCTGTCGCGGTTTTTCCGCAGTCGTTACGGCCGCATCGCAGGGATACGGAGGTGCCGTATTGCGTCGGTAAGGGGCGTTCGGCGGAGCTTTCCGCATACAGGCTGAGAGTGGCGGAGATGTCGTGCGGCCTCGGAGGATCGCCGGCGGACGGTCAAGAGGATGCGAAGTGCTTGCGCAGGCGTTGCGCGTCCTGGCCGCACCGATCAGCTCGATGAGTTCCTCGTCGGAGGCGTTGCGGATGCGTGCGACGGTGCGGAAATGCCCGAGCAGCGTCTCGACTGTGCGGGGGCCGATACCGGCGATGCCTTTGAGTTCGCTTCTGAGAAAGTCGTTGCTGCGTTTCTGGCGGTGGAAGGTGATGCCGAAGCGGTGCGCCTCGTCGCGGATATGGCATACCACTTTGAGCGGTTCGCCCGTGCGGCTGAGGTAGTAGGGCATCGGATCGCCCGGGTAGTAGATCTCTTCGAGCCGTTTGGCCAGTCCCACGATCGGCACCTGTTTTTCGAGTCCCAGTTCGCACAGGACGGCATAGGCGTTCGAGAGCTGTCCCTTGCCGCCGTCGACGATCACCAGGTCGGGCAGCTCCTGTCCCTCGGCCATGAGGCGCGTGTAGCGGCGGAAGACGATCTCGCGCATCGAGGCGAAGTCGTCGGCTCCGACGACGGTCTTGATGTTGAAATGGCGGTACTCCTTGCGCGAAGGGCGGCCGTCGCGGAAGACCACGCACGAGGCGACGGGGTTCGTTCCTTGCAGGTTCGAGTTGTCGAAACACTCGATGTGGCGCGGCTGCCGCGGCAGCCGCAGCTCCTTCTGCATGGCGTTCATCAGCCGTTCGGTATGGCGTTCGGGATTCTTGATCTCCATGTTTTTGAGCTGCTCGGCGCGGTAGATGCGGGCGCTGCGCTCGGAGAAAGCCAGCAGGTCGAGTTTTTCGCCCCGCCTGGGTACGGTGAAGGTCACCCCGTCGAAGAGCATCGTAGCCGACGGCAGGAAGGGGACGATCACTTCGCGCGCCAGTTCGCCGCCGGCGATCTGCTCGACGACGTGCTGAATGGCCAGTGTCAGCATTTGCGCGCGGTCGGTATCGACGCCCGGCGTGAGCCGCACGGTCGAGACGGCCGTGATCGAACCGTTGCGGATGCGCAGGAAGTTGCAGTAGGCGGCATCGTCGTCCTCGACGAGCGAGAAGACGTCGACGTCGACGATGCGGGCGCTGACGATGACCGAACGGGCCGAATAGTTCTCCAATGCAGCGAGCCGCGATTTGTAACGCTGCGCCGTCTCGAACTGCAACGCCTCGGCCGCGCGGCGCATCTCCCCTTCGAGGTAGGCGCGCACGGGGCGCAGGTCGCCTTTGAGCACCGAGACGGCCATGTCGAGCAGCTGCCGGTACTCCTCGGCGCTCTGCGCGCCGATGCACGGCCCCTTGCAGTTGCCCAGGTGGTATTGCAGGCAGACGGTGTACCGGCCGCGCGCGATCGCTTCGGGAGCGAGATTGAGCGAACAGGTGCGCAGCGGAATCACCTCGCGGATGAATTCCAGGATGCTGTGCTGCATCGTCATCGACGAGTAGGGCCCGAAGTATTGCGAGCCGTCGCGCTGCAACTGGCGCGTGGACTGGATGCGGGGGAAGTTCTCGCGGCGCACGACGATCCACGGGTAGGTCTTGTCGTCTTTGAGCAGGATGTTGTAGCGGGGTTGCAGCTCCTTGATGAGCGAATTTTCGAGCAGCAGGGCGTCGGTTTCGCTGTCGACGACGATGTGGCGGATCTCGGCGATCTGGCGCACCAGCACCCGCACCTTGGGGGGATGCTCCTTGTTCTGCATGAAATAGGAGGAGACGCGCTTGCGCAGGCTCTTGGCCTTGCCGACGTAGATGACCGTACCCGTCCGGTCGAGAAATTGGTACACCCCCGGTTCGAGCGGCAGCAGCGCTACCTGCTCTTTGAGCGGATTGCGGTCGGAGGGAGTCATCGCGGCGGTTATTTGGCCAGCAGCCACCAGAGGTAGGCGCCGTAAATAGCGAGGAAGAGCACCCCTTCCCAACGGTCGAGCGCACGGCGGCGGAAGGTGAAGGCGGCGGCGAAGAGGAGCAGCGAACTGAGGACGACGGCACCCAGCGTCACGGCGTCGATGCCGCCCGGCGTGAGCGGGACGACGGTGGAGCAGAGTCCCAGGATGAGCAGGATGTTGGCGATGTTCGATCCCACGACATTGCCCAGTGCGATGTCGGGCCGGCCCTTGACGACCGAGACGACCGACGAGGCCAGTTCGGGCAGCGACGTGCCGCCCGCCACGAGCGTAATGGCGATCACCGACTCGCTGACGCCCAGCTTGCGGGCGATGGCCACGGCGTTGTGGAGGAAGATTTCGCCGCCGAAGACCAACGCCGCCAGTCCCCCGACGATCATCAGCGCCATGAGCCAGCCGGCTATCGGCCGTGCGGCGGGCGTCTCTTCGGCCGGCTGTTCCCTGCGGGCTGCACGGGCGGCCGTCCAGACGCTCAGTACATAGAGCAGCAGCATCGCGAGTCCCTCGATGCGGCCGATGCGTGCCGGATGCGTCGGGTCGAGCACCTCGTCGGCCAGCACGGCGCAGAGCACCAGCGACGCCGCGACGCCGACGGGCAGGTCGCGCCGGATGTTCTGCCGCGTGAGCGGCAGCGGGCGGATCAGGGCGCAGACGCCCAAGATGATGAAGACGTTGAAGAGGTTCGATCCCACGACGTTGCCCACGGCCATGTCGCCCTGCCCTTCGAGGGCCGAAAGGAAGCTCACGACCAGTTCGGGCGTCGAGGTGCCGACGGCTACGATCGTCAGTCCGATCAGGAAACCCGGTACGCGGAAACGTTCGGCCAGCGCCACCGATCCGTCGGTGAGGTAGTTGGCTCCGGTCAGTATGAGAACGAGTCCCGCGAGGAGGTAGAGGTATTCCATAATGAGTCGATGTTGTACGATTCGTCGGTAAAGACGGGCGGTCGAACTGAAATCGGGTCGGTCCGATCTGTCGGAACGTCGTCTGTCCGGACGGAAATTCCGCATGGCAAAGATACGAATAAGCCGCGGGCAAAAGCAAAATTTATTTGCATTTTGCCGAGGCGGAGTATCTAAGACGCAGTCAAAGATAGAAAATATCGTGCAATTATCCGCCGGTCGCCGGATCGGAATTTGGCCGTTCGGCGGAAAAAGCCTACCTTTGACGCAATTTCGGTTGGAAAAATGAAACTTCGGACGATCTTCGGTTGTGTGCTTGCCGGCGTGCTGTGGGTGCTGCTCGCGGCCGATGCGCGGTGCGTCGCATCCGACGGGGAGACGCTGCTGCCCGCTCCGAGCGAACTGACACGGCAGGTGCCGGTGCGTGTGGCCGACGCCTACGGTCTGCGGGCGCTGTTGGTGCGGTTGAGTTTGGAGGCGGGCGATACGTCCGCATTCGACCGGATGCAGGATATCGGCCGGGACTTTCCGTCCCGCGACGGAGCGTCCGGCGGGTGGGGACAGGATGCCTCATATGTCCTGTCGGCGGTCGAACGGCGTGTGTCCGGCGACGCGGATCTGATTCTCCTGCTGCGGAAAATCCGGATTTAGCGGATGCTCCGACCCCTGCCGGTCGAGGGTTCTTCCCGCCGGCGCGCAATTTGCCGTTGCGCAATCTTTCCGACCGTTTTCGACCGGCGGGTGCCGAAACTGCCCGAATTGTGCCGAATGCGGAAAATAAAGAAGGAAAATTTTCGTTTTCGATCAGGAGGACCGCATTGTCGGCAGGCTCTTCCGGGTGCAGAAAACATCTCTTGTAAATAAACGGATTTAAAGCGATCGAGTAATTATGATTACAACCATGCTTATCCTGTTTGTCGTAGGCTATGCCTTCATCGCCTTCGAACACAAAACGGGAATCAATAAATCGGCCATCGCCCTGCTGATGTGCGGTATTCTTTGGAGTATTTTCAGTCTGGAATACCCCCTCCGCCCTGCCCGGTCTCACCCAGACGACCGTGAGCGACGAATCCCAAAAATCTGGGGTCGACGTGCGAAATCCTCGTCTTCCTGATCGGAGCGATGACGATCGTCGACCTGATCGACTTCCACGGAGGGTTCGAGTTCATCACGCGGCGCATCACCACGCGGCGCAAGGTGCGTCTGCTGTGGCTGGTGGCGCTGCTCACCTTCTTCATGTCGGCGCTGCTCGACAACATGACCACGACGATCATCATGGTGATGCTGCTGCGCAAGATCGTCCCCACGACCAAGGAGCGGATGCTCTTCGCCTCGGTGATCGTCATTGCGGCCAACAGCGGCGGCGCGTGGTCGCCCATCGGCGACGTGACGACGATCATGCTCTGGATGAAGGGCAACGTCTCGTCGGCCAAACTCATCGAGAGCCTCCTGCTGCCCTGCCTCGTGTCGCTCGTCATCCCTCTGCTCATCGCTTCGCGCTGGCTCAAAGGGTCGCTTCCTGAAACCGATCCGGCCGATGCAGGGTCGTCGCAGCCCGATTATATCTCCGACGGCGAGAGCCGCGCGATCCTCTTCCTGGGCTGCGCCCTGCTGGTGGCCGTTCCGGTCTTCAAGAGCGTGACGCACCTGCCGCCCTACATGGGAATGGTCACGGCGCTGGGCATCATGTGGGTCTTCACCGAGCTGATGTACCGCCGCAAGCGCAACATCGAGGAGTCGATCAAATGCCGCGTGGCGAAGGTGCTCAAACACATCGACATGTCGACGATCCTCTTCTTCCTCGGTATCCTGATGGCCGTGGCGGCGCTCGAAAGCGCGGGCATTCTGTCGGGTTTCGCCACGGGACTCAACGAACACCTGCACAACGTCTACGCGATCAATACGCTGATCGGCATCCTTTCGTCGGTGGTCGACAACGTGCCGCTCGTGGCGGCGTCGATGGGCATGTATCCGATTCCCGATGCGGCGGCCGTGGCGGCGAGCGCCGATCCGACCTATGCCGCGATGTTCGTGCAGGACGGTGTTTTCTGGCATCTGCTGGCCTACTGCGCCGGCGTGGGCGGCAGCCTGCTCATCATCGGCTCGGCGGCCGGCGTGGTGGCGATGGGCCTGGAAAACATCAACTTCGTATGGTATTTCAAGAAGATTTCGCTGATGGCCTTCGTCGGTTATCTGGCCGGCATCGGGGTCTGTATGCTCGAAGTGTTTCTTTTCGGAATTTAGCCCGCATGAGCGGAGCGGATCGGGCGGACTTGCCGAAAAGTCCGCCCGATTTTCGTATCTTGCGGGGGAAAACGAACGAGTTTATGATACGGATTTACGAAGCGACCGAACCCTCCGACCTGTTGGCGGAGGCCTTTGCGCGGCTGCTGCCGCAGCTGTCGGAACGAATGACGGCACCCGACCGGGAGGCCGTCGCACGGATCGTCGCCTCGCCTGCGACCCGTCAGCTGGTCGCTGCAGCGGAGGACGGCCGGATCGTCGGGTTGCTCAGCGTGGCCCTTTACGACGTCCCTTCGGGGCGCAAGGCGTGGATCGAGGACGTGGTGGTGGATGCGGCGGCGCGCGGTCGCGGCATCGGCGAGGCGCTGGTACGCGAAGCGCTGGCGTTGGCGCGCCGTGAGGGCGTCGCACGGGTGATGCTCACCTCGAATGCGACGCGCAGGGGCGGCCCACCGGCTCTATGAACGAATGGGGTTCGTGCGCTACGAGACGGATTGTTTCCGGCTCGATCTATGATTCCTGCGGCAGATCGCTCAGGTCGAGCGTCTCGCCGGCGAAGGGTTCGCCGGTGAGCGGCAGCACCATGGCGCAGTCGTGCGCAGGGTCGCCCGTGCCGAAGTCGAAGTCGTCGTGCGTGCGGAAGCGCGCAGGGTAGTCCCCCGCGAAACCGAAGCCGGCATACCAGCGTCGCAGCTCCTCGCTGCCGGGGATGAGCGCCGCGTAGCGGAACCCTTCGGCGCGGCAGCGGTCGAGCGCTTCGCGCAGCAGTCCGCCGGCCAGTCCCTGCTGCCGGCAGTCGGGTGCCGTCGCCACGGCGTAGATGTAGGCCGTATCGCGGAACGGCACGATGTGGAGCATCGCCGCGATCCGCCCGTCGCGTCGTGCGACGAGGCATCGCCGTTCGTCGTAGCGGCTCAGCAGAAACTGTTCGACATCGTCCTGCGTGTCTTCGGGGAAGCAGGCGAGCCACAACGCGCGGGAGCTGCAACTGCTCGGTGAGCCGCTGCGCCGTGAGTTTCGGGTTGCAGGAAAAGGGGGTGGTAGGAGAGTTTCGACTGCCGCAGCCCTTCCAGTCCCAGATCCTCCTCGCGGTCGATGAGGGTGTAGTGCGGCGGCAGGTGTTGCGCGAAGAGACGGTTTATCATCGTGAAGGCGCCGTCGTAGCGGGTGTCGGCCTTCTCGACGTGGATGCAGAAGGCTTCGTCGTTGATGGCCGATCCGATCGTGAAGGCCACGAGCTTCTCCCCGACGAAGAGCGCGCCTCCGCGCAGTTCTAGCTCCCCGAAGTGGTCGAATGCCCGTTGCATGGCGCGCTGTTCGGCCGTCAGTTCGGCCGCATGGCTGTCGTGGCCGGCGCGCCATTCACGTTCGAGGCGCATGCATTCGGGGGCGAGTGCAGGCGTCAGTTCCTCGTAACGGTAGTCGTAGGCAGCTTCGAACCGGTTGATATGGTTGCGTTTGGGCTGGTAGCGCCGTCCCGTGAGGTTGCGCAGGTCGTCGGCGCGGTAGACGTAATCCTCGTAGTCGCGGTTGCGCCAGATGCCGAATTCGGGATGGGCGCGGCGCACGGCTGCGGCCCCTTCGGGCGTAAGTCCCGAAATGCGCAACGGTTGTCCCGCGGCGCGGGCGTCGGCTTCGAGACGGGGGATGAGGTGCGTGAAATCGCCCTCGCCCAGCGGTTGCATGTAGCCGATGTGATGGCTACCGTCGATGTAGAAGCGGATCAGCAGAAAACCCTCCTCGACGCACCATGCGCTGCGGTAGGTGCCTTCCCAGCAGTACATGTTGGCGAAGGCCAGATCGCAGTTGCAGATGCCCGAAGGGCGGGTGAAGCGTTCGATGGCGGCCTTGTCTTCGAGCCGCACGGGTCGGAATTCCATAGGATTATTCGACGGTGAAATCTTTTTGTTCGAGGTGACGGTAATATTGCTGGACGAAGGCTTTGACGCGTCTTTCCAGCGCTGCCGCTTCGGGATCGTTTCCCAGATCGTGTTCGCGGCGCAGGTCGTCCGTGCGGTAGGAGCCGGTCGTGCGCCGCTCGTCGAAGAAGAGCAGGCGGTCGCCGCCGACGGCCTCGAATCCGCTGTCGTAGGCGAGGGCGAAGCCCCCTTCGGGGGTCTGTTCGCCGAAGAGGTCGCGCCCGAAAGCGAAGTAAGGCTCGCGGTTGCCCATGAGTCCGAGCAGCGTGGGCATGAGGTCGATTTGCGAGACGGCCTCGTCGCAGCGGCCGCGCAGTGCGCCGTCGGGGGTGTACAGCAGGCCGATGATGTGGTGGTCGCCGGGGAAGACGCGCGTGGCGTCCGCGAATTTTTCACTCGATACATGATCGGCCACGAATACAAAAAAACCGTGCGACGGAACCACTCCTCGCCGACGTAACGCGCGAAAAAGCGGCGGAAGGCGTTGTCGGTGTAGGCCACGCACTTGTGGTTGCGCGTAAGCCCTTCGGGCAGCAGGTCGCGGTAGGCGTCGGGAACGACGAAGGGGTGGTGCGACGAGAGGGTGAACAGCGCGGCGAAGAAGGGTTCGGGCAATGCGCTCATCTCCTCGCCGGCGTATTGCAGGAAGGGTTCGTCCCAGATGCCCCAGTAGCCGTCGAAATCGTCTCGGCCGTGCCTGGCCTCGTAATCCTCGCGGCTGTACAGGCGTTCGATGCCTGCCGAACGTGCATAGGCGCCGAAACCCATCGAGCCGGCCGCCGAGCCGCAGAAGAAGGCGGTGGCGTAGCCCTTGTCGCGCAGGATGCGCGGCAGCTGCCGCGTCGGTGCGAGCGCCTGCGGCATCAGCACGAAGGGGGTCTTGAACGAGGGATCGATCCCAGTACGGCGGGCAGCGCCTGAATCGAACGGGTGCCGTTGGCGTACATGCGTTCGAAGCAGTAGCCCGCCTGCATGAGCGAATCCAGAAACGGCGTGTAGCCCTTGACCTGCCGGTCGGCGTAGAGTTCGGGATGGAGGAGGGCCGAGTGTTCGGCCGACATGCTCTCTCATGACGAAGACCACCACGTTGCGTCCTTCGAGCGGTGCCGCGCCGACCGAGCCGGGACGGTGGACGGGCGTGTAGATACCGTCCAGTTCTTCCGGTGCGAAGTAGCGTTCGTAGCTGATCTTTCCGCCTGACCCCACGGTGCGCAGGATGCAGAAGGGGTTCGAGAGGATCAGGTTGGCGCGGGCGTTGTCGGAGGCGTAGAGCGTGGCGTTGGAGAGCGTGACGGGGCGCGTCATGCGCGTGACCCCCCCCCGCATTCCCGCTACGGAGAGCAGGGCAGCGACGACGAGCAGAACCGTACCGCCGCCATAGTAGCAGAGCGGACGACGGCAGAGCGGTTCGGGGCGCGCCTTGCGGCCGCCGGCCAGCGCCAGCAGAGCGATCAGGCCGATCCCTGCGAGCAGCAGGGGGATGTTCTCGGCCATGAATTTGCCGACGAGTTGCAGCGAATTGTCGTTGTCGGCGAAGAAGATCTCTTCGGCCGTGAAGCGTTTCTGCGTATAACGGAAATAGACCGCATCGCCGAGGTTGACCGCCACGACCAGCAGGGCGTTGACGACGACGTAATAGAAGTAGAGCATCCGCTGCCACCAGCGCCGTTCGCGCAGATGGAGCAGGGATGAGCGAGAGCACGATGAGCAGGGCGTTGGCGTGGAGAGCACCGACACGGTGTCGAACAGCAGTGCACCCCTTGCGAGTGCCGGCAGTTCGGCGTCCGCGAGGGGGCCGATGCCCGCATAGTTGTAGCGCCAGAAGATCGCACGACAAATCGCCAGCACCGCATAGAGCAGCGCCAGCCGCCACGCCAGCAGGGCGATATGGCTTTTCAGCAGCCGTTTCATGATCTCTCTCGATCGGGGTGCGCACGCCTGCCGGCTCCTGCACCGGCGGGCGGTCACTGCCTGCGGCCTGCTATTCACGCAGGCTTTGAGCGACATGTCGAGCGAACGGATCTGGTGCGTGAGCGCGCCCACAGAGATGAAGTCCACGCCCGTCTCGGCGTAGGTGCGCAGCGTATCGAGCGTGATGCCGCCGCTCGACTCGGTTTCGCAGCGTCCGGCGACCTTTTCGACCGCCTTGCGCGTCATCTCGGGCGAGAAATTGTCGAACATGATGCGGTCGACGCCGCCTGCCTCGAAGACGAGGTCGATATCTTCGAGCGTGCGGACTTCGCACTCGATCGGGATGTTCTTGTCGCGCTCGCGCAGGTATTGCTTCGCGCCGCGGATCGCGGGGACGATGCCGCCGGCGAAGTCGATGTGGTTGTCTTTGAGCAAGATCATGTCGAAGAGGCCCATGCGGTGGTTCTCGCCGCCGCCCAGTTTGACGGCCATTTTGTCCAGCACGCGCATGCCGGGCGTCGTCTTGCGGGTGTCGAGCACCTTGGTGTGCAGCCCTTCGAGCCGCGCCACGTAGACCGCCGTCTGCGTGGCTACGCCGCTCATGCGCTGCATGATGTTGAGCAGGATGCGTTCGGCCTGCAACAGCGAGCGCAGCGAGCCCGCCACGTAGAAGGCCACGTCGCCCGGACGCACGCGCGTGCCGTCGGCGATCCGCTGGTCGAACTCGACGGTGGGGTCGAGCCGTTCAAGAACGAGTCGTGCGATCTCGATGCCGGCGATGATGCCCTCCTGCTTGCACAGCAGGCGCATACGCCCCCGCTCGTCGGCGGGAATGCAGCAGAGCGAAGTGTGGTCGCCGTCGCCGATATCCTCGCGGATGGCCAGTTCGATCAGCGCGTCGACATAGGGTTTGTATTCGGTTTTTCATGATCGTGATGGTTTCTGATTATTCGGGTGCAAAGATACGTTAATAAGCGAGGGGCAATGTCAAATTTATTTGAGCATTGCCGAGCGGGAGTATCTTCGGCGCAGCAAAGTACGAATAAGCCGAGGGCAATGTCAAATTTATTTGAGCATTGCCGAGCGGGAGTATCTTCGGCACAATCAAAGTACGAATAAGCCGAGGGCAAGAGCAAATTTCGGTTGCATTTTGCCGAGGCGGAGGTATCCGTACAGTCGGTAATCGCGGAATAGAAAAGTTGATTTTCTCTCTTCGTTTTCTCGCCTCGGCAATTCGAGTAAACTCGATTGCACTCGGCTTAACGAAATGGTTCGTGCGGCGGCGTTTCGTCTGGCACCGGACAAAAAAATGCGCCGCGTTCCGATTTTCCTTTCCGGCCCGGAGTGTCGCGGCGCTCTTTGGCGGCGAGCGGCGTGCGTTCAGAACCGTCCCAGATATTCGACGTCGTAGCCGATGCAGGAGAACTCCCCACTTCGAGAAGCGTGCCGTTCAGCTCGCCTTCGAGGTCGTAGAGCGTGTAGCGCGGCATCGGTTCTCCGCGATAATAGGGAACCGCCTGTCGCAAGTCGAATTCGAATCCGGCGGGAGTCGGGTGAATAGGATTCCCGGCACCTCCATGTCGAGCGCCGGCATGTTCTGGACGACGCGTCTTGTTCATGTAGAGGTCGATGCACGTCACGCCATAGGGGGTCGGTGTAGGGCTCGGGTATTCCCAGAAGACGTCGTAGTCGTAGAAAACAGAGCCGGTGAAATGCGTTTTTCGAAGACGGCGATCGTGTTGTCGCCCACGAACTCGTCGGGGGGTGTCGTCGTCTGCAGGCGGCCAGTGCGAAAGG
>VOFK01003726.1_pt1 | contig 23521 bp, 22 predicted proteins | sample 5384121 | NCBI WGS metagenome assembly VOFK01 (sample SAMN12384730, study PRJNA508395) | human gut metagenome | isolation source: healthy gut J | host: Homo sapiens | reverse complement strand
AAATTTGTCCTGAAAAAAACCGTCGTCAACTATGAATTGAATGTTTTTTTGAAGCCGTTTTCCTTTGCGTATTTACTTAAAAATATTCTTTTGATTTACAATGCTGTTGCTGTCACCCTGTAATTCATCATCACGGCTCAGACGACAATATAAAGCCGTTATTTTATCAGACTGTCTCATAAAATTCTGTTCCTCCTTTTCAATCGGACAGTCTGTCAAAACAGGATTGCTTAAATTCATTATATCGCTCATTTTATTATTTGTCAGCCCCTTTCGTATCGTTTTCGTCATTTTCCATAAGCCTTAATAATTTTGCAGACACAGCTCTGCTCCCGTAATACACACCATTGAATGTGTATATTGCATTCTTTTCTTCCAATATTACCTTGACATCGGGTAAGTCATTTGCAAATAAATTTGTTGCTGAAATGCGTATTTTCTTCTTATCCATTCCTATCCAATCCTTTCCTTGAAATTCATTAAAAACTTTGGTAGCAAGCACAGTAAGTGTAGCCACACTTACGGAAAATCAAATTTTGCATACTTGCTGAAATAAAGTTGTAGCAAGCATAGCCAATGAGTACCCATTGACTGCAAAATATCAATTTCGGTGCTCGCTCACTTTTTCAAAAGAGCAAGCACAGTAAGTGAGTACACCACTTACGAAATTTCAAATTTTGTAATGCTCGCTATTTTAGTTAATAGCAAGCATAGCCTGTGTAGCCACACGCCCAAAATTTGATTTTGTTTTTTGGGATTTCCCAACCCCTTTTTGAAATATTTTTGCGTTCATATAATAAACAAAAAAATAGTCAAATTTACAACCAAATATTGAAAAAATTTCAAAAAATTTTTTTCCTCTATATAGGTAATACTTAAAATTGAATTTTTACACATATTGAAACAAAAAAATAACAGACTGTCATTTTAACAATCTGTCATTTATGAGTTTTTAATTTATCAGTCCGAAATACTTTTCAAAAAATGCTTTCAGCTTTTCAATTACCGTCTGTTTCTTTTTTCCTCTCGGTTGCTTCCTCCGAAACGGGACATAGGCGGCAGTATGCCGTCAATATCCGTACCGATTGTTTTCAGCTCGCCGTCACGGAAAGAATTATCAATAAAGGTCTTTGTTTCATCAGCCTTTAATCGCTCGGCAGTAATAATCTCGTCAAGGTCGTTATCCTTTTGCTTATGTATAAATTTCCGCCATTCATCACTGACATTGCCGGAGGCATTGACAGTTTTGATAAACTGCTCAATAAGCTGTTTTTTACTGCGTAATTGGATTGACGAGCCTATTGCCTTATCTATCGTTACAAGTATTTCCTTATCCGTACAATTCGATTCGTGATATTTCTCTACAAGCATAAGGATATAATCAATATTGATTTCAACCTGCTTTATAAGCTCAATTTCAAAAACAATGTCCTCGTTGATATTTTCCTTATCAGCCTTATTCGGCGGCGCTATTTCGTGCCAGAGGTCAATATAAATGCTCTGATAATCTTGCCACACTCTCGGCGGTAAAATCTCCTGCCCCTCGAAATGATCGAAAGAGGAAAGAATATTTTTCAGCCTTAAAATCGCTCCGAACAGCTTTATAAACTCCTTTTGCGCCTGTTCGCCTATAATCTGTTCGGACAGTGGAAATTCGTTTAAGAGCCTGTCAATAAGATCAGTATAACCGTCAATATGCTTTCCGTTTTCCTCATATCCGTTATAGTAATCGTCATAGCTTTTAAGCGTTACTATTCCGCTTGCCTCCTTATCTCCGAAAAGGGCGATAGCGTCCTCAACCTCCTGCTGTAAATCACGGAAGCAGACAATGTTACCGAAGGTCTTTACGGAATTAAGGATACGGTTTGTCCTTGAAAATGCCTGAATAAGACCGTGCATTTTCAAATTCTTATCAACCCAAAGAGTGTTGAGGGTAGTTGCGTCAAAGCCTGTCAGAAACATATTGACAACGATTAAAATATCAATTTCACGGCTTTTCATTCTCTGTGACAAATCTTTATAGTAGTTTTGAAACTTGTCGCTTGAGGTGTCGAAATTCACATTAAAGGTTTTGTTGTAATCCTGTATGGCACATTCAAGAAACTCTCTTGAGGTTTTGTCAAGATTATCCGTATCAAAATTCTCGTCTGCAAGAACATCCTCCGGATCGGCTTCGTTTGCCCCGAAGCTGTATATGGTGGCAACCGTCAGTTTTTTCTTCTTCTCGGCAAGCTGTCTGTTAAATTCGGCATAGTATTTCATAGCCGCCGGAATAGAGCTTACCGCAAAGATAGAATTAAAGCCCGATACCCGTTGACCTTTCAGTGAATAAAAGCTGTTTCGCTTTGTCTTTTGATCGAAATGCTCGATAATGTAGCTGACAATATCCGAAATTCTTTCGGGTGCGTTCATCGCCCTTTCAATGTCGATTGCCGATACATCTTTATCGCTGATATTATCTTTCTTTTTGATTGTATCAAGATAATCAATTCTGAACGGCAGAACATTCCCGTCATTGATGGCGTCAACAATCGTGTAGGTGTGCAGCCTATCGCCAAACGCCTGCGGTGTTGTTTTAAGACGGGGATTACCGCCGCTTGAAGCATTTACGGCAAAAATCGGTGTGCCTGTAAACCCAAAGATATGATAATTCCTGAACTGCCTTGTGATTTTAAGGTGCATATCCCCGAACTGTGAACGGTGGCATTCGTCAAAAATAATGACAATGTGTTTGTTATAAATATCGTGGCTTTTGTTCTTGGTGACAAACACATCCAATTTCTGAATGGTAGTTATAATGATGTTGTATTTGTGGGGATTGCCCTTTGCGTCCCTGTCCTCAAGCTGTCTTTGCAGAACAGCCGTGGAGGAATTGCCGTCTGCCGCTCCCTTTTCAAAGCGGTCATATTCCTTCATTGTCTGGTAATCAAGGTCTTTTCTGTCAACAACAAATAAAACCTTGTCAACACCGTCAATTTTAGTGGCAAGCTGGGCGGTTTTGAACGAGGTCAGCGTTTTGCCGCTGCCTGTGGTGTGCCAGATATAGCCGCCTGCATCTACCGTTCCCGTCTTTTTGTAGTTAGAGGATATTTCAATACGGTTTAATATCCGTTCGGTAGCAGCTATCTGATAAGGACGCATTACGAGCAAAAGCTCCTCCGAGGTGAATACGCAATACTTGGTTAGGATATTGAGTATCGTATGCTTTGAAAAGAATGTTTTTGTAAAGTCAATAAGATCGGCAATAACCTTGTTATTGCCATCCGCCCAATAGGAAGTAAACTCAAAGCTGTTGCTTGTCTTTTTGCTCTTGGTGTTACCGTTTGCTTCTTTGATATGGCTGTTTCGTGTGGTGTTGGAATAATACTTCGTATTCGTTCCGTTGGAGATGACGAAGATCTGCACATACTCATAAAGACCCGATTTTGCCCAAAAGCTGTCCCGTTGATACCGCTTAATTTGATTGAACGCTTCACGGATTGCAACGCCACGGCGTTTAAGCTCAATATGAACAAGGGGCAGACCGTTAATCAAAATCGTTACATCGTAACGATTTTTTAATTTGGAATTTGTAATGCGTAATTCGGAATTATCGTTTTTATCCATTCCGCATTCTGCATTTCGCATTCCGCATTGATTTTCGTACTGATTGATAACCTGCAAAAAGTTGTTATGTATTTTCTTTTTATCAAGCAAATAAATGTTTTTCAGCGTGCCGTCATCGCAGGTCAGCACACCGATATGGTCTTCCTGTATTCTGCGCGTCTTTTCCACAATACCGTCGTTATCGGCGGCAATAAAGGTACTGAAAAAACGATCCCATTCGCTATCAGAAAAGGTGTAATTGTTTAATTTTTCAAGCTGTTTACGCAGATTTGAAATAAGCGCTTCCTCGCTGTGAATAGTGATATATTCGTACCCCTGTTCAGCAAGCATACGGATAAACTCTTTTTCAAGAGCCGCCTCGCTTTGATATGCGTCCGATTTCTTCTGTTCGGGGAGTATATTCAGCGACAACCGTGCTTTCATTCGCCGCCATAATGATATTATATTCAGCCAATTTTATACCCCCTTATAAAAAATAGATACAACAGCAATAATTATTGAAACGATTGATGTTATGGATGCAAATACACCGAATAAAAAGTTTTTATCGTCTATTCGGTCAATTTCAATACTTGCTATACGGAAAAATCTTGATAGCATAAATAACATAAACGCAAAACAAAACACAAATATATTTTTGGAAATACTTAATGGAGTTAGGCTTTGGATAAAATACTGCAACGGTATAAAAGCAATCAGGCAGATAGAGCAAAGTGTTAGGATAATCTTTGCCATATCGAAAATAGCACATAAAAAGAATTTTAATAATCCTATGGTTGCCCTGTCACCCTTAATTTGACTTTTGGGTAAAAAAGATAATTTGAAAAAGGCATAAATGGTATTGCACATTTGCTTGATTTTGCGAAAACGGATTTTCTTATCGGCAGAATAGTCCTTTATTCCAAGACTTTTTCTCCACTCTTTCAAATCATTTTCATTTTCCGTATTAGCCAACTCTGCTTTACGCTGTTCTACTTCAAGCATTGCTTCTACAAGAATATTTTTCATTTCCTCGGCAGAGAGTGATTCGGGCAGAACTATATTCACATTGTTTGCAGTATTTTTGTTTTTCTTGCTCTTTTTTGCCATTAGGCTTTAATCTCCTTAAAAGTCAGTAGTTTATCCCGATAGTACGCATATTGCTTTTGTCTTGCTTCGATTTCTGCCGGTAGTCCCTCTGAAATATTTGCACACAATGCATCAAATTTATCAAGTATTTCCACAATTTGATTTTGTTTCTCTATGGGCGGCAATGGTATTGGATAGGACTTAACAATTCCAGCATTTATATTTGATTGTGAGCCTTGTCCTAATGCTTTTAGATTTTCATACTCACTACAAAGCCAATGAAAAACATATCTGTAATTTGCCTTTGTATTGTCAATTTCAAGATTACAACACGCTTGATTTGTCGTTAGCGGAATTTTATTTATTGCAACTTTAGCTGCTGTTGCTCCGTACATAGCAACAATAACGCAATTTGTTGGAATCCATTTTGCAGACGAGTTTACAATGCCTTCTTCTGTGATTTTAACATCTGTGTCATAAATATCTATCCAATCAACTTCCTGCGTCCTTAACCAAGGAATGTTGCCACTATAATACTCTGAATGAGATGTTAAAGGTGTTCCGCCGGACGAAACATTTTTGCACACATCATTTATTGATACTACGGGTATAGTTTCATCAAATGAAAGTAATTTTTTTCTATAATACTCATACTGCTGTTTCCTTGCTGTAAGCTCTGCTGTAAGCTCTGCTGTAAGCTCTGCTGTAAGCTCCGTGAAATTGTCAAGTATTCTGACAATTTCACTCTGTACCTCTATCGGAGGTACAGGGATTGTAACCACATTTAAGACCTTTTGCGTTAAACTTGGAACACCTCCGGCGGTGTTTAATTTTTCTAAATGTTTACCCTCTAACACATAAAACAAAAATTTAGGTATAATTCTCTCCGTATCTATTATCGTATAGAAAATTGTATCAACAGTCCAAAACGGTGTATCGACATAATATAATTTATCAATAGACCCCTTTCTAGGTATCAAGACAGAAGGCTTATCATAAACATAGGTATCTATATAAGTCATAATTCCGCCCGAACCATAAACAGGGACATTTCCCTCTGAAAAGCTTTTATAATCACTACCATTTTTGATAGTCAAAATTTCTTCCGTTTTTACATATTCCACACCGTCAGGGCAGAGCTTTTCTATTAAATCATTTAATTTGCTCATATTTTTCACCATCTTTCTTTTCTTCGGGCGACCACACAGGGTCGCCCCTACGATTTCGCCGTATTTTTTTCTTCTGGCGGATAATATCCCGCCCCTACAAACGTGGTTATTTCCATTTTGGAAACAACCACGTTTTCAACCGATTCGCCATTGCTAAACTTATTCTTCGTATATATGTTCCAATTCCCATTTCAACGGATTGTTCAAAATATATTCTGTCTTTGTTATATAATCATTTTCATCACGGATAATATGTTCGTAACAATTGCGTTGCCATATCTTTTTATCAAATTGTGGAAATATATTATTTTTTACATTTGCAATATATTCGTTTGTTGTCATTGTTTTAAACCAACCCACAATATCCCGTAGGGGCGACCCTGCGTGGTCGCCCGTTTTTGATATTATAAAATGTAAATGATCGGGCATTATAATGTATTCACAAATTTTCACATCATCAAATTTATTTTCTAATTTCAACAACCATTTTTCAATCATTTTGTCGGGATTATTCGGGCGACCACGCAGGGTCGCCCCTACGATTTCGCCGAATAAATTTTGTCTGTTATGCGTACATACCGTTATAAAATAATATCCGTTTTGGGTATAATCGTATTCTTTTAACCGAATTTGTTTCCGTTTGGGTAATTCGTTCATATATTTCCTCGCAGGCAACTATTCGGAAATTCCGAATAGTTCAGTTTTATTATCATCGGCAGTTATCCGAATTTTTGGGATAACTGCTCTTATATTAAATTGGGGAAACGGTGTTTCCTTAATTTACAAGCATTCTCAACTTGTGCAAATTTTGCACAAGTTGAATTTCTAAATAGTTCAGTTGTTTCCAAAATGGAAACAACCACTTTACTGCACCTCGATTTCTGCAATTATTTTGCTAATTTCATCACGCAAAAGGCTTTCCCTTGCCACGATTTCATCAATGCGTTTGTTAAGCTCTGTAATATCTATCTTTTCTCTTGTGTCCTCCTGCTCAACATAGCTTGATACAGAGAGGTTATAGTCCTGTGCTTCGATTTCGTCATTTGCCACACATTTTTGAAACATATTCCTTATCTGTTCTTTCGGTGTAGGTGTTTATAATGTTGTCAATGTTTTCAGCCGTCATTTTGTTATTGTTTGTAACCTTAACACATTCCTTGCTTGCGTCAATGAAAAGAACGGAATTATCTGTTTTCGATTTCTTCAAAACCATAATACAGGTTGCAATGCTTGTACCATAGAAAAGATTGCTGGGAAGCTGAATAATGCAGTCTATAAAGTTATTGTCAATTAAATATTTTCTTATCTTCTGTTCTGCACCGCCGCGATACATAATGCCGGGAAAACAAACTATTGCCGCCGTACCGTTTGTTGCAAGCCAAGATAAAGAGTGCATAATAAAAGCAAAATCGGCTTTTGATTTCGGAGCAAGCACGCCTGCCGGCGAGAAACGGGGATCGTTAATTAAAACAGGGTTATCGTCACCTTGCCATCTAATAGCATAAGGTGGATTTGAAACAATTGCTTCAAAAGGCTCGTCGTCCCAATGCTGCGGCTCTGTCAATGTATCTTCGTGTGCGATATTGAATTTGTTATAATCAATATCGTGCAGAAACATATTGATTCTGCAAAGGTTGTATGTAGTAATATTGATTTCCTGTCCGAAAAAGCCCTGTCTTACCTTATCCTTGCCAAGCACCTTTGCAAATTTAAGAAGCAGAGAGCCGGAGCCGCACGCCGGATCGTAAACCTTGTTTACCTCTGTCTTGCCGATAATGGTTAATTTTGTGAGCAGTTCGGAAACCTCCTGCGGTGTGTAATATTCGCCGCCGGATTTACCTGCGTTGGAGGCATACATACTCATTAAGTATTCGTATGCGTCACCAAATGCGTCAATGGTGTTGTTCTGCAAATCTCCGAGCTTCATTTCACCGATTCCGTCAAGGAGCTTTACAAGTCTTTCGTTTCTCTTTGCAACGCTACCACCTAATTTATTGCTATTTACATCTATATCGTCAAACAGACCTTTGAAATCGTCCTCACTGACTGTACCCTGTGCGGAGCTTTCAATATTTTTGAAAACCTTTGAAAGCGTTTCGTTAAGGTTTTCGTCCTTTGCCGCATTTGCTCTGACATTGCAAAACAATTCGCTCGGTAATATGAAAAAGCCTTTTGTAGTTACCATATCAGCTCTTACGCACTCGGCTTCTTCATCGGTGAGCTTTGAATAATCAAAATCGGGCGTACCGGCTTCAATTTCGCCCTTGTTTATGTATGCGGTCAAATTCTCGGATATATAGCGATAAAAGAGGAAGCCAAGCACATATTGTTTGAAGTCCCAGCCGTCAACACTGCCCCTTAAATCGTTTGCAATATTCCATATCGTGCGGTGAAGCTCCGCACGCTCCTGTTCTTTTTCTGTTATCAATCATTATAGAAAACTCCTTATCTGTATATTCTTTCTCTAATTTTAACATTTTGACTGTCCCTAAAAACGGACTATTCGTGTATAACCTCAACTATGTCGCCTATATCACACTTGAAAGCGTCGCATATCTTCAAGAGGATAGAAAAAAAATAACCTCGTTCTTGTTCATTTTGGTTAGTATGCCCGGTGTAATACCTACGGGCTTTCGCAGTTCTGCCTTTGACATACCTTTTTCGGCAAGCATAACCCATAATTTTTTATATGATATTGACATTGTAATTCCTCCAAGTCATTAAAATACAATTATACACAATAATTATATCACGGAAATGTGTTTTTTTCAAGAATTTCTATCGTTTTTACAACATTTTCTGACTTTTGCACAAAAGCAAGCAGTTGTTTTTATAGCATAAAGAAACAGACTTGTCAAGGGTAAATACACGAGCTACGCTCGCCCTATGACAAGTCTGTTCTTTTTATGCACAATATCAGTTAAGGGCAGTAAGCCGAAAAATGGCTTGCTGCCCTGTTTCAAAAAGTGACGATTTTCAAATTTTGTCACGCAATAGAAGCTTATTTTTGAGGGCTTGAATATAGCTAAATCAAAATATGACATTTTGATTTTTACGCAAGTTTTGCTTGCGTAAACGCTGAATGACGGAGCAAAGCTCCTTATTGAAAACCATTGCGTTGTCGATTTTGCACTTTGAACCCCTTGAAAAGAGGGACTTTTTAATGCCCTATTGCGTGACAAAAGACACGATTTTTCTGTTAGCATTTTTAATGTTGTTTTAGAGGAATTTAATATAAACATATTCCTACAATGAATTTTCAAAAATCAAGGCTTGAATTTGCAAGCTTTTCACACCATAAAATGCTAACGAAAAGTGGAACGATAGAACGCAATTTTGAGGAGTTTTTAATATTTTACCATTACTTTGTTTTGTCTGTAAAAAGCCTTGAAAATACAACAATTTTATATGCCTATCATTCCACCATTTACTCGTAAAATGAGAAAAAAAAGCATACCACACTTAAATGTGATATGCTTAACTCTCTCTGCAACTCTTTGACAGACCGTCAATATCTATACTGCTTTATTGAGGACTGCCACGCCGGTGTGTTTTTATATGATTTTAAAATTTACGCCTTTATTTTCTTAATTACTCCGTCTTTTTGCAACCACGGTATAGCTTTCCGCAAGACTGTCCACATGCGCCTCACAGTCCTCTGAGTTTTTATTAACTCTCGCTATGCTCTTCCAAGCGGTCTCGCCCTCACCGCAGTAATAGATTATATGCACGCTTGTATCGGTGGAAACAATATCGACGTCTCCCGCTTTTTCTTGCGTCGTCATAACACCAGTTGACAAAGCTCTCAGGGTAGGACTGAGTATCATTTGTAATGTTCTCATAAAGACCGCCGTTTTCATCAACGGTTGAGTCCTCGCTGTATTTCTTTGCAAGCTCGGCAAAAGCATCCTCAGTTTTCTCGCCGCTGTTATACTCCGCAACAACCTCTTTGGCTTTTTCGGTAGCTTTCTCCACTGTCTCATAAGTTTCGGTCGTAAACAGAATATGACGTGCGTTTACCGTATTATAATCATCGGAATAAGCCGTTTTGGTAACGATATATACCACATAATTAAAGGTTGTGGCATCCGCATCAGGCTCTGTAATATAGGTGTCGCCAACCTTTCTGCCGTCCTCAAACAGCCATTTTGCAACTTCATCCTCGCTGTCCTGCGCAGGATAGCTCATCGTACTCTTTGCACTCTCAACGGCATCGGCAACCGCCTCCTCGACAGTAGGCGTACTGTCCTCGCTGTCACTGCTTTCCTCTTGCTCAGTCTCCGCAGCCTCGCTTTCCGCCCTGGATTTTTCCTCCTGCTCGGTAAGGTATCCTGTTATAGTTTCCGTAAAAGCCTCTACCGAAGCACTTTCCGACAGACTGACAGCCTTTGCCTTTGCATCATCCTTTGCCTGCTGCTTTGCGGTATCATCCGCATCGGACGCAACGTCTGCGGTAAAGGTGTACTTCATATAGTCCGCCTTGACATAGTCAGGCTTATTTTCATCAAAATATTTCTGCAGATCCTCATCGCTGTACTCAAGAGAATCGCTATAAGTATTATAGTATTTGGACGCGAGTGCGGAAAGCTCCAAAGCTCGGCGGACATCATCTTCTTTAATACCCTTGTCAAAAACCGTACTGAGATAGTTTTCATAGGTAATTTCGTTTTCCTCTGCATACGACTTCATCGACTCAATGGAATCATCTATTTCCTTTTGTCGTCCTCATTCAGCTCATAGCCTTCGGCACGTGCCTTTTTCGGCACAGAGCAGAATATCATTTACCTGTGTTTTTGCCTGACCCATAAAATAGTCAAACCATGTTGAGTCACCGTAGCTCTGGTTTTTCAGACTTTTTGAAGTATCAAGCCCGTACATCGAAAGATAATTGGAATACTGATTTGTGAATGTATAGTACTCGTTTTTAAGGTAATAAGTCATCATTGCGTTGTCTACCGTATAGTTATCAGACGACATCGCGACAGTATTTCTGAGAAAATACCCGGTAGCCGCAACAGCGTTGTATGCTATACCGAAAGCAATGGCAAGCACCGCAACAATCCCTACGCAGATACCGATAATCTTATTTATTTTTTTGCGGCGTTTGAGCTTTGCCGCTCTGATTTTCATTTCTTCTCTTTTGCCAGCACGCTCATTGCGTGCGCGTTGTCCTTTTCCCATCGGGAAGTACCTCCGTTGCGTTTTTGTTATTATATTATAAAATGTGATACATTGTATAAATCGTAAATTAACAAACTGTAAATTCTGTAAAAATTCAACATGTATCAGCAGTATTTTAACACAATAAGTGTGCTCGGTCAATATCTACATGCACATTTCACACAGTTTTAAAGCTCTTTTACACGCCAGCTCATAAAATTTTGCGGCGCCGACACCCAAATAGTCGTCCTTAAGCTCAAGGGTCAGCGGCCCCGTATAACCGCACGATTTGATTTTGCCTGCATACCACTCCCAATTCAAAGCTCCGTCAAACGGCATAAGATGAAGGTCATCGGTATAGTGAATTATTCCGGGACGTGTCACGCCTTTATTGTCATCAACATGGGTACAGATAAGTTTTTTCCCGTAAAGTGACATAATATCCGTCATAGGAGTATAGCAAAGATTATGCCCGCAGTCCCAGCAAAAGCCGTGGAAGTCACCTGTAAGCTCCATAAGACGGCTCAGGTGCTCCTCCGATTCCAGATTTTCCACTGCCATGCGCACGCCGCATTTTTTGGCATAGGAAAAAAGACGGCTAAAACGCTCAAGCCCGATTTCACTTACGGGCGGCGGGTTTTCCGTCACGGCATTATGTATAACGCATTTTTCAATACCGTTTTGCGCACAGGCGTCAACACATTCGAGCAGCAGCTTGAGATATTGCTCACCGCAGCCGTTTTCCCGCCACATTGAGTTCAGGTTTTCCTCAAGTCCGCACGCGGTAAACGGAGCGTGCAGCGTTTCGTATTCAAGATTAAGCTTTTTTGCGGCACTAACCGCGCTTTTCAGCGGAAAGCTGCGTGTAAACGAGGAGAATACGCAGTCAAAACCGGCTGCTTTTATCAGCCGCAGATTTTCTTCTATTGAAATACCGAATTTATCATGCAGAGTGTTTACTCCGACTGCTCTCATTTTTGTTTTCCCCTTTCATATTCAAAATAAATCTTTAAAAGTTTTGCCGTATTATCGGCAGCCGCCTGCGAAAACCGTGCGTAGTCCATCGGAGAGCTGCCGTCTGCGCTGTCGGAAACAGAACGCACTGCAATAAAAGGAACGCCGTTTATATAGCAGGTATGTCCGACCGCGCCGGACTCCATATCGCAAGCTATGCCGCCGAACCAGCGGTGCAGAAACTCCTTTTCGGACGCGCTGCTTATAAATCTGTCGCCGCTGACGATGACTCCCCCGACGCATTTTATACCGAGCGCTTTTTCAGCCGTATCGCGCAGGCTTTCAAGCTCGGACAGCATTTTTTTATCACATTCAAAATTTATCTTGTTAATTCCCGACACGAGAGCGCGCGGGTCACCGAGCGCCGTTGTATCGACATCATGCTGTACAACGCTTGTTGCGACCGCTATGTCACAGCAGTTGAGCGAGCCTGTAAGCGAACCGGCAACGCCCGTATTTATAATCACGTCCGGAGCAAAGCGCAAAATCATTGTTTGAGTACAGACTGCGGCAAACACCTTTCCCACGCCGCAGACCGCAACGACCGCTTCACAGCCGTAAAGCGTGCCGCATACAAAATCAATGCCGGAAATCCGCTCGCTTGTTGTATCACGCATTTCATTCAGAAGCATACGCGCCTCCAAATCCATCGCACATATTATTCCTGTCATACTACTGCCTTTCGTTTTGATTGAATTTGAATATCCTATATATTATATATTAACGGCGGGATATTTCAAGGGTTTTGTTATATGCATATTGACTAAACTCGGATTTTTTTGCTATAATAGCATGGAATTTGTAAAAAGAGGGAAAACATGAAAAAACAGCACAAGTCGCTTTTGATTTTATTGCTTACCGCCATGATATGGGGATTTGCTTTTGTCGCCCAGCTTGTAGGCGCAAATTCTGTGGGAACTTTTACCTTCAACGCAGTGCGCTTTATGCTGGGAGGTGTGTCGCTTATCCCGGTAATTTTGATTTTCGAAAGACAGAAAACCGAAAAAAGCAGACTGCGTACAACGATATTTGCGGCAGTTGCGGCAGGCGTTATTTTGTTCGGGGCATCTACTCTTCAGCAGCTGGGCATCACATATACCGGCAGTGCGGGAAAAGCGGGATTTCTGACGGGAATTTATACCGTCATTGTTCCGATAATAGGTATATTTTTAAAGCGCAAAACAAGCATCAACACATGGATAGGCGCCGTTCTCACCGTCATCGGACTGTATTTTGTCAGCTTTTGCGACGGCTTTTCCTCTGTCGGAGCAGGTGACATTGTTTTGATTATCGGCGCGTTTATGTGGGCGCTGCACATAATCGTAATAGACACATTCTCAAACAGAATATATTCGCTGCGCTTTGCCGCAATACAGTTTATTACCTGCGCGATGTTAAGCACAATATGCGCCCTGATGTTTGAAGATATATCCCTTGCCGCTGTAATGGAGGCAAAGCTTCCTATACTTTACGCGGGAATTATGTCTGTCGGCGTGGCTTATACCTGCCAGATAATCGGGCAAAAGCACGCCGACCCGACTGCGGCATCGATAATTCTTTCCACCGAGTCGATTTTCAGCGCGCTGGGCGAAGCAATAATGCTGGGGCTGATACTGCCCGGCTGGGATTATACCCCGCTGTCGCCTTTAAACTATCTGGGGTGCGGTATTATTTTCTGCGCCGTTATAATCTCGCAGCTGAATTTTAAAAAACAAAAGAATACATAATAAAAACCGTCCCGAAGCATCGGGACGGCTTTTCTATCTGCCCAGTTTTTAATCCTGTAACGCTCGGTTCTGCCGTGAAGAGCCGAGAGCGCCTGCGCCGCACCGTTTTCACCGCAGATATAATCGCGCATCAGTCTTCCCTCCTCAAAGCACAGGCTGTCATGAAACGGAAAATAGTTTTCGAGCAAAAACCTTGCATATTTTACAAGTCTGAACTGACCGTACACCCGCGCGCTTTCATTAGGCATGTTATCAACGGCAACGCTGTACGATTCCCTTACGGCATTGCAAACAGAAGCACTGTCAAGAGCTTTTGCAAACACTATCGTTTTACTTTGTCCGAAATATCGGGCAGGGTCGGTGCCGTGCGAGTCAGACGAGCCGACAACGGGGATTTTCCGGCCTTTTTGAAGCTGATCCATATAATAAGCAATCTGAAGATTGTTTTCATGCACCGTCTGTCCGCCTATAAGCTCAAATGCATCGTAAATACCCGTTTCAAAAACATAGTCAAGCATTTTCGAGCGCATATTGAACTGATACGGTCCGTGAATCCAAAACGGATGCGGAACAATACAAAGTCCGCCGCTTTTTCGTATCTGCATACACGCCCATCTGCGGTATACATACTCCAGAGCATTGACGCCGCGCGGTGTCTTTTCCGTCCCTGCCTCCTTCTCAAGCATGGCGTGTATTTTATCCTCATTTTCATAAAACAGCTCGTTGACACTGTAATCGCTTGCAAAATTAACAAGGTGCATATATCCGCCTTTTAAATGCACCTCCTCACCGTGGCACAGCAGCAGGTCGATGGGGACATCCGCGAACTTTTCAATAGCCTCCGCCGACGGGCGCCATTTTCCGTGGTCGGTCAGCCCCATAAAATCAAAGCCCGCCCTGCGATAGTTGGCGGCAACGACAGCAGGCTCCTCCCTGCCGTCCGAACGGCAGGAATGTGCATGCAGATCCCCCATAAACGGATGCCGTTCATACAAATCATCAAAAACGGAATATACAAAAAAGCGCACAGCACTGCCCTCATCTGCGCCAGGATAAATGTCAAGCGCCCACTGCTGTTCATCTTCAAATATATATTCAAAGGAAATAACTCCGTGTTTCGGCACTGCGGTAATTTTGTCATAGCAGCCGCGCGAATCGGAAATATTGCCGTTTGGAATATATGTAATTTCCGAGTGCTCCGCCGGCAGCACCGATACCGTATACCGCACTCCGTCTTCAAAGGCGGCGCACTCACCGCACGGACTGACGGTGACTTTTGTCTTTTCCCCGCTCCTTACAACACAGGGAAAAACATCATAATTAGAAGCTCCTATTTTCATTGCCGTATACCTCCTGCAAAGATGATTTTCTAAATCATACCTCAAAACTCCACACAAGTCAACATAAATTCAATATTTTTTATTGATTTATTTGGAGTTATATGATATAATCTTTGCCGTACGGAGGGAAAGAAATGCTGACAGACCAAAGACGAAACGAAATCACCAGAATAATATACAGAGAAGGCAGAGCATACATTTCAGAGCTTGCGCTGAGATTTGATGTATCGGGAGAGACCATACGAAGAGATTTAAACGAAATTTCAAAAAACGAAAACATCAAAAAGGTTTACGGCGGCGCAATATGCGTAAAAAAGCCGCTGCGCGAAGACAGCTATGAGGTGCGCAGACTCAAAAATCCCGAACAGAAGCTCGCCATCGCCAAATTTGCCGCACGTCTTGTGCAAAACAACGATATAATCGCCGTGGATACCGGCACCGTTACGGAGTGCTTTGTAAATGAGATAAACGGCGTGCAGGGTCTGAAGGTAATTACAAATTCACTTAAAATAGCGCAGATTTTAACGGATAAGCGGCAAAGAGGTGACTTTGCGGGAAATATAATAATGCTGGGCGGAGACATTGATTCCGAAACGGGATGTGCGTACAGTCCGCTGACAAATGAAATGCTGTCGCATTTTGTAGCGGATAAGGCATTTATCGGTGCAACCGCAGTAAACACGGACGGAGCTATGACATGGGAAACAAGCCACGGAATTTTTACCGGTGAGCTGTGCCGAATGGCTGAAAGGTGCTTTCTGCTTGCCGACAGCTGCAAATTTGAAAAGCACAGCTTTTACAGAAGCTGCTCGATAAATGAAATCGACACGATAATTACAGACGATAAAAACACGATATCAGACAGCTTCAAGGAAACCTGCAAAGCAAACGGCTGTAAACTGAAAATTGTAAATATTAACGGAGAGATATGTAAATGAATATTGCGGCAAAAAACAAAAACGCCGTATGGATAGGAACGGCATGCTGCGTCGCATATGCCGGATGCTATGCGGGGAGAAACATATTAAGCGCCGTAATGCCGCAGATGACCGAGCTTGAAATTTTTAGTGAAAGCGCGCTGGGGCTAATGGGCAGCGCACTGCTGCTGTGCTACGGTGTCGGTCAGCTTATCAACGGATTTCTCGGCAACAGAATAGACGCAAAATACATGGTATCCGTCGGGCTTGCCGTCACGGGACTCATGATAATTATGTTCCCGTTCTGTACCTCTCAAGCCGCTGGTATTTTAATGTGGGGTGCATGCGGATTTTTCTGCTCGATGCTTTGGGGACCGATGTCTAAAATAATAGGCGAAAATACCCAACGGACTGCGGGAAGAATAATTATAACGCTGATGACCGCGGCGTCTGTGACAGGCACGCTATTAACCTACATATTCGCAATATACGGCTCTGCAAGCGGCAGCTACAGAGCGCCGTTTATCATTTCGGGCATTGTTCTGTTAATTATCGCGGCGGCATATTACGTTTGCAGCATTCACATGGAAAGACACGGCATAATCCGGACATACGCAACGGAAAACACACAAAAATCACAGACGGACTTTAAAAAGCTGTTTTTAAATACCGGCTTTATATCAATGGTCATAGTGACGCTGCTTTACGGCGTTATCAGAAACGCCGTATCATTCTGGATACCGACGTTTATTGCACAGAACTTTTCTATAAGCAGTAAAACGGCGGCGGCAATATCCACCATACTGCCGCTGACAAACATAATCGGTACGTTTGTTACAATGTTCATTGCAAAGCTGCTGAAATACAGGGAAAAGCTGATGTGCATGATATTGTTTTCATTTTCGGTACTGATGTTTACTGTCGTTTTCGTGTGCAAAAGCAGCTTTGCACCTGTTTCCGTTTCGGCACTGTTTCTGGCAAGCGCCGCAATGACAGGTGCATGCAACATGATATTCAGTATTTATGTTTTACATTTCGCAAGCACGGGACTTATTTCGGGCATAACGGGATTTTTTGATTTTGCCTCCTACATATCAGCCTCGGGAGCTAACTTTTTGTTCCCCGTAATACTGAACACGGGAGGCTGGAGCGCGGTGGTCGCAGTGTGGACGGCGGTTACCGCCGCCGGTACGGTTTTTTCTCTGATTGCAATGAAAACGGACAAGGCACATCTGCTGAGTTAAATAAAAAACGGCTGATAATCAGCCGTTTTTTTAAATGTATTTAACGATATCCGTCTGCCTGCCGTTTTTAAAATAAATACGCGGCACCCGCAGCGCAAGTCCGCAGACTATTTCATAATTTATCGTTTTGTCGATATCCGCAATTTCATCCGCCGTAACGGCATTTTCACCCTCTCTGCCTATAACGGTAACAGTGTCTCCGACAGAGCAGTCTATTCCGGTTATGTCTATCATAGTCTGATCCATGCACACGCGGCCTATAATCGGCGCGTACCGCCCGTTTACAAGCACCCTGCCCTGCCCTGAGAGAGAACGCGGATATCCGTCGCCGTAGCCGATGCTGATAACCGCCGTCCTGCGGGGGCATTTTGCCGTGTATGTCCTGCCGTAGCTTACAGACGTACCCGCGTCAATATCCCTTATCTGCGTTATAACGGTTTTAAGCTCCAGCACCGGCTTGTATACGCCTTTTACATCTGAGCCTGCGCCGTTATACAGACCGTAAAGCAAAATGCCTGCCCTCACCATATCCATATACGCCTCCGGATTATTTACGATGGCACCCGAATTTGCGCAATGCCACAAGCCGGCATATACTCCGCGACTGTCAAGTATCCGGCGCACTAAACTGAGATTATCAAGCTGAAACTTTGTATATTCCGCACCGTCACACTCATCGCTGACCGAAAAGTGCGTAAACACGCCGCACACCGAAAGCCCGTTCATTTTAACTATTTCTTCTATCATGTCCGCAGCAGCTGCCGCCTGTCCTTCGTTCAGGCAGTCAAATCCGACGCGGGACATACCGGTATTAAGCTTTATATGCACCTTGGCGTGTTTGCCGACCGATACGGCATACGCCGACAGGCGGCGTGCAAAATCAATATCGCAGACAGAAAGCGTTATATCATACTCCACCGCATACTGAAAACAGTCATCCAGGCATGCGCCGAGTATAATAATTTCCGCCTTTGAGCCGAGCGCACGAAGGTGAGCCGCCTCATCAGCCGACGCGACCGCAAAATAGCGTACACCCGCCTTTTCAGCCTCACGTACAACTATTTTATCACCGTGTCCGTATGCGTTTGCCTTTACAACGCACATAATCTCGGTATCAGTGCCGACCGTATTCTTAATTTCTTCAAGATTGAACAGCAGATTATCAAGCGATATTTCCGCCCAGCAGCGTTTTATAAAATTCATATTATCACCTATCTTAAAAGCATCGGAAGCATTTTTATAACATCCTCCGGCAGCGTGCAGTAGCCGCCCAGCTTATCGCACGCGGCATGGGCACAGGCATTATGAAGCGAAACCGCGATTACCGCTGCCGCCGCGGGATTATATCCCTGCGCAAGAAACGAGCACACCATACCTGCCAGCACGTCGCCGCTACCTCCCTTTGACAGCGCGCTTGTAGGATTGGACAGGATAAAAGCGCGGTTGTCGGGCATGGCGACAACGGTTACACTGTCCTTAAGAATAAGAACACATTTATACTCTGCTGCAAACTGCAGCGAAAGCGTTATCCGATGCTTACGGATTTCATCAATGCTTTTGCCGCAAAGACGTGCAAACTCACCCATATGCGGCGTCAAAACTGTCTCTCCCTCACGCCTGAGCAGATTAAGGTCACGTGAAATAACCGTCAGAGCGTCTCCGTCAAACACCGCAGGCAGCTGAGTTTTCGCCGCGTCGCGCACCGCCGACGCGGCGCCGTCGGAAAGTCCCAGTCCGCTGCCGCAGAGCAGCGCGGTGCAGCCGTCAAGACGCGATAACAGCGTTTTGTCGTCAATTCCACCGCCCTTACTTTTTAAAGGGTATACAACGGCGCTCAAGCAGTCGGACTCAAACGCACCATAGATTGTATCGGGTATATATGCGCGGACAATACCCGCGCCGCATCTGAGCGCCGCTTTAACCGCCAAAACTGCCGCGCCCCGGTAGGACAAAGAGCCTACGACAAGCCCCGCACAGCCGAAATCACCTTTATGACAAAAATCATTCCGCTTTTGAAGAAGAGTTTTAAAATCATGACTTTTCAGCTCAAAAAGATACGGATTGATACGGTTTAATATATCGCCGCCAAAGCCCATATCCGCAGTATATGTAACACCGCAGTTCTGTCTTGCGGGATAAATCAGATGACAGGGCTTTTTGGCGCAAAGAGCTATTGTAATGTCCGCCTTAAACGCTCCGTCTGCAACTGCGGCACTGTCCGCGAAAACCCCGCTGGGCACATCAAGCGACACCTTTTGAGCGGAGATTTTTGCGACGGCGGCAAATGCAAGCTTTGCCGCACTGTCCAGCTCTCCGCGAAAGCCTATGCCGAACACTGCGTCGATAATCACATCGTACTTTAACTCGTTTTCCGAAACTGCTACCAAAGCTCCAATATCTGCGATACCCGCCGCGTTACACTCATCGGCAAAACTGCGCGTTGTCGGGCTGATATTATCATTATACAAAGCACATGTAAAAACACTCGCGCCGTTTTGCTTAAAAAGCAGCGAAAGCGCATAGCCGTCCGCACCGTTAAGACCACGTCCGCACAAAACAAGCACACGCTTGCCGGACGGTGAACCCTCATGCTTTTCATAAGCCGAGTACGCGGCGACTGCCGCTTTCAGAACAAGCTCGCGCTCCGAGATGCCGTTCTCATTCATGTACAAGCCGTCCGCCGCCTTTATCTGAACAGATGTAAGTATCATACAGTAAGTTTCCCTTCAGCAGAATATCAACCGAAAAACCGACTGCGGACAGTCAGCTTCAGCGCTTCCAGCATACGCTCGTCAGGCTCAAATACAACGCAGATACGCTCGCCCTTGGAGCTGAGTCCTGCAACAAACCAGCAGTCATCTGTGGTATTGGATTTGAAATTATAGTGTTTATAATCACGGTGCGTTAAAAGCCTGTTATGCGCGCCGTCATTAACCCTCGCTACCGCCTCAGCCTTGGACAGATTTACGGTTACAAGCTCCTTCCTGCGGCTTTTATTGATTATTTTTGAAAAACGTATCTCGTCGTCTACAAAAATATACTCCCAATCAATATTAAAGCTGCAAAAAATTTTATAGGACGCAAAAAGTGCAACAGCACAGATAATCACGGCAAGCGCAATGAAAGACGAAAATTTAAGCGACACTACAAGCACGAGTATATAACAGCTTATCAGCATCGGCAGCAGCGACGCTGCAAGGCTTAGCAAACGGTCGGCAAAAGTCATTTTTTTTGCAAGCGACATCTCGATATGTTTTTCCACAATCAACACTCCTAACAAATAATAAAGATATGATATCACAGCGGTCAATTATTTTCAAGAAAAACTCTTGCATTTAAAAAACAAATATGCTAACATATATTAAATGCAAAGAAAGTGTTTAAAGCACGGCTTTGCCGCAGCAGAGAGCCGCGCCCATCGGCTGAAAGGCGCGACCGTAAGCGGGTCGTGTTATCTTCGCACCGGAGCAGCCATGCGCCGTGCCGCGCGTTAAGCGGATAATGAGCGCCCGTTTATACGGGAACTTGGGTGGTAACACGGTTTATTTTTTCTCCGTCCCTTGATTTGGGGACGGATTTTTATTTTAAAGGAGAGGTTAATATGAAAGACACGCTTGAACGCATACGTACTTGTGCAAAAGAACTTGCCGACAGCTGTTCAGAGCTTAAAACGCTTGATGATATACGCGTAAGGTTTTTAGGCAAGAAGGGTGAGCTCACATCCGTTTTGCGCGGCATGGGAGCACTGTCCGCCGACGAAAGACCGATAATCGGCGCGCTTTGCAAACGAGGTGCGGGCAGATATCGAAAACGCTATCAGCACTAAAAAGAAAATGCTGAGCGACGCTGCGGCGCAGATTAAGCTCAAGGCAGAGAAAATCGACGTCACAATGCCGGGAAAAGCCAAAAGCTCGGTAAAAAGCATCCCGCTGACACAGGTGCTCGATGAAATAAAGGACATTTTCATCGGCATGGGCTTTCAAGGACCTGAGGTGGAATAAGCAGCAACTATAACTTCCGAAAAGCTCAATATGCCAGGGTATTATCGCGCGCATCACCGGGATTTCATCGCGGAAAACATTCTGCTTTGAACGAGGCAGACGACCTCCGCGGTTCGAAAGGTGCGCGTTATGGAAAAGAGCTGGCACCGCGCACTTCTCAAAAATCGCCAGCGCCGGGGCGCCGTTTGCACTGCGTTCAGATGAGGTGGCGACGCGGCCCTACTCTGTCATCGAGCGGACTTTGTGTGACGCTCAGACGTATGAGTGACAAGCTACGACCTGTTTGCAGCTGTCTCTACGGAAAGAGACCAAATCACCGCGCTTTCGCCCACATCACTACCGTCCGCCGAAAATGGATCTCGCTTGTCTCCTGCGGCGGCAAAGAAGGCACCGTCACGAGGAGCGAGGATGATTGAAGATGGGCGCGGTACATGGTTCACCCAAGGTGCTGCGAGCTACAATAGATCTGACGGGTTCAACGGCGGCTTTGCCTTCGGCATGGTCTGGAGGCACGGTACTCATGAAGACGCTACAACATAAACGACCTGCGTCTTCTTTTGAAAAACGACCAGCGGCGTTTTCTCAGCCCAGCCAGTTCTAGGAGGGAGAAATAATGAACATCTGTAAAGCTTGGCTTGGCACGACTTTGTCGACTTGCCAAAAGACTGAACCCAGGATTTTGCAGACAGGATGCCAACCAATGTCCGGTCTGTTATGGAGGTGTTTGGGCAATGTCAAAAACCACATTCGGGGCGTAGTCGTCGGAAAAATCACAAAATAGAAACGTCATCGAATGCGGAAAAGCCATGATATGTCAGGTTGATGTGCGGCAGCGTAACAAGCAAATTAACAGGGGAGCGGACGGCAATGCTTTGAAGGCGCCGTTGTTCCCGTGATGCCGACGGGCGGTGCTGCCCGACGAGACTATCAGGGCAAGTTACGCGGAGAGCTGTCCGAGGGATGCTCTGCTCGCGCTGGGTGACTGGGACTTACCGCGCTTTAACTCCCAATGCCGTTGAAGACGGAATATTCATCAGTGATTTTTCCCGCTGAAATCGGGCAGAATATTTACGCTTTCAGCTTAACGCGATGTTTTTGAAATTTCGACTTGGGTTCGTCCGTTATTTGGTCGCCCTGGAAGAGAGGTTGCCGCGACATATCGCTCTGCCGTTTAAAAACCGCACTCGAAATTCAGCAGCGACAAAGGCGACAGCATTGAAAACTATCTCAAAGGTGGAAATAAAAAAACATAGAAGCTCACCCGCGCTACACGGCGCGCGTCGCCAAAAACATCAAAATAGAGGCCGCTCCGGCTGTGGCTCAGAAACAGACTGCACGCGTGCGGAGTGCGTCCGATTAACAATATAGTCGATATCACAAAACCATGCGTGATGCTGGAATACGGTCAGCCGATGCACCGCATTTGATTATGCCTGCCTTTGACGGTAAAGCCATTGTCGCGCAAACGCCGACGACAATGAAATTTTCATGACGCTGGATAATCAGCAAAGAAAAAAGCTGGACAGCTCTTCGTGATTGCGGACGCACACAAAAGCGTCGGTATAGCGGGCGTCATGGGCGGCGCAAACAGCGAAATTACCGGAGAATACCGAAAACGGTAGTATTTGAATCGGCAAAATCTTCAACGGCGCTAACGTGCGCCGCACTTTCAAAGAAACTGGGAATGAGAACAGATGCCTCCTCAAAATTCGAGAAGGGACTCGATCCGTGCATGACAATGTCGGCGCTTGACAGAGCGTGCGAGCTTCGTTGAGCTTTTTGGTGCCGGCGAGATTGCCGACGGAGTTATCGATATAAACATGGATAACCGCACCTGCCGCACAATAAAAGCTGGAGCCTGATCGGGTAAATAAATTTTTAGGCACCGACATATCGGCTGAATTTATGGTCGGCGCGCTGCGCAGTCTGGTTTGAGGTGGAATGAGCTTAATGTCACAGTACCGAAGCTTCAGAGACGACGCCTCGGAAAAGGCAGACCTTGCAGAAGAAATCGTGCGCGTCTGTACGGCTTTACAATACCACGCTTGTCAACATGGAACAACACAGGGCATGCTGACAGAACGGTCGCTTATGAAAAACATAAGTCGGTCGCTTATTGCCCAGGGTGCATCTGAGATATGCACCTACTCGTTTGTAAGTCCGAAAATATACGATAAGCTACACTATCCCGAAAACGACATACGCCGCGACAGCGTTGTAATCTCCACCCTCTCGGAGAGACAAATACGCCATTAAGCAAGTGTTTGGGTGATAT
>VOFK01001497.1_pt1 | contig 23524 bp, 33 predicted proteins | sample 5384121 | NCBI WGS metagenome assembly VOFK01 (sample SAMN12384730, study PRJNA508395) | human gut metagenome | isolation source: healthy gut J | host: Homo sapiens | reverse complement strand
CTCAAAGCCAGACTAAAGGAACTACTGCTCAAAGTGATTATTTCTTGTCATACTATGATTCTAACATTCTTTATTGGGTGAATGGAACAAATAATAATGCAAGTAAAATCTCTGGAAGACTCCGACAATGGTAATTCTTGGGCAATGAATAACAACTGTCTGGATACAAGAAGCTTTAATAATGCACAATATCTTGTATTGGTATGTACAGCTCATTTCCCGCAATGGGGTGGAACTCCATGCTTATATATGTATGATGTAACGTCAGACGGATCATTCACTGGTACAATATCTACTTCAGATGCTCTGTCATTCAATCCTTCACTTTCCTCATACAATTCATCCGATGGTGTAGCTGCAACAGGTGATGTATTGCTTGCTCCGACAACAGATGGATATAAGCTCCGTGCTTACTACGTGGATAACAACTGTAAGGTTATCGGAGGATATGAGTTTGATTGTATCGACAAATAATTAATTGATCTCTTTATCTCATATATGATGAGAAAATACCCATTCATCATATATGGGATAAAGAAATCTGTAAATCATTTAAAGGAGTAGCTATATGATCAACAAAAAAAAAATGTTATGGTTATTATCATTACTGCCTTTTTTCATAGCATGTGGTGATGATAACACTGATATCCCGGATTGGCCATGGGCAGAACCGGAGACTCAACTGAACCTGTTGAAGCCAATCCTGATATTGTAAATTTAGGCTGGACCAATGTGAAAAGCACTTATGGAACCTTTGCCTGAACATATCAACGTATATAAATCACCAGAAACACTGGAAGGCAAAAAAGGATAGCTTATATTGCGGTAGGTGATATGAGTAAGGCAGCATTTGGTGTATTAGGAGAAAAGACTGGATTGAAAAAGCCAAAAGAATTTTATGAAGAGAACAACTCCACAATTGTAATCAATGGAGGTTTCTTCTTTTATGAGGGGTCATTAAGCCTAATATGGCGTAACGGTGAGATGGTATGTAAGAACAATGATGTAACAACAGAAGATTGGGAAAAATGGCCCGTTTTGGTATCCTGTATTAGCTGCATTCTGTGAAAAATGAATGATGGCTCATTCAAATCAATGTGGACTTACACAACACTATCCAATGTTACTTATTGGTATTCGGAGCCCTCACCGATAAAGTCAGAAACAACTCCTGACGAAAATTTTCCGTCTACAGGAACTGTCTTAAATGCTAAAACAGGAATAGGCGGTGGCCCCGTACTTCTGTTGGATGGAAACATAAAGAATACATACGAAGAAGAAATTTTATCAGATATTGGCGCCACGGTGAACAGACCTCGTTCGGCTATTGGTATCACCAATGATAAGAAAATGATTCTTTTTGTGTGTGAAGGAGATGGAATGACAACGGGAGTTGCCGGTATGACCACCGAAAATGTAGCTAATATCATGAAAACACTGGGATGTACGGATGCTATCAATTTGGATGGCGGTGGTTCCAGTTGCATGTTAGTCAATGGGCAAGAGACGATCAAGACAAGTGACTCCAGCGGAGACGAAAGATCCGTAGCATCAGTAGTCACTCTTAAATAAAAAATGTACTGCGGATATATCAGGCAGTATATACCTAATAAAACAAGTATGATATGAGAAAATTTCTAAAAATACTAATACTGACTTTCTTGGGAGCAGTTACAATAACCTCCTGTAGTGATGATTCTGATGGAATTCCCGGATGGCCGTGGAACGATAATTCGACAGAAAAGCCGGACGAGCCGGATGTTGCAGAAGCTAAGCCACGATATATTTGGATTGATGCGGCTGCTAATTTTCCTGACTATGCCAATAGTAAGGAAAACATAGCCAAAGATATGGAAAAGATAAAAGCGGCAGGATTCACTGATATTATTGTCGATGTACGTCCCACTACAGGAGATGTATTATTCAATACTAATGTTGTGAGATCAGGTGAAACGTATGGATGTATGGGGGGGGCCGGATATAGTTATTATGAAAGGACGGAAACTTGGGATTATTTACAGGCATTTATTGAGGAGGCTCGTATACAAGGATTAAAAGTGAATGCTTCTATCAATACATTTGTAGGAGGCTATTTATGTCCGTATAATTTAGGACATGATGGAGTCTTGTTCCGTGATGAATCAAAAAAAGGATGGGCTAGTGTAGCTAATCTAGCTGACGGGCTAACCAATACGATGGATTTGTTGGACGATGAAACCGATTATGGAGCGAAATTTTTCAATCCCGCTAATGATGATGTACAAAACTTTGTTTTTACAGTTGTTGGCCGACTTGGCTAAATATGATTTGGATGGCATCATATTGGATCGTTGTCGTTATGATGACTATGGCTTAGAAAGCGATTTTTCAGATATTTCCAAACAGAAGTTCGAAGAATACATCGGTGAAACTGTAGCAAACTTCCGGCAGATATTATGGCACCCGGTACGGATGAAATACCTTCTGACCAGCCTGTTTATTTTAAGAAGTGGTTGGAATTCAGAGCGAAAGTTATTCATGATTTTCATAGTAAAGGCACGCGAGAAAGTTAAATCTGTCAATAACAATATCAAAGTTTGGGTTTATGTTGGTGCCTGGTATTCAACATACTATACATCAGGCGTGAACTGGGCCAGCCCTAAATACAACACCCTCCGCTTATTATCCGAAATGGGCTACTTCCGATTATAAGAATTATGGATATGCGGACCATTTGGACTATATCTTTTTGGGTGCTTATGCTTCCGTGAACAATATATATGGAAGTGGCGAATGGACCATGGAAGGTTTTTGTAAGAATGGACGTGAACTGTTACAAGGAGATGTACTTGCCTTTTGCAGGCGGACCAGATATCGGTAACCAGTACCGGATGGACTGACGGAGGACAATCTGCAAAAATTCCGGATGCTATTGATGCTTGTATCAGTAATAGTGACGGCTTCTTTGCCTTCGACCTTTGCCACGTTAAGAATTACGACTATTGGAACGCTTTTAAAACAGGCTTTGATAAATATCTGAATCTATCGAAGAATGAGGTTTGAACTAACCAACTAATTATGAAAAAAATATTTTATTACAATTCTTTTTTTATTAATAGGTCTGGGCTTGAATTTACAAGCCCAGATTCCTTCTAACCCTATTCGCGGGAAAGTAACCTGTAATGGGACAGGAGTCCCGGGGGTAGTAGTGACCGACGGAATAGACTGTGTTTTGACTGACCAGCAAGGCCAATATACTCTCCCCCCTAATAGGGATGTTCGTTTCATTTATTTATCCACTCCTTCCGGATATTTACCGAAAACAGAACAAACAATACCTTTATTCTATCAGAAGCTGAATCCGGCCAAGCAAGATATTTACGACTTCGAATTGGTAAGAAATCCGCAAAATGAGATCAATCATTTGTTTTTTTTTGGTGCAGGCAGATGCGCAGGTTACTTCCGAAGATGACGTAAAAGGCTTATGCTAAATATCTGCAAGATATGAAAGAATATATTCGTCCGTATATGGGCAAAAAAAGAAGTATTCGGCATAGATTGTGGGGATATCGTAGGAGATACTCCTTCTTTATATCCTTCCTATATAGATACGGTATCATCATTAGAGATTCCCATCTATCGGGCAATTGGTAATCACGACATGACGTATGGAGGGCGTACTTTTTGAATATTCTTATCGCACTTTCGAAAGTTATTTCGGTCCTATCTACTATTCATTAAATAAAGGTAATGCTCATTATATCGTGCTTGACAATTGCTTTTATGTCAACCGTGATTATCAATATATAGGTTACATTGATGAACGTACTTTCCAATGGCTGGAGAAAGACCTCTCTTATGTGCCCAAAGACAAACTTTGTCTTTGTAGTGATGCACATTCCTTCCAGTCTTCAGAAGAAGCTAAGATATAACACGCTAGATCAAGATGAAACGGTCAATACAGCTGCACTATATAAATTATTGGAAGGTTATAATGCCCACATCATTTCCGGACATACACATTTTAATGTAAACGTATGTTTTAATGACTCATTAATGGAACATAACACAGCTGCCGTATGCGGTACTTGGTGGCGTGCAGATATTAATGTGGATGGTACTCCGAGGGGATATGGGGTATATGAAGTAGACGGGAACCAAGTGAAATGGCTATATAAAAGTGCAGGCTACCCGAAAGAGCATCAATTACATGTATATCAGGCCGGATCATCTGACGAGTACCCTTCCGATATTATTGCTAACGTATGGAACTGGGATGAACAGTGGAAAGTGGAATGGTATGAAAACGGAAAGCGAATGGGAGAAATGCAACGCTACAAAGGATATGATCCTGCAGCCAAAGCAATCTGTTCTGACAAAGAAAAGGTGAAATATGAATGGATTTCCCCAGTTCTTACCGAACATCTATTTCATGCTACTCCCCGTAATAAAAATGCTAAAATAGAAGTGAAAGTAACAGATCGCTTCGGCAATGTGTATACTGAAGCTGTCGAAAACAAATAAGAATCATATGTTAAAAGCCAAATATTTTATATTATTGATATGCTTCTCGTTTCTCCTGAAAACAGAAGCGAAAAGTAACCCTTACTTCCATTTGGGGGATAATATGGTGTTACAGCAACAATCGGAAGTTACTTTTTCCGGAACAGCGACTTTGGGAAAACGTGTGCAGGCTACCGCTTCATGGAATAATAAAAAAATCCAAACGAATGTTGATGCAAAAGGTGAATGGAAACTTTCTCTCCAAACACCGGTAGCTGGAGGTCCGTATAGTATTACGTTCTCGGATGGAGAGGACCTCACATTGCAGAATATTTTAATAGGAGAAGTCTGGTTCTGTTCCGGACAGTCGAATATGGAAATGCCAGTGAAAGGATTCCGTGGACAGCCTGTGTTTGGTTCCCAGCCATACATTGTATCTGCTAATCCCAAACGTCCACTGCGTCTCTATACTGTAAAAAATGCCTGGAGTACCATTCCACAGGAAGCTGGGGTGGACGGAGAATGGAAAGAAGCCTCTCCGGAAGATGTCGCTGATTTCAGTGCAACTGCCTATTTCTTTGGCAATCAGTTACAGCAATCTTTGGATGTTCCTGTCGGTCTGATACATTGTTCCTGGAGTATGTCAAAAATAGAGGCTTGGATGAATAAAGAGACTTTATCGGGCTTTCCGGAAATAGCATTGCCTGATGTAATACAGAAAGAGTTCAGGTGGACGGCAGGGACTCCTACATTATTGTGGAATGCAATGGTGAATCCATGGAAAGGATTTCCTGTTAAAGGAGTGATTTGGTATCAAGGTGAAGCAAACACACCCGATCCCGGATTATATAAGAGATTATTTCCTGCAATGGTTTCTCAATGGAGAACATTCTTCAACAATCCCCAAATGCCATTTTGTTACGTACAGATTGCACCATGGAAATCGGAAGGCAATGATAAACTAGATTGGGCTTGGTTCCGCCAGTGTCAGTTGGAGTTGATGTCAGCTGTTCCAAATGTTGGAATGGTGACCACAGGTGATGCCGGGAGTGAAAACTTTATTCATTCGCCCTATAAGATAAAGGTCGGTGAACGACTGGCTTATTGGGCATTGGCAAAAAAAACGTATCATCGTAAAGGTATTCAATATTCCGGTCCTATATACAAATTCCACCGGGTAAAAGGGAACGTAGTAGAAATAGACTTTGAACATGGTGAAGAAGGATTGACACCGGAAAATCAAAACGTGAAAGGATTTGAAATAGTGGGGACGGATGGTATATTCCGACCGGCCAAAGCGGAAATTATCAGTGGTTCTTCTACTGTAAAGGTCTGGAATGATTCGATCAATGCCCCCATAGAGGTACGTTATTGTTTCCGGAATTATATGTTGGGAGAATTATGCAATAATGCGGCTATTCCTGCTTCTCCTTTCCGGATTGTAATCAAAAAGAAACCTGCGTTAATGTGGTTCGATGCCGAAGCTAACTTCGAACGTTTCAGCCATAAAGACTCGATTGACTATTATTTGGAGAAAATCAAATCAGTAGGTTTCACTCATGCAATAGTGGATATACGGCCCATTACGGGAGAAGTACTTTATCAAAGTCAGTTTGCCCCACAAATGAAAAAGAGTGGAAAGGCGCAAAGGCCGGGAATTTTGATTATTTGCAATACTTCATTAAAAAGGGCACGAATTGGGTCTTGAGATTCATGTGTCATTAAGTGTATTCTGTGCCGGACACAATTATTTCGATCGTGGAATGGTATATAGTGGACATCCGACTGGGCATCCATGGTATATACTCCCCGATAAAGGCATTATTCCGATTACGGAAGAAAAACAAAAATATGGTGCTATGATTAATCCTCTGAATGAGGAGTATCGTGCGCATATTCTAAATGTACTGAAAGAAGTAGTGACCAAATACCCTGATTTGGATGGCTTGATGCTCGACCGCGTACGCTATGATGGTATAACAGCCGACTTCTCACCGCTTTCACGCGAAAAGTTTGAAGCGTATATAGGTAAGAAAGTGGCGAAGTTCCCCGAAGATATTTTTTTTGTTTGGAAGAAGAATACGGATGGGAAGTTTATCACACAACCGGGAAAGTATTTCCAGAAATGGATGGAATGGAGAACGAAAAACATTACTGATTTTATGGCATTGGCACGTAAGGAAGTGAAAGCCGCCAATCCAAAAGTTTCTTTCGGCACATATACCGGAGCTTGGTATCCGTCTTACTATGAAGTGGGAGTTAATTTCGCCAGCAAAAAGTATGACCCGGCTCAAGACTTCAATTGGGCCACTCCCGAATATAAAAATTACGGATACGCGGAACTGATCGATTTGTATGCAACCGGAAATTACTATACAGACATAACGATAGAGGAATACAAGAAAACGAACCGCAACATCTGGAACGAGACTGATTCGCAGGCTCAAAGCCGGTACATGGTACTGTGTAGAAGGTTCCTGTCAGCACTTTGCGTCAGATTCTTAAAGACAACAAGTTTATGGGCGGCATCTTGGTGGATCAGTTCTATGATAATCCGGGGAAATTATCCGAAACAATAGAAATGAACCTTCGTCGAGCGGATGGACTAATGGTGTTTGATATTGTACACATTATCCAAAAAAGAATTTATGGAAAGAAATAGAAAAAGGAATGCGGGAAGGAGGAGCTATATGAATAACAGAGCTTTAGCTTTAGATGCCTTACGGGGATATGCGATTATTACAATGGTACTTTCAGCTACCATCGTAACGCATGTTCTTCCCGGTTGGATGAGCCATGCGCAAACGCCGCCGCCGGATCATGTATTTAATCCTCTATTGCCCGGTATTACTTGGGTAGATCTTGTATTTCCTTTTTTTCCTGTTCGCTATGGGAGCTGCGTTTCCTTTTTTCCATAAAGAAACGTGCTGAAAAAGGTGATTCAAAGCTAAAACTCGTTTATGAAGCTGGCAAACGGGGGATTCAGTTGACTTTCTTTGCTATTTTCATCCAGCATTTTTATCCGTATATGTTAAGTTCTCCGCAGGATATCAGAGCATGGCTGCTGGCTATACTCTGTTTTGTTGTTCTATTTCCCATGTTCATGCGTATTCCTTTGAAAATGCCGGATTGGGCACATACTTCTATAAAAGTCGGAGCTTACATGGTTGCTGCCATTATGTTGGCTACCACTTCTTATGCGGATGGGAAAACATTCAGCTTATTCTCCAGCAACATCATAATTTTTGCTGCTAGCTAACATGGCTATTTTCGGTTCTATCCTTTACATTTTCACAATGCATAATCGTTGGATGCGTTTAGGAATTCTAATATTGCTAATGGCTATGATATTAGGGAGTACAGTGGATGGTTCTTGGACACAGAGTGTATTTAATTATACTCCTCTGCCGTGGATGTATCGGTTTGACTATTTGAAATACTTATTTATCGTTATTCCCGGCAGTATAGCCGGGGAGTATTTAGCGGAGTGGATGAAAGCATATCAAAAAGAAACGGATGATTATGCTACATCTCCTTATCGTAAAATGAGTATCATGTTGATGATATTATCCGTTGTTATCATCATTAGCAATCTTTACGGCCTATACACTCGTAATTTGGTTGTTAATCTTGTGGTTACTGTTTTATTGTTATTAGCTGGTAAGTGTATATTTCTACGTAAAGTGGATGGAATAGCTCTATTGTGGAAAAAGTTGTTTAATGCAGGAGCATATTTACTTCTTCTGGGTTTGTGTTTTGAGCCTTTTCAGGATGGTATTAAAAAAGATCCAACTACTTTTAGTTATTTCTTTGTCACTTCCGGGTTAGCTTTTCTGGCCCTTTTATTTCTAAAGTATCGTTTGTGATTATTTCCGGTGTATCAAAAGTACTCGTTTTTTGGTGATGTCCGGTCAGAATCCGATGATAGCTTATGTGGTCGGAGATTTGCTGATTATGCCATTGATTAATCTACTTGGACTTGCTTCATTGCTATCTTATTTTCAACAAAATGCCTGGCTAGGTTTTCTCCAGGGAGTAATCCTTACTTCTTTGGCTGTGTTAGCAACTATGTTCTTCACTAAAATCAAATGGTTTTGGAGAACATGATTTTCAAAAGAATATTTTCTCGTTTATATTTATGTCTGTTTTGTAACCCTAGGAAATATTGATCATTTGCAACCGATCCTATTCCTCCAGGATGCCATACAATACATATATATATCATTCCTAGTTTATACATAGTAAAGTTACTATTCATTAGATACAAACTTCTTTTGATTAGAGGCTAAAGTTATGTTTGATAGATGGCAAACTTTAATTGCAAGCTTTGATTATATAAATGCAAGTTTCATTTATATAATCAAAGCTTGCAATTATAAAAACGAAACTTGCATTTAAAGATTGAGATTAGCTAAAAAAAAGTTTACTATGTATGCAAAAGAAGTTTGGACTTCATTGAAAGGAAGTTTTCTATGTATGAACTGGAAGCTACCACCTTTATCGAAGGTGTCAATCTCGCACCACAATCAGTATAACAATTAAAAAAAATGATTATCTTTGTCGCACTCTAGGCAGAAACATGACAGAAGGATTAGCAGTGCTAATCATTGCCAACGTAGCTAATGCAATGAAAACAATAAAGGCAGTGACGGCAAACAAAGGAAAGTGCTGACCGCTGCCGGAATTAAATAGATGATGAAACAATTCTTTCTTTTTCACAATGTTGTGCCTGTTCGGCATACAGTTGCAGGCACAACAACTGACGTACTATGATGCGTCATGCTTTCCCCTTTAGGAAAAGCAACACAAGACACAGGGGCAAGATATGAGAGACTACCGGATTCTCTCAAAAAACATTTCTCGTTCCCTTTATGGAATTTGAGTCGTAATTCGGCAGGAATGGCGATACGATTTCGTAGTAACTCTACCCGAATAGCGTTGAAATGGGAGAATCTCTTTAACAATCACATGAATCACATGACTGATACAGGAGTAAAAGGACTTGATTTATACTGTTGGGAAAGCAACGGAAAGTGGAGATTTGTAAACAGTGCCCGCCCGAATGGAAAAACGAATCAAGCAACGATCATTGCCAATATGCAAACCCCAAGAAAGAGAATACATGCTTTATCTTCCTCTTTATGATGGCCTTGTTTCTTTGTCTATAGGAGTGGACTCGTTATCCACCATCGATCAGCCTTTCATTGATTATCCGATCCGCAAAAAGGCCGGTTGTATTTTTATGGCACCAGCATTCTTCAAGGGGGGGTGCTTCACGTCCAGAATGGCACATACCAATATCATATCAAGAAGATTAAACCGTGAATGTATCAATTTAGGATTCAGTGGAAATGCATTTCTAGATTTGGAAGTAGCTAAAGTAATAGCTGAAGTAGAAGCTAGTGTTTTCGTTTTGGACTTTGTGCCTAATGCTTCTGTTGCAAAGATGAAAGAACGGATGGAAACATTCTATCGTATCATTCGTGGTAAACATCCGGATACACCAATTATTTTTTATAGAGGATCCTATTTTCACTCATACACTTTATGATGAAAGAATAGCTAAAGAAGTGCAAAGAAAGAATGACACATTAAAGGAAATATTCAACCGGCTAAAGAAAAAGAAAATGAAAAAATATCATTTTTATCTCTTCCAAAAATATGCTGGGAGAAGATGGGGAAGCTACAGTTGACGGCATACATTTCACAGATTTAGGTATGATGAGATATGCTGATTTAGTTTGTCCGATCATTAAGAAAGCAATAAAATAATGACGCTATGCCAACAACATGGCGTCATTATTTTAGATCTCATTCTATTGAATTCCTATCTCACTAACAAACATCCAAGGAACAAGAGTAGAGGCCTTTGATACAGAAGCATTTGCTTGAATCTTAACAAAACGTGCCTTTGTAGATTCAAAGTCTAGTTGATGTTGGGATACACTGGCTTCTTTTCCCTGTTTTGCTATTATTCTTTCTTCTTTTACACATTGATAATATTTTCCATCATCAGAAACAAAGACAGAAATTAAATCCGGGTCCAAGATATTATCACTTATCACCGAAAGGTTAGTAAAAAGTAACTTACTAATGCTCGTTTGTTGTCTAAGATCAATGACTGCTTCAAACCCTTTAGGAAAACCTAACCATCGGGCATCGTCAGGACGCGTAGAACCGATAATGCCATCCACTAGCATTGAAGCTCCACCATATACATGCATGCGGCTTAACTCTGAATGTAATGTCACAGGTTTAAATGTCGCTTTATTACAATCAACTTTTAAACTCGAAACCTGTGACATTTGATTATTCCGATATGCCATAGCTTTCAAAGTTACACTACTATCTATTTTCAATACTCCTTTATATAAATAACTATTTCTATCGGGAAGACTTCCATCTAAAGTGTAAAAAATAGAATCATTCCCCAGAGTAGAAAGAGAAACTTCCAAATCTCTATTTTTTATATCAACCTTATCTGTAATAGATACATCCAGAATATGACGCGTAGTTATATCCATACAAGTCATATATATCAATGATTTGTGGTAAACGGGATAAAAAATCCAGATAGTTTTTCTTTTCCGGCATTGTCCATTGAACTTCGGAGAGGGCAGCAAGCCGTGGCAGAATCTGCTACTGGCGTATCCGTTCGTTAGGCATATACTCGCACCAGACATTGATTGAACCCCTATTATATGTTTTTTTTCATTATCTGTCAGTCCTTCAGGTAATGGTTCAAATGAATATACCCTTTCTACATTTATATATCCGCCTACCGGTATTTCTTCTTTACTACTATCTAAGGTCTGGCTATAATCAAAATACATGTGAGTGGCAGGTGCCATGATGACATCATGATTCAATCTCGCAGCTTCTATTCCTCCGGAAATGCCTCGCCATGACATTATAACAGAACCATCCATGGGCATTCCTTCCAATATTTCATCCCATCCAATAACTTGTTTCCCTTTAGAATGCAGGTATTGGGCTATTTCTCCATAAAATAGCTTTGCAAATAATCCTCTTTAGAAAATCTGGAATCACTTTTAAATGAAGCTGTTTAATTTTGCCCTGACATTTCGAACATGCCTGCCATCGCTCTTTGACGCACTCGTCTCCTCCTATATGAATATATTTTCCCGGGAAACAGCTCGCATACTTCATCCATCACGTCTTTAAACAACTGAAGGGATTGCTCATTTCCTGCACAAATTACATCTTTAATAACTCCCCATCGGTTTAGCCACTTTATATTCTTTTTTCAATACATCCTAACTCTGGATAGGAAGCTAACACTGCAGATGTATGTCCCGGCAAGTCTATTTCCGGAATGATGGTAATATATCTTTCGGCCGCATACGCAATAACGTCTTTATTTGGTCTTGAGTATAAAAACCTCCATGACGTTGATTGTCTGTGGGATAATCATTACCACCTATATAGCGTCCCACCACAGTATTATCACGCCATGCGCCTATTTGTGTTAAAAGAGGACGTTTCTTTATCTCCATTCGCCAACCTTGATCGTCTGTCAAATGCCAATGGAATACATTTAAGTTATGCAAAAAAGCCAGGATATCAATCGTTCGTTTCACCATTTCTACATCCGAGAAATGTCTACTCACATCAAGCATCATTCCTCTGTATGCAAATCTGGGATAATCTTTGATTTCCGTTGCCGGAAAATGAACTTCGGAAACTTCTTGCACAGGTATTGATTTAACAAGCGTCTGCATTGCATAAAATGCTCCGGATGGAGTCACAGATTGTATATGAATCTCGGAGGAATCAATATTGATTTGATAAGCCTCTTTATGGGTATGTTTCAATCCCAGTTCAAAGATGACGACATTTGCTCCTTCTTTCTTATCGCCCTGTTCTACTTGAAGATTGAGGTTGGCGTTACGCTTTACTGTCGTGGAAAATTGATTAGCGATACCCTTTAACGCTAAATCTTTAAAGAAAATCCGAGTAGCAGAATTCATAGTAAAAGCTTCTCTCTGTTTTCTTTAAACTAATTTGTTGGGGCAATGGAATGACTTTATAAGATGCGTCAGAATATTTCTGCGTACATGCAAAAAGTAAAGAAGAGAATAATAGTGTTATAATTGATTTCTTCATACGTAAAAATAGATAAAAGTCTGCTCTAGTTTTGTTATTAACTAGAACAGACTTCTTAAGAATTTAACAATTAATATTTAATGCAACGTATAGCGTATCCTAAAGTAAATCCTCCTTCTGTTTGCAAAAGGCTACTACTTTCACTGGCATTTAGATTGAATCGTCCTAATCCTTCACCGTAAGTCGTTGAAGACAAATAGAATACATGGGCTTTTATTCCATCTGGAGCCAAAGTTCCGTCTCCATTTCCATATCCTATGCCATAAGCAGAGAAACCGGAGATATTAGTCCCCCCTTATAGTCATACCAGACATTCCAGTTTTCACCAAAACCCGTAACCTTCAGCTTACTTCCAACATCTACCGTATTTGTCCCTGACAGATAACTAACTAACGAACTCCATTTTTCATTGGAAGGAATAGTAAAACCTTCCGGAGAAATAGCATCAGCAAAGGCACCGCTCAAATATCCACATGCGACGGCATTATATAAAAATCCTGCATCCGGGTTTTCCGGTGAACTAGATTCCCTATAAGCAGCAGTAGTCTTCCATGCATCAGCTCCTGTTATGCCCGTTGCAATGTCACTTCCATTGGCTAGTTTTTGTAGTCTTCAGGTTATATTGCATCCAATATTGTGTTCCTATTTTTACTATACCATAATTATTGCCACTGGCATCTGTTGCATAATAAGGCGCAGTGGTTAACGTTTCATCACTAAGTGCTTCTACTGCTTTTATCTCACCGGAATTGCTAATAGATAAGAACTGGGCAGGAGCGGCCTTTGTACCAGCAATATAACTGGATATAGAATTAGCCGATTTGTCAAAGGCCACACTTCCATTATGAATGGGTTCTGAACTTACGTTAAAGACTTCGGTTGGCATATCCTCTTCATATACCTGATCCAAAACAGAAACTACAAATCCGCGAGTTAAATCAGCACTATTGCCTACCATTGGATATACGACGATAGCCTGTTTGTCAATATTGCCAGAAGAACATAAGTACTCGCGACAGATTTCACCTACCTGCGTATTTCCATCCATCAATTTATATACAAAAGTCTTATCTGTCCCTGTAAAGGTAGGAACAGTGAAGGTTTTAGGCTTTGCTTCCGGTGCTGGGGCAGCATCTTGTTTTACACGTATACGACTTCTTGCATCATTTAGTTTCACTGTTAATGTGGTAGAACGCTCTTGTTGGTCTACATTTTCATCCACTACAATTTTTACTGAATTATTTGCTGTGGATACATGGGCCCATGTTTCATCTCCAGTAGTGACTGAAGCCACAAAAAGTATTTTCACTTGCCGTTACATTGATTGTTTTAGCCTCTCCTTCGTAAGTGAAAATCAAATCATCTTGCGGTACAGATAAAATCGTTTCGTCATCAGTAGCATATTCATCATTATCATCATCACAAGCAACAAATGCACTTGTGATGAACAAAAGGCATAAAATCGAAAATAAATCTTTAAAATGTTTCATAATATAAGTATTGTTAAGTGAGTAATCTGTTATTTTTCACCTCTGATATGTTGTCTTTTTCACAACAATGTCGGCAAACCAATTATATAAATCATTATCTTCTTTATAGGAAGAAGTTGCCAGGTCATAAACCATGCAGTCTCCAATATAATAAGCTAATGGAATATCATAGAGTGCTCCATATTTTTCATAGGCTTCCATGTACTCATGTAGTCTATCCGCTCTATAGTCCGGACTTTTCTTTTAGTGCTCGTTCATCAAACTCGACTTCCAGATACATCCCTTTTTCTTTGGCAAATTCACAAACTGTCTTCAGGTGCATCGAATCTGGTTTTTGCTCATAAAAAGAAATAGTTGGGTTGCTGGTAAGCTACATGAAATTTTAGTTCTTTCCATTCTCCATGCCCATCCGACCCCCAATATGGAATCCAATAGAATTTATAACCCAATGAAACGCATATATGCGCCTATTTCATTCAAAATTGTCCGGCTATTGGTGGCTTCTTCCGCTATCAATAGAACCCATCCAGAGATATATTTTCGAATTGAGCCTTCTTAAAGCGGTCTATCGCATAGTCAATATACCATTTACAAGCATTTATACGATCTGCCTCATTAGAGAAATCAAGCTGCCTACCGTTAAGCTCTCCCCAATCTTTTTGGTTAGGGGACAGGCTCTGGCAATGTCAGAACAACCTTACGCGCATGCCGGGGAGCTCCCTATTTCTTTTTTACATCGTCAATACAGCTTTCAATAGCATCCAAAGCTTTACCTTTCTGAAAATACTTATCGCACAAGCCTTTCCATTCACTTTTCCTAGCGGACATGGGCTCATAATAGGAAGCAAAACTACGCCCTTTTCCATCCTTGAATTCTAAAAATAAGAAGCCGTCAAACATCCAATGTAAATCACCTTTTTTATCTCTGTAGGCAACATTTTTCATACATTGTTCTTCATTCCATTCTGTCTGGCGATGTGCACCTCCATAGTACATCAGTACCATATCGGCTATAACACCATTTTCTTTTATGATTGGTTTCTTTCTACTGCTGGCACAAGAAATAGCCAGCAGTGTCAAGAAAGAAAACATAACCAAACTTTTGTTCATATAGCCCATATTTATTTCTCTCCTCTAGCCTTTTGCCTTTTAGAAATCATGGTACACAATTCATTATACAAAGCTCGGTCTTCTTCGTATATAGAGCTTTTTAAGGAATACACCATGCAGTCACTTTGATAATAAGCTATAGGGAAAGATTTGATAATTCCATAAGAATCAAAAGCGCGTAAATAATCACGTAATCTGTCAGCCCGGTAATCTTGACTGTTCTTTTCAATGCTCTTTCATCAAATTCCATTTCCAGAGCCATATTCTTACTTTTTCGCATAGCTAATGACTCTGTCGAAATAGCTTGTATAATCAGGCTTTTGAGCGGGAAAAAGAAGTAATTTGGTTGTAGGAAAGCAGCATCAAATTTCATACTTTCCCATTCTCCCATACCATCAGTGCCCCAATAAGGAATCCAATAGAATTTTAGATTTTTTGATTTTATATAGTCTGCAACTTGAGGAAGATAGTGCCGATTATCCGTTAATTGTTCTGCTACGAAATAAATGCCATCCAAAGATAAATAATTTAAATTGGCTTCATTAAACTTCTGAATAATGTAATCAACATACCATGAGCATGCGCTGACACAATCAAGTGTTAACGAAAAGTCCATAGCTCTTCCTGATATTTCTCCCCAATCTTTCTGGTCTTTATATGCAGCAGGCATACTGATTATAAGCCTGCGCTTATATTTAGGAGCCCCTAAACGCGTAGCCGACTTTGACAGGATAGAATTTAAGCGAGCGATAGGACCGTCTGCCGCAAAATATTTGTCAACCAATCCCTGCCATTCGGTTTTCCGAGCTCCTAATCCGCCCAGGCCATTTTCAAAAAATTGCGACCCTCTCCTGTATGTGTTTCCAAAAACAAGAAAGAATCAAAAAGCCAGTTCTCTTTTTCCTGCTGGGTCTGTATAAGTGACATTTGCCTGCAATTCTTCTTCTGTCCACCTGGTAGCGCGATGAGAACCACCATAATATAGTAGTGATATATCGTGTACAGGTCCATTCTGCATCACTCCGCCACCTATAGATTCCGGGAGATAGTTTCCAACAATGAGATACCGATAATCTTCACCCTTATATTCCAAATAAATAGGAATAATTTCTGTCAAGTCAAATGTGTTAGAAGTAGAAGATGGAGATTTCATCGTAACGCCAGACGCCAATTCAAGTTCCACAGGAATAGCTGTAGGTGTGCTCCCTATTGGAAAATCAATAGATATTTTATTCATTTCGTTATCAATCCGAATGCTAGTAGGACGCAAATCCCCTCCCACTGTGACCCTGGTAACAAAATCGGTAAAATAGTCATGTTTCACTTCCTCCTTTATCATCATCTGTACAAGACAAGAATAAAGGAAAATAGAGCTAATAGTAATATTATATTTTTCATAAATAATGTGTTCTATCAATTTATTATTTTAAAAGTATACTTTTTGTATAAGTAGAGATACCTATTCTAATATGGGAATTAAAATCATTCTGGAAGAAGTCTCATTCACATCCACATTTCCATCAACATGCAACTTCAGTGGCAATACATACTTTTTTCACCTCTTTGCTGATATCGTTTTATTATATCACCATCAAAAGTAATCAAGCTTTTTATACGACACAGTGGAAGTCGAAAAGTCAAAATTTGTTTTGGAAATAGAATAGCATACATCAGGTATGATTTCAAAAGATGTATTTTCCTCCTCGTTGTAAACTTTTAGCGTCTCTTCGTCCACTTCTATCGAAACGTTTGCCGTTTGTTCACCAATACCCGATTTATACACTGTCACTGTATAATCGGCAAAGTCTCTATAATTTACATATACTTCCTGAACTCCGGACTGGACCAGATATACTTTATCTTTCACCATCCCATCCATTCTATTGTCTTCACAAGCTATAAAAAATGATATACTTGTTACGACCATAATTATTTTAATGATTAAATTTTTCATAACTATATCTTGTTTTAGTTCCAGCCTTCATTTTGGGTAAAGTTCTTCATTTCATTCAGTTGGGTTTGGGCAAGAGGGAATAAATGATGTTTTCTTTCGAAAACAATGGGTTGACAAATTTTCGAGGTACGTACCCAAGAACTTTCATAATCAGTTGCCAGCAGATTCAAACCATAACGCAAACCGTTCGCTTCTTTATCAGCTACCATCCATGTACGTAGGTCATAATAACGCAGTCCTTCAAAAGCCAGTTCAACCATTCGTTCCTGACGAATCCATTTGCGCAGCTCTTCCTTACTGTCGACCACTGCCGGATATGCATTTTCCAGTTTACCTAATCCAGCTCTTTCGCGTATCTTGTTTATATATACTAAAGCTTCTTTGGCATCTCTGGCAGGCTTTTCATTGCATGCTTCCGCATAATTCAAATAAATTTCAGCCAAACGCAAATAACTCCACGTGAAAGAACCCCATGTGTTTTTACGAGTATCAATATTAGGATCTGTAAATTTAGTAAATACAAAACCTGTTTTTACATAATCACCGCTGCTATGGGCATAGGATGAAGTACCTCCTGTGAAGAAAGTTACAGGGGCATACTGTTCTTTAGTTCCATCCGGATGGATCCAATACATTCCATTAAAAAATATAGATGCGTAAAAACGTCCGTCTCTTCCTTTCATGCTATTATGTACTTTAATACCTTTGTCTCTATGAGTAGGATGCAGCCAACCGTCAGTGAAACCATTTGCTTCGTAACCTGATTTATCATCTATAATCGGGGGAACCGTCTGCTTTTATATCCTGTGACTGGATATCTGCCTGAAGCCATCATAGGGTATGCATCGACCAATTTCATGGTGGGAGTATAACCACCCCAAGCCCACTCCAAATACTCTTGGGGGAACAACCCGTTGATTCCATACCTCACCATCTTTATAATATCTGGCAATAATTAATTCTTCATTCCATTTCTCGGTAAATACTTCTCGATAGGAATTCATCGCTTTAAGTACAGGGTCTGTTTCCGTCTTGTTAAAATGGAGTTTGTAAACATCCAGATCAATAACCATTTTTGCAGCTTCGGCAGCTTTCGTCCACTTATTCAAATCCTCACCTTGAGGGAAGATTGGTTTACCTTCATGATTGACCATTCCTCTGCCATATCCAATACTACCTCCCCCGTTGAATAAAGGGGCGAGCGGCAAAAAGAGCAAAACTCGGGAACGCATACCTAATGCAGCCCCTTTGGTCATACGGCCCATCCAGGTAGTAGGATCTTGGATTGTTTTAGGTAAAATCTGTGCTGCATCATACATCTCTTTTTCGATAAAGCTTACGCACTCATCAACCGTGTTTCTATCTATTACTTCTGATTTAATGGCTAAATCTGCTATTTGATCATACCAAAGATATATGGGACCATATTGTTTGAATAAATTGAAGTAATAATAAGCTCTAAGAAAACGGGCCTCCGCTTTCATAACTTCCCTTTCTTCTCCCGTCAGCTCTTTTTGCATTCATCAATATGGGCAATAAATGTAGTCGCTTGATTAATTGCTACATAGTATTTTTGACCAAGGATTAAATTTAGGTGTCCATTCACCTCTTACTCCTGTTGTCGACTGATTGTAACTTCCACTATTGACCAATTCATAGTCCATCTTTTCCCAAGAAAAATAAGCATCATCAGCGCAAGGGACAAAAGACTGATCGTATGCATTAATCTCTTCTGGTATATAACCGTAAAGTCCTGCCAGAAAGCGTTCTGTTGTAGGACGTTTGCTGAAAACTTCTTCTATTGTCATCTGATCATTAAAATTATGTTCTAAATAATCAGAACAAGAAAATAAACCTAATGACAAAAAAGCAATTATGAATATATCTTAGTTTCTTCATAATATATTAGAAATTAAAGTTTAAACCAATATTAAATACACGCATATTAGATATGATGAACCTTGTGAATTATCAATTTCCGGATCCCACAATTTAAATTTGGAGAATGTCAACAGATTCGTACCTGATACATAAAACCGTACGAGAGATATTCCCATCTTGTGGCACACTTCTTTGGGCAGCGTATAACCAATTTCTGCGCTTTTCAAACGCATAAAACTTTTGTCCACCTGATTGTGGGTTGAGGGTGCTTTATTGTTTTCACTACCACTGATTGCCAATCTCGGATATTTGGCATTAGGACGGTCGGGTCTCCAATAATTCAACGCAACATCTTGATAAACATTCGAGAATAACTGATTCGTATCAGACATATCGATTGTTTCACCACCTATGAATCCGGTAACATTGCCAATACCTTGAAAGAAGAATGCGACATCAAAATCTTTATAACTAATATTGGCACCAAAACCATAGTTTATTTCCGGAATGGCCGTGCGCCCTATTGCTACATAATCATCAGTATCAACAATGCCGTCTCCATTAATATCTTTGTATTTTAAATCTCCTACTCTCGGGTTACCAATTTGTTTAGGGCTATTTTGTATTTCTGACTCCGTTCTGAAATATCCCAATGCTATATAGCCAAACTGTTGATTCCAGGGGCTTACCTATTACATCTTTATATGGGTAGTTCGCTGAAGGTTGATCATCATACAATTTTTTATTTCTATTGTATGTGAAATTACCTCTCACTGAAATATTCCAATCTTTATTGATAGTTTTATAATATTCTAAAAAGAGGCATCAACACCTTTATTCTCCATCTCTCCTAAATTAAGGTATGGATTAACATTTACACCTACTACTGACGGAACAGCACCCCGTTCAATAAAAATACCAGAGCGACGTTCATGGAAATAATCAACATTCAATTTTAATGAATTATATAGTTCCAACTCAACACCTATATTCATTTTCTTTGCTTCTTCCCAAGAAACATAGGGGTTACCCGGATATCCCGTACCTATACCAGAAATCGGTTTCCACCTGTAGTTCGAAAGTATAGCCATTCACATCCGCCATTTCCGAATTAAAGGCAAATCGTCTGTTTCCACCAATCTGATCATTACCTATAATACCATAAGAACCTTTAAATTTCAGAACACTGACAATATGAGAGATTGGTTCCCAAAAAGCTTCATTACTGATCATATATCCGATAGCAGCCGACGGGAAAAAACCAAATCGTTTTTTTAGGGGCAAAAATTTTCTGAACCATTGTAACCAAAGTTTCCTTCAATAAAGTAACGGTCCTTATATGAATAGGTGACACGTCCTGCAATACCTTGATTCCTATATGGTAATGACATTATGTATGAATCCGGAAAGTTATCTGTTTTTCTCTCATGTTGAATAAGAATAATCCCCCCTCACGATGTGCGTTAGCAAAAAAGATTTTCGTATGTTAGTGAAGCTTCCAGATAGGTTGTCCGATTTCCTTTATTATCTTTATATAACACCAAGTAATCATTCCCATCATTATTTTTTCGTATACATCAGGTTTCCATCCTCATTACGTCCGGTAGCATAGTAAGTAGATGGATTTTTGGACCGATTCAGATGAGCATAATTATATGCATCCCATGAAAACTTTATATTGGCTTTTAACCCTTTAATCCACGGACTGAAGTCTTGTGTCAATCCAATCAAAGATTGAGCATTATTCGTGAATAATTCATTGTATCCATTGAGATTCAACAAATTATATGGATTATCGCCAATAGTAGGACGCGCCACAGTCCCATCACTATACTTTTTGGGGATAGCAATAGGTATTGTTTTTAAACGTGTATATCCATAAGCTAGCATTGTTATTAGGCTGCTTCTTCACATCGTATTGATTGGACAGATTGATGTTCAATACCGTATTTTTTTTTGAACAAATTGATATCCAAATTTGACCTGAAGTTTAAATCTGACCAACTGGAGGCAGGATTATATCCTAACCCCTTATCCGGTCTAAATACTCCATTTTCTTTATAATAAGAACCAGCTACATAATATTTTACCTTTTCTGACCCGCCAGTTACATTTATGTTCACACGTTCACTGGTTGTCGAATTTTTATATATTTCATCCATCCAATTAATATTAGGATACAGATCGGGATCTGAACCATTCAAATACTTAGCCATGGCTTCTGGTGAGTAGAATTCTTCTCCATTCTTATTATCAGCGTATGCAAAATTATACATCTCCATGAACTCTTGCGCATTGGCCATTTTCGGCATCTTAGTGGGTTGCAGTATTGAAAATTCTGCTCGTGCGCTGATTACAGGTTTGCTTCCTTCTTTTCCTTTACGAGTAGTAATCAATACAACGCCATTAGCACCTCGCACGCCATAAATAGCCGTGGCTGTAGCATCTTTTAGAATAGAAAAGGTCTCGATATCTTCCGGATCAACCTAGGTTTAAATCTCTTTCAATGCCATCCGCAAGAACTAACGGACGATTATTAGCACCAAATGTACTAACGCCTCTAATCCAGAAGTCAGACCCTTCACCCGGTTCACCACTGCGCTGCACGGCAACAACACCAGCCATTTGTCCTGCTAAGACATTACTTAATTTGTTGACGGAGCGATTGATCTTACCAACCGGAAGTCCTGTAATGGCACCTATCACACTGGCTTTCCTTTGGGTACCATAACCAACTACCGTAACCTCCTTTAATTCAGACGTCAAAGGTTCCATTTTGATTGGAATATCCTTACGCCCATTTACTAGAACTACATTTTTCTGATAGCCGATGTACGAGAATTCCAGTTTTCATCCGGCGCAACCTCGATTGAGTAATTTCCATCTATATCAGTAATTACACCCTTTGTTGATTTCACTGCTAAAATAGAAACTCCGGGAAGGGGTTGATTAAATTCGTCTAATACACGCCCCTGAACTCTAATGGTACTCTTTTGTTGCGTTTCATCAGGTGTTTCCATGGCCATCACTTGCAATGCAGGCAACAACGACAGAAAAATAATGAGTAAAACCGCTTTTGTGGAAAGATGCTTTATATCATTAAAGACTTTCCTTTTTCGATTGTCGATACATGTTCTCATATTATTACATTTATAAAAAAATTATTAGATATATTACTTCCATTTCATTTATCAAAATAGGGGTTATACTTTATGTATAGCAAATTGGCAATTCTTATAGGATCCTCTCCTGAAGATTCAGAGTATACATTTGTTTGCAATGTCCACTGGTATTCGAATTCTGTGATTAAATTATAGAAAGATTTTTTTCGTCTATTTCTTTTCCATGCGACATCTCATCAATAGCATATTGGATGAAAAGTTCCCATCGTTTCCGATAATAAGAATCAGTAAGCCCTCCCCATCCTCTATTCGCATAATCATTTAATTGAGTAGCCTTCTGTCCCCAAGTGGTCAATATACAACGTGCATTTTGTTCATAATATTCTTTCTCTTTGAGATTCTTACCCCAATCGCGAGCATCTTTTATCCATTTGCCTATAGAAAAACTGGACTCACAAGACAATAATCTATCGACATCTGTAAAAAGCGTGTTCATCTTTTCTGCCCACTCTTTCATGCCTTCTATATTTTTCTGTCGATAACAAGCTGTAAATGAATCCCGAAAATCAGAGAATAGATTTCCTAAGACCTGTCTTCCTATGTTTATTACGTCAAATTTATATCCGGATGAATCCACATTTTTTGCTTCCAGGAATTTTCCCCAAATATGCCATAGTTCCTTGTTATCGTAATAGATATCAGGGTGTGTATTCCAACTGTCAGTTCCTTCAAGCATGGGACGGGCGTTCATCAACACTGCTTGTCCTGCAGTGGCGTGATGGATATATATTTTTTTTTATATAATTGCTGCCAAGCATCTATAATATGGCTACTTTTACTTCCTCCCCGGCATAATGCCCCAATTTTTCATCCAGTCTGCATTAGTGATGGTATGACTCAGGCCTTCTCTAATACAAATTCATACATGAATGGATTTACATCCAGCCCTTCTAAAGTAGCTCCCACTCCGGATATATTTTTTTTCCTCCTTCAACAAACAGCCGATTCAGCTTAGCACTAACATCATCCACGTGACCTGCCAACATCGAATTTCCACCAAAATTGCCCAAGTAACACCAAATGTATGGCTTTCCATAATATTGCTGTGTCTCTCCAAATCTCAACGCTATCGCAATAGTAATCCAGTAAAATTAGTTTATCATCCGGCACTGAATTTAAAAAAAGCCTTAATACGAGGTTGACTCCATTTGTCTTTGCTATGATAAAACATCCACGTCATCTGTATCCAATGTGCCAAACTATCTACCTGCTCAATCGAATGGAATATTTTATCTGATACAGTACGTAAGAAGTCCTCATCCCAATTAGGAGAATCGACTTCATTAAAAGGGTCATAT
>VOFK01001897.1_pt1 | contig 23530 bp, 31 predicted proteins | sample 5384121 | NCBI WGS metagenome assembly VOFK01 (sample SAMN12384730, study PRJNA508395) | human gut metagenome | isolation source: healthy gut J | host: Homo sapiens | reverse complement strand
ATTACGTATTGCTGTATTTTCGGTGGTGAAGGAGAACCTTGCATTTGCCGAGGCATGGCCGGAGGCATTGGCCTTGGTTCTCGGAAGTATTGCGCTGGCTTATATCAGTTTGAGGATATACGACGAGCCTGTCCGCAGGTACCTGACCAAACGTTTTTGCGGGTACGTAAATAAGCCCGATTGATAGCCTTATAGACTTGCCCCAGTACTTCGTAAGGAGTACTGGAATACTTTGATGAAAGTACCGAAGTACTGTCCTACGTGTTTTACTGGGTATCCCGCTATACGCCGGGAGACACTGGGCCATCGACTGTCGGGGGTGTCTCGCTGTTTTATCAATCTTTATCCGCTATACGATCTAAGAGGATAGACATGTCTGCCGTCCATCAAGCCATGATGAGCCGTTACGGAGATAGGGAGCATTCGATGCCCGTTCTGTTCGATCAGCTTTCCGGTGGAGATGCGGGTAGCGGAATCGCCTGTACGGAAAGAGGGAAGCATGTTTCATCTCCGTGAAGGCGATCCATGGGACCGGGGAGAAACGGACTAGGTCTTGCCGGTCAGATTCCCTATCTTTGCAAAGGCCGGTGAGAGCTTGCACACGTTCGATCTCTTTCTGTGCGTTTTGAAGGAACAGTTGCCTGTCCGGTGTATATTCGAAGAAGCCGAAGCCGAATGTTCCGTCTTCCCGCCCAATCGTTGTTCCCACGTGGATTCGGTCGAAGCAGACAGGGATGTTGTCGATGATCCGGTACCGGAACTCTTCCACCTCATTAACGGCTGTCATAATCTTATGTAAGGAGTAGAGAAAAAAGAGGCATGATCCGCTTTCGCCTCTTTATAGATGGAGGTCACGTCTATCTGGGTGGTCAGTCCGAAGAAAGGGGTCGTCCATAGAACCGAAAAACAGGAAATGTTCTTTTCCGGTTCCAATGCTCTAGGTCAATAGGATGCTTCATGATTCTTTATTTGTTGGGTTTACTATTTTGTGGAAAGCGATACGTTCCGTACCATTCGCGATGTAAATGATACCGCATTGCTTGAAGCCATGCTTTTTTCAATAAGTTTTGCATGACAATATTATCCCGGTGTGTATCGATACGGATATTATCGCAATGAGCGAATGCCCATTTTAGACATTCGGTCGAGATCCCCTTTTGCTTACCGTTGGAGGCCATGCGATGGATCACGGCATAAGGGTTCATCGTTCAGCCATTCGCCTTCATAGATCTTTTAGGTAAGTAGGGTCGATTCCCCTCGATGTAACAAAAGGTCCCCACTAACTCGCCCTGCTCATTTTCGCATACGAAACTATGGCTGGCCTTTGATCTCGTTGGAGATCAATTCCTCGGAAGGATATCCATTGATCCATTGATTGCCATTGCCATGCTCTTGCATGAACCTGCGTGCGTAATCGTAGATTGCCATTACCTCGGCCAGATCTTCTTGTCGTGTTTGTCTGATATTCATGATCGGTAGAAAAAGTTATCCCGCAAAGTAGTATATTATTGTTATCTTTGCGAATCTAGTCGAAAAAAATATATAAACCAATTAAATCAAAAATATCATGGAACCATTAAAAATTGCTACCGTGCAGTTCGAGACACGGGATAACGATAAAGTGTATAATCTTTCTATCATCCGGGAGATGTGCCGGAAAGCGTCGGTAGAGGGAGCGGATGTAGTGGCTTTTCACGAATGCTCGGTTTGTGGATATACGTTTGCCAAGGACTTGTCTCGCGAGGAATTGTTGGCTATTGCCGAACCGATCCCCACGGGGGAGAGTACGCAAGCCTTGATCGCCATCGCCAAAGAGTTTGGTGTCACGTTGCTGGCCGGATTCTTTGAGCGGGATGGGGATCGTATCTATAAAGCGCAAGTTTGCGTGGATGGCAATGGCTTGAAGGCAAAGTACCGCAAGCTACATCCGTTTATTAATCCGAATATCTTGCCGGGCGATCAATATGTGGTTTTTGAGATCAAGGGGATGGAAATGTGGCATATTGATTTGCTACGATAATAATATTATAGAGAATGTCCGTGCCACGGCCTTATTAGGGGGCGGATATCATTTTCATGCCTCACGTGACGATGTGTACCCCCCTTTCCCCTCGCCCCGGGGCTGGTTTGATAGATCCTGTGTTATGGGAGAACCGGGCGAACGATCCGACTTCCTTGCGACAGGAGTTCGATGGCCTGAAGGGACGTGCTTGGCTTATGAATGGCTTCCCGCTAGGGCGTACGACAATGCGGTATATGTGGTATTCTCCAATCCGATCGGGCTTGATTATAATGAGATCAAGAACGGTTGCTCGATGATTCTGGATCCTTTCGGCGATATCGTGGCGGAATGCCGTAAACTGGGTGATGATTTCGTGATCGCTACGGCTATCCCTGAGAAATTGAGACAGGCTGGAGGATATCGTTACCGAAATGCCCGTCGTCCGGAACTTTATGCGGATATTATCGGCCAACCGCATGAGTCCAATCAAAAAGGTAGCATGGTTAACAGAAACAACAACAAATAAATAGTATGCAACAAACAACAATCTCTAAGTCACCTCGTGTAGAGGTGAGGTGGATGCGCTTACGTGGTTTCGCTGTCTTGGCAATCTTTATTAGTGCATAATGTGGAACATTTTATCTATCCGGTCTATCCGGACCCGTACGCTGCCGGGATGGTTGAACGTATTGAATGAAGGCGTGTTTACGGTGGTATTCGCTTTGTTTGCCGGGAAATCGTATTCTATCTTTTGCCTTGTTATTTGGTTTTTTTGCTTTTATATACAGTATTCGAACCAGCAGGCGAAGGGAAAAAGACTTCGGTTACCGCTTCCTTTGAGATTACTGCTGTTGACGATCTTCGCTACGTTGAACGCCGCTTTTTATCCGGCAGGCGATGTTTTGCTGCTGTATGCGATCGTGGGCGTTGTTTTTGTTTATCGTGCGTAAATGGAGCGATAAGGCTGTCTTGATAACGGCTATTATCTTTTTATTGCAGCCGGTGGAGTGGTATCATTATATCGCTAGCCTGTTTAATCCGGATTACCAATTACCCAGTTTAGGAGTAGGGGAGATGTACTCAGAGATGGCGGAGCACACCAAGCAGGGGGGGATTTATGGAATTTCATCTGGCAGAACGTGACGTTAGGACAAAAGGCTAGTTTGCTCTGGGCTGTTGGTGCCGGCCGGTATGTACAGACCTGCGGGTTATTTATGCTGGGAATGTTGATCGGGCGCAAAAAGTTATTTATCCCCTCGGAGGAGAATTCCCGTTTTTGGATAAAGACTTTGATCATTACTGCGATCGCTTTCGGTCCTTTATACCAACTGAAAGTATTGTTGATGGATACGGCGGACAGCGCTATCGTGCGCCAGACGGCAGGTGTTGTGTTTGATATGTGGCAGAAATTCGCTTTTTTACGTTCGTATTGGTGGCTTCCTTTGTGTTACTGTATCAGCGCGAGGCCTTTAAGCGTTTTACCTCTATCTTGCGCTCTTATGGAAAGATGAGCTTGACGAATTATGTGACACAATCTTTTTGCTGGTGCGTTGATCTATTTCCCGATCGGCTTGAATCTGGCTCCTTACTGCGGTTATACGGTCAGCATGTTCATCGGTATCGCCTTTTTCTTCTTGCAAGTACGCTTCTGTAAGTGGTGGGCTGAAAGACATAAACACGGACCGTTGGAAGGTCTTTGGCATAAGTGGACATGGGTAGGTTCTAAATAAGGATCTGATTATCTGGTGAAATGAGATGGGGTATGTCCCGTCTCATTTCATTACAGACAGTTCTCACTCCATAAAAGGTTTGGCATATTTAATCATTCCATGCACGTTCTTGAGTCCTTCCGGTGCCAACTCGACAACCATGCAATATTCGCTGGGGACATCGAATGGGAACTCAATGCCGAAATCAATCGCCCTTTTATATCCGAATCTCGGATAATAATCCTTATGTCCTAATAAGACGGCCGATTTATAGCCTAGCTCTCCAGCTCGCTTATGCGCTTCACGGATCAAAGCGCTACCAACGCCAATCCTTTGGTACTTCGGTACCACCGAAACCGGTGCTAGCCCAAGAGAGATCACGCTTTGGTCTTCTGATACGATTTCCACCTTACTCATCATGAGATGCCCTATGATTTCGCCGTTTAATTCAGCGACTAAGGAGAGCTCCGGAATATAAGCGTCCGTTTTTCGTAAACGTTCTACAAGGTACGGTTCGCTTTGATCACTGTCCTCCACGTCACGGAAAGCAAGTTCCACGACTTCCCTTACTGCTTGAAAGTCGTTCTCTTGCTCTGGTCTAATCTTGATTTCTTTATTCATATGTTGCGTATCACCGGTTATCGCTCAGACCCGTATCGTGAGTCCGTTTTTATCTTCTGCGTCGAACACTGCGTACCGGGCGGATTTTCTGCTTTCGGAGCCTTGACAGTGGGAGCTTTCTTTTTCGGAGGCAGGTTCTTTGGTTGTAGTACCTTTTTCCTCTTTCGGCGCTCTTTCTGGCTTTCTTCGCGGCTTTGCTGTCTACCGCTACTTGAGGTCGTATCCGGTTGATACCAGAGTGATTTCTCAAAGCCGGTTAATTGACCTTCGATACGAGCTTGCTCGTTCTTTAGGAATCCGGTGTCGGGCAATACGCCTGCAATGGCAGATTCATCAAGTTTTTGGGTCTTGATGATATCCCCCTCGAACATCCGGCGACGGAAATAGTCATCCATCGTAAAAGTCATGGCGTTATTCATATTAGACGTCATGATGTATGAATTGCTGATATACGGACGTATATTCTCGTAAGGAAGCCAGAACATAGGCATGGTTGTCTCTCCCATATCACCTGTAGAGGTAAGGATCGGGCAAATCGCCAATATCTTGACATCAAAAGCGGAATTATTCTGGTCGAAATACCATGCTTCTTTTTACATAGTAAGACCGTACGTCGGCTGCAGGTATATCGCTTTCATTGATTACGAAAGTCGGTTCCTCACCGCTCTCCCCGGTATCTCCTCATAAAGGATGTAGAAGCGATCCAGCAAATCCTTGAAGTTGATTAAATGGGCTTCGTCAAACTCCTCGTATCCGTCCAGATACTCATAGGCCTTGATCTTGTTCTCACCTAAAAAGCTGGAAGATTACGGAGAAAAGATTCATCTGTCCGTTCATCGGGCGGGTCCGGGTAATAAAGCGGAGCGTTCTGTTCTTTCATCTCCACCTGCCGGTAGATAATACGCATCCAGCGAGCGTTCCCGATCTCTTGCGTCAAACGCTCGTTCATATCTTGGGCCCGTACAGTCCAGTTCGGGTAAACCGGTATCTTTCTTATCGTTTTCTTTCCCCACGGCTGGCTTGGAGGCGAACGGCGACGCGTTTGTTGTTGCTGCGTGCATCGTTCTCTGCTTCTTCTTGCGCGTGAAGAGGCATCGCTGTTAAAAAAGTGGCGGCCAAAGCGGCTATGTAATACAGATGTTTCATACTGCGAATCTTAATTTACGATTACTTCGATAGTCGGTATGGTACGTTCGATACCGTCCGGACCTTTTGGCGACTACACGGGTGATATAAAAACGTTTTTACCCTTACTTAAATTGCGGATATAGTTTTTCTGAAGTTGGAGATTGGTTCCTTCGGCCACTTCCGGGATAGCGTTTACCCATGGAGTCGAAGAAAGTCAGCTCAAAACGTAATACCGTATATTTTACATTTAGCAAATCATCGTCGATAGCGGCCAGAATACCGTCAGCCTCTACCAAGCTACGTTTGGCGATCATACCTCCCTTGAACTTACGGACGTTACCGTTTTGATCCTTATACTCGATATAAGGTAGGGGGATCGGGGAGGGCACGCACGCGAAGGTAGTCTTTGCCATCTCTATGTTCCGGCCATCCGCCATACGAGCGTTTACCGTGATCACGGCTTCCGTTCCTACTTTAGACGGGCGGGCTTCCCAACCATCCTTGCTGCGGGTTAATGTGCCGTTCGTCATGGTAGCTGTCACATTACCGCTCGGTACACCCGGGACGGCGATACGCATCGGGTTGGCGATACCGGCATATAATACGTTCATCAATGTCGGGGCCACGGTAGCTGTCGGCTCGGTCACGAAATACTCGCCTCGAAATCCCGGCGCATGATGCTGCCGTCGCTATTCGGCATCTCGATATAACCTTTGATCGGGAATGTCCCGGCAGCTCCGGTATTCACCGTGAAGACTCCTTTATTCTCGTAAGGTAATTCTTTTCCGTTTACATAGATCGTAGGACGTTTCGTAGAGTCTACCGCCGATAATACGATATTCGCCTTGTACTGGCTTCCTCGCATTACGATCTGGCTTTCCGGGATTACCTGCGCCGTGATCTGGTTCACACGGTAATCGCCAACGTCTACGCTATTCAATAAGTTCGATAAGACCTCACCTTCGGCGTAGCGAACGTCACTTTGCATTTTTGTTAACAGGGTAACAGCCGCCGCTACCGGCATATTCTCGAACAAGGCCTCTTCCCAAGTACGGGTATTGATCCCCGCTTTTATGAGGGGGAGTCGTGCTTAGGTTCGCCTCCAATACGGCAGTCTTCGCCGAATCTTCGATAAAGCCGCCCATCCAGATACGATACTTATCAATTTCCGCTCTCAGCTTTTTACCTTCTCCGCTTACAGGAGAGAGCATTACACGGGAGGCGGCTTCCAAATCATCCTTATGCTCGATGCTGTTTACGTTGGCGTTCTCGCCATCAGCTACCTTAGCGATACGGATCTTTAAATCTTGTATATACGTATAGAGGCTATCTGAGGCTCTTTTTTCACCTCACGGGCCTTCAATGCCCACTCACCCACTTTCTGGGGGATTCTCTTGGTAATAAGCTTCCATCTCGTCCGCTACGATCTTGTTTCGGCGAGAGGAGTTATCGATAGAGGTTCGCAAGCTACCTTCCACCAACTCAAAACCATCCAGCACCTCCGACGACACATTCAGTGCCATCATGGCGATGAACACCAGATACATCAGGTTGATCATCCGCTGACGGGGAGAATTGGGATTATTTGATATTCCTGCCATATTTCTTTACTTCATTGGGTTGTTTGTATACGGAGCCTGTTGTGGCTGTTGGTAACCATAGGGTTGCTGATATTGCTGTTGGTAACCGGGCTGTTGTGGCTGCTGATACATCGGTTGTTGAGGTTGTTGTTGCGGCTGCGCCGGTTGTTGGTAGCCCATATTCACGGTCATCGCTTGCAATAAACGACTGTATACTTGGTTCAATTCGGCCAGTTGGCGAGTCATCTTTTCCGTCTCGTTACGGAATACGGAACTATCTACCACCGATCCGTCATACATCTCACGGATACGATTCAAGCCACTATTGATGTGTTCGATAGATTCGATCTGCGAACTGATACTCTTCAACTGGATCTCATAGATGGTATTCAATCCGGATACGTTACGGTTCAATTGTTCCCATCTGGTGTACGTAACCACGGGAGTTTTGGTTGATGCCATCGGAATTATCCGTGATACTCTTATAAGAGTTCAACAGTGTATCGGATACGTTCGTAAGCAATTAGTCACTTGGCTGAAACGCTCCATGTTCTCAGACATGCCAGATAATTGCTCCAGATATTTTTGGGTAGCTTCCGTCAATTCCGCCATCTTGGAAATTTGCTCGGCCGCTCCGCTTAATTTCTTGATGCTCTCGGATAAGTTCTTGGTATCTTCTTCCGTCACGTCCAGATTACCTGCGATATTCAAGGAACCACCTCTTTTGCGCGTTCGCCTTAGACGCTGCCGAACCGATATTTATTCCCCGGCTATCTCATCGTCTTCTACATTATCCGTAGAATTGATCATGGTTGAGATCGGCGTACCGGTGAAATCGGACGATCCATCGGGTTCTTTGATTTCAATACGGGGAAAACATCTTCCCAATGATATTCCTTGTTCGGATGCTCGAACGCCGAGATAAAGAATACGATAGACTCGGTGATCATCGCCACGAACAGGATTTGGTTAGCGTATGGTATATGTAATAACTTAAATAACGCACCGAGGATTACGATGGACGCACCCCAACTATACAGGAAGTTCAATACTCGTTTTTCCTCTTTTCGCTGGAGAGGAACATCTCCAGTCTGTTTTTTATATCTTCTATATTTTCCCATCGTCGTATTATTGTCTTAAATGATTCAAAACTTTAAATTTATAATTCCCGCTTATTTCTTTCCCTTGGAGCGAGAGAATCTATTTGGGTACGTGCGCAACGGAAACCGATGTAAGAACGGCTCTCGTTCTGGAACTCGAAAGTACGCATGTCCGAACGGATAAATATTGTGAGACATCTTTCCAAGAACCTCCTCGCACTACTTTCTTTTTTCATGGCGTAGGGATCGTTCTTGGCGGCGTTGTAACGCAGATCCGGGTTCATGTCGCTCATTTGGCTCGGGCCAGACTCGGAGTAAGACGTTGAGGTCCATTCCGCCACGTTTCCTGCCATATCGTATAACCCGAACTCATTCGGGGCGAAAGAGCCTACACGAGACGTAATCAAATGGCCATCCTCCGTATAATTACCTTTACCGGCTTGAAGTTGCCAAGAAACAGCCTTTGCTGTCTTGAAGCTCGTCGGTAGACCAAGGGAACTTATTTCTCGTTCTTACCTGTACGGGCGGCATATTCCCATTCTCCTTCGGACGGAAGACGGAATGGCTCTACCAATGTCCCGGTGGCAAGCTCAAGGATTCTTTGTATAAATTCGTACGCCATACGCAGAAGGCAGTCGCTTGTTCCCAAGAAACACCGACTACAGGATAATCATCGTAACCCGGATGAGAGAAATACATACGGGTATATGGCTCGTTGTACGCATTCTTGAAATCGTTCACCCAGCAATTCTCGTCCGGGTAGATATTGACGATACGGGTATTCAAGAAATCCCATTCGCTGCTTAACGGGCGGGTGATCGTCTCGTTGATTACGTCCTTCATCATCGATGTAAGCGGTGTCGCTTGGAGATCATGACTACCTCGTTCGGATCTACCTGAATACCCGTATTACGAACCCGGGCCCGCCGGGTTCAATTGATTCTTGCGGAGGGCGGCGGCGGTATAGTCGTACCACTCGTATTTATAGATCATTTGTTTAAGGGTCCAAACCTTTCTCTCCGGTAACGGGATTCGTGTAATAGACACTTTCTATCGCACGTTGCTCATCCTCGTTCGCCCGTCTCCAAGGAATCGGACGGTTCCAGTCCAAATGCGGAGTGACAGGCTCCCCGTAACGGTCTTCCGTGATCTTGAACAGATCGTTGCCTCCATAAGCCGGGTCCGCCAAGCGTTCACGGATAATAGAGTCTCTCACATAATAAACGAACTGGCGATATTTGGCGTTCGTTACCTCTGTCTGATCCATCCAGAACGCGTCCGAAAGAGACCCCCCTTTCGTCTCCGGCATGATTCCCCACAAGGAATCCTTGTCGGCGGGACCCATCTCGAACGAACCTCTTTTAACCAAGACCATTCCATACGGGCGCTGGTTCATTGAACGCTACCGATCTGACACCTGTCACCTCACCGCCGGCACTCCGGAGAGATTTACCGCAGGAGGTAAGCAAGGCTACCGTTACAAGTACTAATAATACTTTTTTCATATACTATAATATACGTACACTTTTATGTCTATTTTTCCCTGTCTTCGTCTTGTTCAGCTTTAAGGCATACTTGACACATAGCTCGTGGCTACCGCTACTTGCCCGGCCTAGGGCCGTGGTCGGAAATCAAAGGCGTAACCCGCATGGAAACGACCTAGCTTTACGCCGAACATGATGCCCACCGATTCATTCACCCGATAGGAAAAAAACCACCATTAAACATCTTATTATATTCCAGCCTAGCGGTAATATCCGCATGAAAACTTTGCATGTCTGTCAGCAAGAACACCGAGGGGCTGTAATTCTATCAACGGATTCTTTTAATTGAATATTGTATCCACCCATTAAATTAAGTGAACGACCTATATAGGTATAGGCGTTCTCGTCCAGTTGAAGCTCCGGCTTGGGATATGCGTCATGCCAAACCCGGCGTAAAACCGTTTATGGGTATAGTAAATACCGAAGTTCATATCCAACCCCATGCCGCTGACCTGCTCTACAGGAATGGCGGCGTCGGTCTCTTGATGGTATTCCGGACTCAACCTTTATCACCTTGGTTCCGTCGAACGACTGGTTGACTAAGCCGATTTGCAGACCGCCGCTCAAGACTCCCCGAATAATTTATACTTATAGGCGTATTGCGCCCCTACATGCGTATTCTGGAAAAGCCCGATCGCCTCGGTAAATACAACCAATCCGACACCATGATTCGTCTTGCCTAAAGCGAGTGGCATATCCGCGGTAATGAAGAACGACTTGGGTGCCCCATGTACGCCGATCATTTCCATGCGGGCGAGAGCCAATATATTCAAGTCCTCCGTAGCTCCGGCCACGGCCGGGTTATAATACGGTTTCGCCATGAAGTATTGACTTAAGCGTGCGTCATATTGCGCCCGTACGATTCCCGCACAAGTACACAAAAGGATCAAGATCGAAAGAAGACGTCTTCTCATTTAAACATTCACTTCACGTTGTAACTACAAACGCAGCAAATCCGGATAAATTGTATTTTCACAAAAAAACAACGAGGCAGGGGAGCTCGATCGTCCGCCACCTCGTTCTTCTATTTCTTTTAATTTTCAATTTCCAATTCTCAATTGAACTAGTATTCTTCCTCGTTGAAGAAGAAGTCTTCTTTACTTGGATAATCCGGCCAGATGTCTTCCATGCATTCGTAAATCTCGCCTTCATCTTCCATTTCCTGCAAATTCTCAATCACTTCTAATGGCGCACCAGAACGTTGTGCATAGTCAATAAGTTCATCCTTAGTCGCAGGCCAGGGTGCGTCTTCCAATTTTGAAGCTAACTCTAATGTCCAATACATAGCTGTCAAGTATTAATAACCGCCGAAGCGATTTGGTTCTCTATTTTTCCGCGAAAAATATGACTTTATTTATTATACGCAAGTATAATCCCAAATAATTTCTTTACCGTTATTATTTATGCATTCTTTTCGTGCCAGAACGAAGAAATAATCCGATAAACGGTTCATAAATATCAATACAGGCTCCTCAACGGGGCAATTCTCTGCCAAGCGATAGATTTGTCGCTCGGCACGACGGCAAACGGTGCGGCAAACGTGTGCGAGGGCGGCCGAGCGGCATCCTCCCGGTAGGATGAACGCATGCATTTTCGGCAGCTCGTTATCCAGACGGTCTATCTCCCGCTCGATACGCTCGATGCTCTCGGGCGTTACCTTGCTCTCGATTTTCAATTCCGTGGTCGCTTGATCCGTGGCTAGGTAAGAACCGATCGTGAATAACATGCTGGATGAATGATAAGAAATCAGTATCTTTCTCATCATTCAAGGCCGTGATTAATAATCCGATAAAGGAGTTCAGCTCATCTACGGTGCCATAGCTCTCGATCCGATCGTGCGCTTTCGACACGCGTTGTCCACCTACCAGTGAAGTGGTTCCTTTATCGCCTGTTCTGGTATAGATAATACTCTTCTTCATATCTGACTTGTTTTGAATCCTAAAAATAAACAATATAATCTCGTTTGTGCAATTTCTTGTTGAATAAGATAATCCCTAGCGAGTAAAGATCTAAGGTGACCGTCACTTCCGGACATGCGCAGATCTCTTCCCAAAAGTTCACGCATCTTACGGCTCGCCTTGATTCCCTCAAAAACGAATACCGTATCGTTGTGCGCGTATTTCATACATTCATTAAACAGCCAGAGGTTGTTATGTTGTTCATATAAAGTGTTGAAAAAAACAAAATCTAAGCTATTTATGTCATTTAAGGCTTGGGGAAGCAAGTCCTTATAATTACCGATACGCAAATCGACGGGATTACGTCCCTCTTTAGCGAATGCTTGACGGGCAATCGTGGCGAATTCCGGTACATTTTCCAAGGCGATACATTTCAATCCCGTGGCATAGGAGGTTAGATATAAGGTAGACAACCCCATCGTGGTTCCTATCTGGAGGATATTCTTGGACTTGAAATAGTTTGTCAAACGGAATAATAAGGCGCCATGCTTGGGCCGGATGGATTCCCGTTTTACGATCTCGCTGATGGAACGGGTCTTTCGTTTCCCTTTGTTCTGCCGGTCTGGATAGGTGATCTCTCCTTCCCTGAATAATAACTGCTTACGTAAAAGCTCTATATCATAGAAACTATAATAAGAGCATTTTTCCTCGATGACCTTCGTGATGAGGTTAAAAACGAAAGGCGAATGTACTCCGAATCCTTTACGGTAACGGATGCTGCGGTACAAGAGCGATCCCTTTTTCGTAATGTATTAACCTTTGGTAGTATTTGCATTTCTTTTTGTCATTGGGCAATGAGACCTTGCCATTTACCGCGAACTTACATAAAAAAACGCAATTAGCATAAGCCTCTAGTCATTAAACGGGGTTATAATGACTTGTGCCATGCGGATGGCACAGCCGTGCCATAACGGTGGCACCAGCGTGCCATCGCAGTGGGCACAGTCATGCCATCAGCGTGGCACTGGCTTTATCTTAGAAACTGGCTTTTTTCCGGTTCTGGGCGGATATAGGTTAATATCTGCCCGCTTAATTGAAGCAGCGAGATCTCACAGATCTTGGTGGAGTATTCCGCCACGGAAAGACGCTCCTCCGCTTCCAGCAGACTGTTTTGTGCCTCACGCAATTCGATACCAGACAACTCGCCGAGTTTATAGCGGTCGATGGCGATCCGGTAGTTCTCTTGGGCGGCTACGAGGTTCTCTTTCTCTAGGCTCCATAGGTCGAGAGGTTGTTTTTATAGGCCATCCAGAAGTTGCTCATGTCCGCACGCAGGGCAAGTTCCAGTTCTTGGATGCGCAATTGCTGGTTCTCGATTTGATGCGGGCGTTGCGTTGCTCACGTTTCCGGTTGAAACCGTCGAAGAGGCTCATACCGATGGTCACGCCGTAATTAAGCCCCAGCCGTTGTTGGAGGTCGTAATTGCCCACTTCCGTCCAGTTTGCCGTGTAGCCGTAGCCTGCGTTTAGCTTGACATAGGGATAATAGCGGCTTTTTACCTTTTATAATCAAGCTCAGACAACGTCTGGTTCTTTTGGGCGATCAGGAGTGAGGCGTTGGCTTCGAGGGTATTCTTCCATAGATCTACCTCGTCGAGGAACGGGTTCGGGTAGATCAAGGAGTCCTTGATCTGGATTTCCTCCTCCACATTATTTAATGCCATCAACTCGTTCAGGCGGATACGGAGGTATGCACGACCTCCAATTGGTTTAATACCTTGGAGCTATCCGAGTTGAAGTCCACTTGAGCCTGTTGCAAGTCCAAACGGGACATGGAGCCGATATAATACCGTTCTTCCACGATCCGTAAACGCTCCTTGGAAAGGTCCCAAGGTGGAACGGAGGTTACGCAAACGGATTTTCTGCCGAATCAGGTTGTAGTACTTCGCTGGAAAGGTTGGCTACGAAATCCTCGATGGTCATGCGGGTGTTCAGTTCCCCATTCGCTGTAATTCTTTCAAGCGAGTATTCGGCTTGGATACCGAAACCGTCGAAAACCGTCCAGTTAACGTTTAGTCCGACGTTGCCCGTCTCGCTGTTTATACCATTCGCCTTCTCGATCGATCCGTCTTGCAGGCTGTTACGGTTGTTATTGATATTTCCGCTGAATCCGCCGCTCATATCTACGGTAGGCAGATAACCGGCGTTTCCCGGGTGGCGTTATTGTCGCTGATCTGTTGCTCGTTACGAATGATACGGATGGAGTAGTTCTGCTCTAATCCGGTTTCGATACACCGTTTCAGATCGAATAGTTGCTGCGCCTCCGCCATAAAGAGAGGGAAGAGAAGGCCAATAGTAATGTATATAGGTACTTATTCATGTGTTTATTTATTATTCAGTAATGTTCTTTTTTCGGTTGGTGGATATAAACGAATACATGGCTGGTACGATAAACAGGGTCAAGAAGGTCGATACCAACATTCCGCCTACTACCGCCACACCCATGGCGATACGCCCTTGGGCACCCTCGCCCGTAGCGTATACCAATGGCACCAAACCGAGGATGGTGGATACGCTAGTCATCAAGATCGGGCGCAGACGCTGGGTCGCGGACGATCGGATCGCTTCCGGCAAACTAAGTCCCGACTCTTGCCGTTGATTGGCGAACTCTACGATCAAGATACCGTTCTTCGCCACCAAACCAATCAACATAATGATACCGATCTGGCTGAATATATTCATCGTGATACCCGAATAACTCATGAACATCAGCGCACCGGCGATAGCCAAAGGTACGGTGAACATCACTACCAACGGGTCCTTGAAACTCTCGAACTGGGCGGCCAACACCAAATAAATCATCAACAAGGCCAAGATCATGGCGAACATCAAACTGGAAGAACTCTCACGGAACTCTTTCGACTCGCCGGAAAGAGCGGTGCGGAAGCTACCATCCAGCACCTCCGAGGCGATACGGTCCATCTCGTCCAGACCATCGCCGATCGTGTATCCTTTATTCAATCCACTGGAAACCGTTGCCGATACGAAACGGTTATAGCGATACAATTGGGGCAGCGCCACTTTTCCGTAACCTTAACCAAGTTATCCAGCTGGATCATTTCCCCATTGTTACTACGTACATAGATCGATTTTAAATCGACAGGGGTATTTCGTTGCTGGCGGTTGATCTCGCCCAATATCTGGTATTGCTTACCATTCATATAGAAGTAGCCCATACGCTGTCCGCTCAACGCATATTGCAAGGTCTGGGCGATGTTGCGGGTGCTGACGCCCAATAAGGAAGCCTTATCCCGGTCGATCTCGATACGAGCCTCCGGCTTGGTGAAGCGCAAGTTCACGTCCGCCATCTGGAAGACCGGGCTCTCGTTCACCTTTGCATAAACGTGGGCAGGAACTCTTGCAGTTTATCCAAGGTCGGGGCCTGCAATACGTATTGGATAGGCATACCGCCCGGCGTCCGCCGAAGGTGGATTGCTGTTGTACGAAGGCGCGGGCCAAGGTCTCTTTGCGAACCTCTTTCGACAAGGTCTCGGCGATCTCCATTTGCGAGCGTTCCCGTTCCTTGATATCGCTTAATATGAGGTTTAGCGAACCTCCTCCTTCCCACGAGCGGGTCATGATGGATTGCTTCTCGGGAGCGATGGAGTCGGCTATTTGCTCGATACGGTCCGCGTAGTCGCGGATAAACTCGAAGGTAGCCCCTTCCGGCCCGCGCATATTCACGGAGATCATGGAACGGTCCTCCAAAGGCGATAACTCGGAACGAATGTTCTTCCAGAAGTACCCGATCGATCCGAAAAAAGAAGGATAACGATAGGGATCGACCATATCTTATGGTTCAAGAACGCGTTCAACGACTTGGCGTAGATCGTGTTCAATCCCTCGAAGAACGGCTCGGTCTTCCGATAGAACCAGTTTTTCTTCTCTCTCCTCTTCAATAGCTTGGTAGCCAACATTGGTGTAAACGTAAGGGCCACGAACGAGGAGATAGCGACCGAACCGGCGATCACGATACTGAACTCCTTGAATAAGCGCCCCGTCATACCTTCCATAAACACGATCGGCAAGAATACGGAGATCAGGGTGATCGTGGTAGATACCACGGCGAAGAAGATCTCTTTCGATCGCTTCGATACCCGCCTCTTTCGGGGACATGCCTTGCTCGATACGTACATATATATTCTCCGCCACCACGATTGCGTCGTCTACCACCAGACCGACCGAGAGCACGACCGCCAACATCGTCAATACGTTGATGGAGAATCCGGAGATATACATCACGAAGAAAGCTCCTACCAACGATACGGGGATAACGACGACAGGAACCAGCGTGACCCGCCAGTCACGGAGGAACAAGAAGATAATCAATACGACCAAGAGGAAAGCCTCGTAAATCGTCTGTTGTACTTCACTGATAGAGGCCCGGATAAAGCGAGTGTTGTCATACATCATCTCGATCGTGACATCTTCCGGCAGGTCTTTTTGTAATTGCTCGATACGCTTGTAGGCTTCGTCGGCGATCTCGATATGGTTGGCTCCCCGGTTGGGGGATGATAACGGTCATAACCATTGGCTCGCCGTTCTTCTTCAGTAAGCTCCGCAAGTCCTCGGGAGCTACCTCCGCACGTCCGATATCGCTGAAGCGCACGATGTTGTTGTTGTCTTCCTTGATGATTAAATCGTTGAATTCCTTGGCGGTATGCATCAATCCTAAGGTACGTATGGATAAGGAGATCGTATTTCCCTCGATACTACCGGAGGGAAGCTCCACGTTCTCGTTATCGACGGCGTTTTTCACGTCCATCGGGGTCACTCCGTAACCCGCCATCTTGATTGGGTCCAGCCATAGACGCATGGAATACCGTTTTTGTCCCCAGATATCCACGCCACTCACGTTCTCGATGGTCTGCAAACGCTCTTTTTACCGTTAGCTCGGCGATCTCGCTCAACTCCATCAACGAGCGTTTGTTGCTTCGGATGGCGATCTGCATGATCGGGGGAGGCATCGGCATCCGCTTTCGATACCGTAGGCGGGTCGCAGTCACGGGGAAGGTAGCGTTGGGCACGAGATACCTTATCACGTACATCGTTCGCCGCCGTCTCCATATCCACGGACAACTCGAACTCTACCGTGATGCGGCTGCTGCCTTGGCTACTCACGCTACTCAATGAACGGATACCCGGGATACCGTTGATATTCTGCTCCAACGGCTCGGTGATCTGATTCATGATCACGTCGGCGTTCGCTCCGGGATAAGATACGTTGACCGAGATAATCGGCTGGTCTACGCTCGGGAACTCCCGGAGGCCAAGGAACCGGTAACCGATAAAGCCGAACAGGAGGATGACCAGCATCATCACTGTCGAGAGTACGGGCCGGTTTATACTGGTTTCTGAAATATTTGCCATCGTTCTTCTCCTTATTCAGTCAAGTTATCAATAGAAACTTTCATGCCGGTACGTAACTGCATCACGCCGGACGTGATCAGCGTATCGCCCACATTCAACCCTTGCAATACCTGTACACGGCTCTCGGTTCGTATACCGATCGTGATCTCTTGAGGCTCGGCCACGCCGTTCTTATATAAGTAAACGATGTCTTTTTCCCATCTCGGGGATAACGGCCTCGCTGGGGATGGCTAAAAGCGTCCTTGATCTCCCGCTTGCTGATCTCGACGGAGGTATAACGGCCGGGTAAGATATTCTCGCCCGGATTCGGGTAAGTGGCACGTACTTTCAAGGTACGGGTCGCCATGTCGACCTTGCTTTCCACAGCGTAAACGGTCGCCTTATAGTTCTGCATCACCGTTTTCTCCATGCGGAACAGGATCGGGGTTCCGTCTTGTACCTCGGCCGCGTAGCTCTCGGGGATGGAGAACTCGATTTTTAACGGGGATATCTTGGTCAACTTGGCGATTACGGAAGAGGAGGAGGTAACGTCGCGCCCTCACTCACGGGCGAGTCCGATGATCCCGTCGAAAGGCGAAGCTCTGTCTGGGCGATATTCGCTTTGACTAGCTCGATATCCGCCATTAGCTTCTCGTATTCGGTGGCTACTTGCTCGTAGGCCTCTTGGCTGACGGCGTCTTTCTCCAACAAGGTACGTTGGCGATAGACACGATCCTTGGCCAAAGGGACTTGGGCTTCCAGCTTCTTTAGCTGGGCTTTTGCAGCGGCTTGTCATTGATTTTGGCCAACAGATCGCCCGCCTTTACGTGGGTACCTTCCGTGAAATAGATGGCTACCACCTTACCGGAGGACTCGAAAGCCAAAAATCCACCTCTTCGTCCGGAAGGGGTACTCCCGGTCACTCATGATCTTATCGGTTATGATTGGTATTTTAATACCTCGGCGTTGATGTTAAGTGTCTGGTTTCGCAGGCTCGTGCCCGATGTGGGTACGACGGAAGCGGCATCTTGGGGATGCCTTGAACTTGTTTTCAATTGAGGGTAAGCGATCATTCCCGCTATCATCAATAAGATATAGCCGCCGTAACTCCCCATTTCGCTCTCTTTGTCATCATGTTCTCGTATGGTATTTACTGATAATTTACACTCGTTACTCCAAAATATATAACTAAACGCAAGTTTGGACTGCCCTTTCGTAAAAAGGTTTAATCAAAGATATTATTTTTTTGAGAGATGAATCCTTGATTGGGAAGAACGGGAAAAATAAGGGAATTAAAACGAATCTAGGGAGGAAGTCTGATCGGTTTGTGGTAGAAGAAATGAGTGTCTCCTGTCGTATAGATCTTTTCACATAGGTGAAAAGAACGTTTCCCAGCCGTGATCCGATCGTTTCACATGGGTGAAAAGATCAGATCACACTTGTAGAAAATCTGTTATAGCTTATGTATAACTTTCATTAACTGCTCGCCCAAGCCAATCGTATAGCCTTGAGAGACAAATACGACACGGTTGAAGACGTATCGGCGATCAGAAGATCGGCAAAGGTATTGGCGTTTTTGCAATTTCATCGCTGTAGCCATCTCCTTTTTGGATCGCCCCGTCGATATCCAGACCAATATGTGATCGTGCCCGGTAAATCGCCGAACTCTTTCGGATCGAAGTTCTTATAGCCTTTCTCGTCGGGAAGAAGCACGATGCCTCGTCCCCAATCTTCTAGTTCCTTCTTCACGGCGGCGATATCACGCATCGCATGGTTTGTCGGTTCTTGGCGGGAGCCTAGAAGCGCTACGATATAGTAGCCACGTCCGGTAGTAGCTAGCAAGCTAGTTTCCTCGCCGTTGTCCGCACGTTTGAATTTATTCTCGGAGTTGAAATTACCGATCACCTGTATCTCGTCCTTGCTTTCGCGCATCTCCAATTGGATCGGGGTGGTCTTGTCTGCCTCCACATTGAAAAACTCGATCTCGGCCAATACGCTACCGTTTGCCATACGAGTACCGGTCACTAACATATAATTTACCTTCATCCATGGATAACGGTTTCTTCAGTAATCCGCTCCTAAGTATCTCCCAAGCCCATATCCACATTACCGCCTCTCTCGAAATTCAAGGTCTGTAGTACCGTTCGGCAAAACCTTGGCGATCGTGAAGTGACTGTAATATTTCGGGTCTTGCAGCGCCTTTGATCGGTTGGTAGAAGCGATTACCTTGCCTTGTTTAGCGGTCGTCTGTACGGCAGCCTCGAAATCGACGTCTACCCAAGCGTTGTCTTTGAAGTACTGGATCTTGCGGGCTACCGGCTCGATACGTGCCGGAATACCTGCTACGAGCCACGGCCACGAAGAAGATATTACGGGAGCCCTTATCAGCGATACGAGATTTCCATCGGCATGATCGGAATACGTTGTGCGTTTAGCGCATCGTTAATGGAGAACGTTATTCTTCACCCAATCCACCAATGCCTGTGGATTCTCTACGGCTTGTTTCGCAAGGGAAGGCTCAATATTTGCGGCGAAGAAACTTTCTTATAAGTGAGTCAGGAACTCATTGGCCACACGAGTTCATGATATATTCATTGAACCATTCGCTTTGAACGGCCGGCGTATTATTCAAATGATCGCGAACAGACGCAGGTGTATCACGTAGGTCACTTAGCGGACGACATCCAATAATGCCATCGCCTGCGCACGCTTCTCGGCGGGAGTCTCCCGTAAGAACTTCTCGATCTCCATCCAGTTACCACGGCTACCGATCATGAAATCCTCCGTCTTCATCGGGTCGATACCAATTCTTTCGCTAAAGCCTCCCTTTCTCTTCCGTATAGAAAGTGGCTACATATTTATTACGGATAGCGTCTTCCTCCAATAAGCGTTTGGCGTTCGCTTCCTTTTTTGCTCCGGTGTAACTTCTGGGGGATAGAGCCGTCTACCGGTGGTACGATATCTAGGGCGATCGTCTCCCACATCTCCCGGTTTCCTTTATTCAAGGCGATCGTAACCTCTCCGTCCTTGCCGAAAGAGACCTTGCTGTAGCCGAACTTTGCCGTCTTTGCTGGCCCATACCAGCATATCCCCTTTTCCGGCGGATAATGAGCATTTTGCCATCGCGTCCGTCTTCTTGCGGGCTACACTGTTAAACTCGGCATAAATATAAATCTTGAATTCTACCAAAGCGTCCTTCACCGGCTTCGCCATTGGCATCCGTAACCGTGATAACAGCTTTAGCCGAAGGCGCGTAATTATCGATCACGTTGATCTCGGTATACCCATCGGTACGTTCCATGACATCCTCCGGGCCATTGTATTTACCGAATACTTTCGTATGCATCAACATACCCCGGTAAGCAGGGCCGTTGAACCAACCCAGATTCAATACCGGTTCGGGCTCGCAAAGCGCCGAGGAAATACCATTTACCATTCACCCAAGCTTTCTACCATGCGTGGTTATCATCCGTATGCGCCCAGCGAGGCGTATACCTGACGCGCGGGAATACCCACGGAACGTAAAGCGGCTACCGTGAAGGTAGACTCCCTCGCCGCAACGACCGTAAGCGGTCTTTACGGATGCCAAAGTGGGAACTTGTGCGCCATCGGAAGGAGTATAGATAACCTTCTCATGACACCAGTGATTCACTTCCAGTACGGCGTCGTACAACGAGAGCCCTTCACCCGGTCTTTTCAACTCATCAAAGAAAACCATGCGGCTTTCATCCAGATTCTCATTGTTGATTCGTACCGGCAATACGAAATGGAAGATATCCTCTGGGATGCTATCGCCCCAAGGCATCTCATTCCGTGCTTGGAAAGAGGAACGGATGTTTTTTCAAATAGAAATCGCCACTATAGTCCGTGATGTCTCCAATCGGCATATAGGCGTACATGAAGCGTTAACGCCTCCCTCTCTTCGGGAGTCATTTGATCGTTAAATACTGCGAAAAGGTCTCCGTTAGGCAGGGCGGCCTGTTTCGCTTGGAAATCGTTCTCGACCTCAGCTCGGTAAGCGGCGTCGGTAATAAACATGTTGTTGGTTGTTACAGCTCGTCCATACGAGTAATGTGAACAACAGCGTAAATAGATGTTTTTTGTTCATAAAGCGGATATGTATGTTTTGCCAAAAAGTAACAATGATTCTATGCGAGATAGAAAAATTCTCGAACAATTTGAAGAAAGATTTGTTTTTCTATAGAAAGAATAAATCTGGTCTTCCCTGTAAATTTGGGACCGGATTTCTTCTTTTTGTGTGATTATAATTACAAAAGTTTACGAACTTTGTGACAAAGTATCAAATCACTAATCATAAAACCCGTTTTGCGTATGTTTCAAAATCCTGAGCAAGTGCTATTAATAGCTTCTGTGATCCTGTTTTTTAAGTATATTCGCCGGTAAGGCCGGTTATCGTTTCGGCTTACCCGCTTTGTTGTTGTTCCTTGGTGGGGAATGTTGTTTGGCAGCGATGGTCTGGGCATCCAGTTCAGCGATCCGAATGTGGCCCAGTTATCGGCATGTTGGCGTTGAGTATCATCTTGTTCTCGGGTGGTATGGATACGAAAGTTGCGGAGGTCAAACCTATCGCCTCGCAAGGTGGTATTGGCTACGCTCGGGGTGCTGGCCACGACTTTTATCACGGGCGGGTTTATCTATTGGTTATTTGGTTTATTTGGCAAATATGTTACGTTGACTTTCCCGGAATCTTTTATTGCTGGCGGCGGTCATGTCCTCTACGGACTCAGCCTCGGTTTTCTCCATCTTGCGCAGTAAAGGGGTTTATTTGAAAGAGCGTCTGCGTCCTACCTTGGAACTGGAGAGTGGTAGTAATGACCCGATGGCTTATATGCTTACCTTGCTTCTGATCGCTTACATACAAAGTGGAGGTATGAATATTTGGGAGGCCGGGCTATCCTTGGTCATTCAATTATCGGTGGGAGCTATCGCCGGTTTCTTATTGGGGAGACTGGCTGTGTTGATTATCAATAAGATCGATATAGATAACGAGTCTTTGTATCCGATCCTTTTTATTGGCTACGGCTTTCTTCACCTTCGCCGCTACGACCTTATGTAAGGGTAATGGCTATTTAGCGGTTTATATCGCTGGTTTGGTGGTTGGTAACGCTAAGATTGTTCACAAGAAAAGTATGGGGGACGTTCTTTGACGGTTTCGCTTGGTTGTGGCAGATCGTGATGTTCCTTACGTTAGGCTTGCTAGTGAACCCGCATGAGTTATTACCGGTGACGGGTGTAGGTGTTATGGTGGGAGTCTTTATGATCTTGATCGCCCGTCCGATTAGCGTGTTCCTTTGCTTGATACCTTATAAGAATTTCTCTTTCAAAGGTAAACTGTATATCTCATGGGTGGGATTACGCGGGGCGGTTCCTATTATTTTCGCTACTTACCCGATGATCGCCGGGATCGAGCATGCCGGTATGTTCTTTAATATCGTATTCTTTATCACGATTGTTTCTTTGCTGATTCAAGGAACCACGGTTACTCAAGCCGCAAAATGGCTGGATATGGTGGATGAGCCGGAACGAAAGGATGAGTTTGGCATCGAGCTTCCCGAGGAGATCAAGAGCGCTATGAGCGAGATCGATATTACCCCGGCGGTATTATCCCATGGAAATAAATTGATGCAGCTGACTTTACCCGATCATACCTTGGCGGTAATGGTGAAACGGAAGGCCGCTATTTCATCCCGAAAGGAAATACGGAATTAAAGGAGAACGACAAGTTGTTAATGATCTCCGATAATGACGAGGCGCTTTTGCAGGCGTATGATTCCTTGGGGGTGAAGGATTATACGATGAAGAAAGAATTGAAATAATGTGCCAATGCGAATACTCTTTGTGTAGAATAAGCATTGGCACATTATTTTATCGTACCGGGAACTCGGTTATACGTAAAGTGGTACAGCCATAAGGAATTAACTCTCGATCGTCTCTTCATCACCCATCGGTTCGTTGGCTTGCATGAAGAAATTTACGGGCCGGCGGAACCTTTGAACATTTTTCCATGAAGGTAAGATCCCGTCCCTTTGTTTTGATCGTGATAGGGGGCATTCTCTAGGTTCCATGGGTAAGGGGCTATGTTCTCTGCCTTTCTAACGACGAAATTTTTTCTCTAGTTCTTCTTCTTTCAGATATTTGCGAATCAGGGAATAATTCCATGCTGAAGTAGAGGTGACCTCATAATACCATTCTCCTTTATGTGAAGACTCCGGGCGTTGATCAACCTTGCGTTCCCATTTCTCATCCATCTTTAGGGGGAATACAATAATGGGCCTCGTTCGATGACAACCGCATCGTCATACCAATTGCTTGTGGATATACGCATGGGTAGCTCTAGCTGGATATGATCGCCATCTTTCCATTCCCGGTTGATTCGTACGATTTCGCCAGAGTGAGCTGCGATAGAGACAGCCTCGCCATTTATCGTAATCACGGGATTATTACACCAAGCAGGAATACGCAAGTGAAAGGGGAAAAAGGCTTTCTTGTCTTTCTTGCTAGGGGAACGATAAATTGAAA
>VOFK01000748.1_pt1 | contig 23559 bp, 42 predicted proteins | sample 5384121 | NCBI WGS metagenome assembly VOFK01 (sample SAMN12384730, study PRJNA508395) | human gut metagenome | isolation source: healthy gut J | host: Homo sapiens | reverse complement strand
CATAAGCCCCTCTTGGACAAGATCCTCGTGAACCTCGGCATGCCATATTTTTTTTTGCCAGAAACTCCACCGTACAGATATATCTCGCAATAAGCTCACCGATAGCCGTTTTGTCACTCTGTGCATTTAACACAAGCTGCTCATCTGAAAGCTTTTTCTGCTGATCCTGCCGATCGCCTCTCAAAAAAATACCGCCCACCTAATCGTAGAAATTACCGCAAAGCCCCATTCTGACGCCACTGCGTAATGTTATAATACCATTTTTTAGACCATAAAAAGTCAAGAGAATTGACGAAATCCGCCGTCCCTGTGAAAATATTTGTAACATACCACAGTTTTAAGAATGTATTCTTGTGATTTTCAACAAACAAAAAAGTCAGCCGTGTCGAAATACACGGCTGACCGCAATTTACGCAACTTTGATGTTATACTCGGCAGTATTTTGCTCTGCCATCGCTGAAAATATCCCCCTCCGTGGCAATCGTCAGCCACAACAAGAGGAAAATCCTCAACGTAAAGTTTTTCACAGATTCACAGCCCAGCTCCTCAAAAGCCACTACCTCACAAGACTTTATGCAGTTGCAGGCAAGTGCGCCCGCACCGCCTATAGCACAGAGATAGACCGCACCATTTCTTATCACGGCGTCCCTTACCTCTTGTGATCTCGCCCTTGCCGATCATTCCGCCCAATCCAAGATCAAGCAAATCTCGGTGCAAACCTGTCCATTCTTCCTGAAGTGGTCGGTCCGCATGAACCGATAGGCTTTCCCTCAGGAGCAGGAGTAGGTCCGGCATAGTAGATAACAGCGTCTTTCAAAGGGATAGGAAGCTCCTTTCCCCTCGTCAAGCAAAGCATTGAATCTTTTATGTGCAGCGTCCCTTGCAGTGTACACAACGCCCGAAAGCAATATCTTGTCACCGCATTTAAGCTCTCCGCTCACCGCTTTAAGCTCCTCGGAACGTACCTTTCTTATTTTCCGACATGACAAATTGTTATTCAGCGTCATCATCGCTTACAAGAGAAAGACCATCGTCAATAAGAGATCTCTTTGCAGTGTTTACAGCACCGATGCTATTGCCATACAGATCGTTAAGTGATGTAACGAGCTGCTGAACAGTTTCGCTCAGACTTGTGAACTGTGTCTTAACAGACTCTCTCAGATCAGCAGACTGTGCTCTGATGTTCTTAGCTTCGTTCTTAGCGTCGCTTACTACCTTTGCAGCCTCAGCATTTGCCTTTGATGTTACGTCAGCGGCTTCTGCGTTAGCCTTAGATGTAACAGCCTCTGCCTCTGCGTTAGCCTTAGAAGTTACCTCGGCAGCCTGCTTGTTTGCAGCACTTGTAACAGCTTCAGCCTCCTGCTTTAGCGGCAGCCGTCATTGCAGCAGCGCTTGACTTAGCTGTCTGAAGTGTAGTATCAGCCTCTGTCTGAGCATTTGTAACAAGCTTCTGTGCCTGTGCGTTTGCGTCAGCAGAACCTGATCCCTGAAGCTGCTTTAGCTTCATCTTCCATCTGCTTAGCTGCCTTCTTAGCTTCCTGAACGACCTTATTAGCTGTGTTCTGAGCTTCCATGAACACGCTTCCAAGATCGAATGCAGGAGTGGCTGTGCCGGCATTAGCCTCAGCAGTTTCGAGCTTCTCTTTAAGATCCTCGATCTCCTGCTTCTGCTTTTCAAGCTCAGCGTCCTTTTCAGTTACCTGCTGCTCATAGTCAGCGATACGAACCTTCATTGTATCAGTATTAGCCATAAGCTCGGCTATCTTGTTTTTAGCCTCTTCTACCTTTTTTCTCAAGTTCCTTCTTGCCCTCGAAGTCCTGCTTCTGAGCGCCCCCCCTGCTTCTCAAGACGTTCGATGGTTTCGTTCTGGTCATTGACCTGAGCCTCAAGAGTATAAATTTTAGAAGTAAGGTCGTCTACATAAGCAAGAACGTCCTGCTTATCAAATCCGCCTGACTCTAACCGTTCTTAAATAACCATTACTAGCCATTTCAATCCCTCCACATTAGTGATTATCTCTATTATACAATAAACCACGTTATTTTTTCAACTGATTTAAAGCCGTTTTCAAAAATTTCATTATTCCATACAAAATAGCAACTGAAATTTATACAAAATGTCTTAAAATCATATTTATCACAGAATAATTATATCAAATTTTCCGTAAGATTTCAAGTGCTTTTTATGAAAAATTTTCAATATCATGATAATTTTTCTGAGAATACGAAAATCTCTTTAATTATGTAAACGTTTTCCGACTTTGGTTCAAACAAGGCGGACAGCGTAAACGCCGATCCGCCTTTTGAAAGCATTATTACTTGTTCTTGAAGATATTGAAGATATCGTCGTAATAATTTGATTATCAGCAGCCTTAACGCCAGCCTTGTGCATCGCTTCAGCGTCAGCCTTTGCGTCGTCAGCCTTCTGAGTAAAATTTGCGGTATATGTTGTCGCAGCCTTTGGTGCAGCAGCCTCAGGAACGTCATCTCTGTCAACAAAGTCAGCAGCGATAACAGTAACGTCCATAGCGTCCTTGGTATCAGGATTTGTACCGTTACCAAAAAAATGATCTCAACGTTATCGTCAGCAGCGTCTGCTATAGCAGCTGTAAGCTCGTCCATATCACTGATAAGGAGATCCTCGCTCATTGTAACGTTTACGATAAGTCTTCTCGCACCCTTGATAGAAGTTTCAAGAAGGTCGGAAGAAATAACCTGATTGATGATATCCTGTACCTTATCCTTGCCCTCGCCGTGACCGATAGCAATAGGCGCTCTGCCTGCACCCTTAAGAATAGTAGTAACGTCAGCGAAGTCAACGTTGATCTCATCATGTCTTGTAATGATCTCAGCAATAGCGATAACGTCTGTCTTAAGAACTTCATCAGCGATAGCATAAGACTGCTTCATAGTGAGGCGCATCTCGTTTGTGATAAGGTTCTGGTTAGGGATAACGATAAGAGCGTCAACGTGCTTGATAAGAGCCTCGATACCCTTTTCTGCTCTCTCCATCTTCTTAGCGCCCTCAAATTTGAAAGGCTTTGTAACAACTGCGATAGTAAGCTTGTCAAGTGACTGTGCGATCTCAGCAACTACAGGTGCAGCACCAGTACCTGTTCCGCCGCCCATACCTGCTGTGATGAATACCATATCAGCGTCCTTGATAGCGTTCTCGATCTCGTCCTTGCTTTCCTGAGCGGAAGCCTCGCCGATCTCAGGCTTTGCACCTGCACCCAGACCGTGAGTAAGCTTCTCACCTATCTGGATCTGTGTGTGTGCAGCTGACTTATGCAGTGCCTGGATATCAGTATTAACAACGATATATTCAACATTTCCCTCGATACCGGCCTGTGCGATACAGTTAAGTGCGTTTCCACCGCCGCCACCGACACCGATTACCTTGATCTTTGCGCCTACGACTGGCTCTTCAACATACTCGTAACCCATAATAGAACTCCTCCTAAAAGCGAATTTTCATACTTCTCCGTATTTTTACATATCAATTTATCAAATCAAAAATAAAATGCAAAAAGCCTATGTGCCGAATATGCACATTAATAGATACAATAATATATTATCATACTTTTGTCAAAAAGTAAAGAACTTAAATGAAACCATTATAAACTTTTTATTAATTATCAATAAAACGACTGATTTTTCAGTTTCATTTGTGTATACTATACAATTAGTTATCCTGACCCTTACCAATCTGTGTTCGTCTGATCGTCCACATAGCCGTTGTCAGCATATCCATTGTCGCTATAGCCCTGATCGCCGCCATTATCATATTCCCAGTCGGTGTTTCCGTTCTCGTTTGTCCACTGATCTGTGCCTGCATTGTCAGCATCATCATTGCCGTCCCATGCGTTGGTATCGTCGCTGTAGCCTTGGCTATCGTCCCCTGACCATGAGTTATCACTGTCCCATGTGCTGCCGTCATCAATATTAGTATCAGCCGATACCGCACTGCTGCTGTCATCTGGCTTTGCAGAGCTTGTGTCGTCAGGTTTTGACGACTCGTCCTGCGATTTCGCGAATAGCCGAAATGCCGCTGTCAGCACCATTGTAAATAAGCGTACCCTCGTAATCGTCAGTAATGCTCTTGTCAATTACCGCCTTAAGATATGTAAGCTTGTATTCCATATCCACCGAGCTTCCAAGCTTTATTTCAAGCCTGCCGTCATACATAAGCTTAATATCCGAACGGGTGGTCAGGTCAATAGAGTCTATATTTTTAAATTTCAGGTCATGAAGTTCATTCAGAAGCTCTTTAAGGATATCCGCCTTAAATGAATCCTCAGAAGCAAGCTTGTCGCCCTGACTAAGACTTTTAAGCTCAAAGCCCTTTACAACAGGTATATCCCCTGTCGGAGCAGGATTTTTTCGTTTCAAGTATCTTTCCCGAAGCAGACAGCACATAGTATGAATTTTTATACTCGATATCAGCCGCCTTTTCGGCCTCTGTGCAGGTTATAACAAGTGTTGACGGAAATTTCTTTGTGACCTTGACATCATCAAGATACACAAGAGTATCTTTCAAACGCTTTTCAACTATATCCGTATTCGTCCTCACAAGGTTCTGTCCCGTTGAAACGCCGCCCACGCCAAGGATCTGATCCTGCTCGTAAAGGGTAACGCCCTCTATTTTTATCTCCGACACATTAAAAAAAAAAAACATACTCAGCACCAGCAGCAGCGCCGCAGCCGCAAAAAGCTGGCAACATACACATTGCGCATATTCACTGTCTGCCGACGTGCCGCAGGCCGCTGTGAGTTCATTCTGTTTTCCTTGTAAGTTCCGTTCATTTTTTCTCTTTCCTAACTGCTAGTAATTTACACGTTTTATGTTTCCTCCCAGAAGCGTAAAAGCATTTTCAATGCAGTCATAGCCCCTGTCCATAAGCTTTATATTAGTGAGAGATGTTTCTCCCTCTGCCGAAAGCGCCGCCACAGCTAACGCCGCACCGCCTCTAAGGTCAGGCGCACGGACTTTGCTCCGTAAAGCTCCTTCACGCCCTCGATGACAGCCACTTTTCCCTCTGTCTTTATATCCGCACCCATTCTCACAAGCTCGTCACCATGGCGGTAGCGGTTTTTCAAAAATATTTTCCACCACCACACTGGTGCCTTTTGCCTTAGCAAGTGCCGCCGTGACTATCGCCTGAGCGTCCGTAGAGGGAATCCCGGGTAAGGCATAGTCCTCACCGTCCGCACAGCTCTTAGCTGTTTAGGCGCTTTTATAAATATCCTGTCCTCATATAGAAATACCTGACAGCCCATTTGCTCAAATATAGGTATGACCGCACGGATATCCCCCCTGCCCTTGCCCCAAGCAGACCTATCTCACCGCCTGTTGCCGCCGCCGCGCTCATAAAAAGTCGCCGCAACTATCCTGTCGGGCATGACAGAGTATTCACAGCCGTGTAGCTTTTTCCACACCGCTTATTGTTATCGTTCCGCCCCCCTGCGCCGCTTATCTTTGCACCGCAGCAGTTCAGAAACTCCGCAAGATCGCATATCTCAGGCTCTCTTGCCGCGCATTGTATATCACCGTGTCGCCCTTTGCCAGAACAGCCGCAAGCATGATGTTCTCAGTCGCTCCTACAGAGGGGGAACGAAAGGTCTATCCTAGCCCCTCTAAGCCCTCTCGGGCAGGTGCAGCTAAGCACGCCATACTCCTCGTTTATCCTGACGCCCATTTTTCTAAGTGCGCACAGGTGCATATCTATCGGTCTCGGACCAAGCTCACACCCTCCCGGGGAATGACAGCCTGCATTCACCTGTTCTTCCAAGAACAGCTCCCAGAAAAACGATAGACGAACGCATCTCTCTCATAAGCTCATCTGGCACAAAGGTCTTTACAGCGCCCCTTGCGTCCACAGTAACACAGCCGTCCTCACGGCTGCACCTTGCCCCCCAAGCACCGACAGAATGCGGCAAGCCGCAAATACGTCCGAAAGTGCAGGACAGTTATGTAGCCTGATCTCTCCGTTTATAAGAACACACCCCTGCCAGCAGCGGCAGAGCTGCGTTTTTGCTGCCCTGAACGGTTATCTCTCCGTTCAGCCTGCTTCCTCCCTGAATGATAAGCCGTTGCATAAGCGTCGCTCCTTTTTAAGGTTTTGACTTATCTTATGCAGGACCGCCCATATAGGTTAAAGCTATTTGTTGATATATATCTCTGTAGCGTTTGAAACAGGCATAAAAAGCAGGCAAACAAGGCAGATAGAGTCCTTGCCTATCTTCTTTTTCATATCCTTAGTTGAAAGTATCATGCCAGTAACGCAATCGTCAAACGTACTATCGTCCATATCAGTGATATTCACAAGTATCCTTACAGTGACCTCCTTACTGGAAAACGGAGGAACAGTGTCGCCTATGACCTCACCGTCGCTGTTTGTTGTAACGCTGGTCGCATAGCATACCGCGTTGTCATATCCAGAAGAAACATGGCTGATCTCATACTGCGGTATCTTTATCTCAAAAGGAGACGGGTTTTTAATATTAAACACTATATCTGCAAAACGGTAGCTTGAACTCAACTCAGAACCAAAAAGCTTCTTCGTTGTATACAGAATAATTTGACAGCGCATATGTTTTAAAAATCCGTCATACCCATTGTTTTGAACACGTTGTCGTCATATCTCACCACGCTCTTGTCTGCGTCGTTGAAAAAACAGCGGTGGGAAGAAGAACACCATAAGCACAAGCACGATAATAACAGCCACAACTGTCTTTATTATCTTGCTACGCTTTTACATATGAATCTCCCACCTTTACTCCCTTGCTAAGACCTGTCGCCGCCTGCGCAGGCATAGCCGCAGCGTCCTCAAGGAAATCGTCCTCATCGTCCTCTTCCTTGTGCTTGGTAGGGTCATCGTAAGTCTTTTTTGTGGCACGGTCGAACTCCCCTGCCTTGTTGAACTTTTCTCCGTCAAAAATCTCGTCGGCGGTGCGGTTCACTCCGCTGCCCTTGAACTTTTTATCTGACAGCTTTTTATCTTGTCAACATCAGGCACTTCAATGCTATCCATTGAAGCCCCTCTTGTTATACTGTCTGTAATTCTTATCCATTATTTTATCCCCTTAAATTTTACGTTCCTTATCCCTTAATAAGTGGCTCTAAAGCCTTGAATATCCTGTCCTCAGTATCGGCAACATGAAGCTTTGCAGCGTTTTCCGAGCACTGTCTGAGCTTCTCAGGGTCTTCTATAAGCCCCTTTACAGTATCAATGAAAAGCTTTTCCGTCAAGTCTTTTTCTTCGATAACAAAGCCTGCTCCTGCGTTTTGCAATACCATGCCGTTGTAATACTGATGATTTTCAGCCACCATAGGCGACGGGATAAGCACAGAGGCTCTGCCCATTGCTTCAAGCTCCGCCAGCGAAGCTGCTCCGCACCTTGATATAACAAGGTCAGCCGCAGCCATTGCCACAGGCATATTGATATAATCCTTTATGATACGTCTGCTGTTGTTGATATCTATACCCATAGCCTCCAGCTTTTCAGGATAGTCCTTATATCCCTGATAAGTGCCGTAGGAATGTATATGACAGACCTTAACATCATTGTCCTGATACCATTTCAAAAGCTTTGCGATATTCTCATTAAGCACTCTCGCACCCAGACTTCCGCCTGTTGAAAGCACACATATTTCATTTTCATCAAAGCCAAGCTGTTTTTTTAGCCTCCGACTTTTGACATGGTGTTGAAAGCTCCCCTTACAGGCAGACCTGTCACCACCGTCTTAGCATTTTCGGGCATATACTTTTTCTGCCTCTTTCACAGTGAGCATAACAACGTCCGCAGACTTTGCAAGTATCTTGTTTGTTACGCCCGGAAAAGCGTTCTGCTCGTGAATAGCCGTCTTTATGCCCATTTTAGCGGCTTTTCTAACTATAGGTCCTGAAACATATCCTCCGGTTCCTATAACAAGATCAGGGTCTTGCTTCCTTTATTATCTTCTTTGCAGTGCTTCCTGACTTTACAAGACACTCTGCCGCATGGATATTTCTTTTGAGATTTACCCAGTTAGGCTTTTCTCTGAAAGCCCTCTATCTTTATAGGATAGAACTTATATCCTGCCGCAGGCACGAGCCTAGCCTCAAGCTTTTTCAGGATTTCCCGCAAAGCTTATCTCAGCGTCAGGATAGTGTTTTTTTATGATCTCCGCAATGGCAAGAGCAGGATTTACATGACCTGCCGTACCTCCGCCTGCAAGTAAAACTCTGAGCATAGAACTAATACCTCTTTACTTTTTTTGATGCACTGACGTGAAACGTTGAGCATGATACCCATTTCTGCGAGCTGTATCATCAGTGCAGTACCGCCGTAGCTGAAAACGGCAGTGAAATACCCGTGTTAGGGAAAGCGTTGCAGGCTACCATAATGTTGAAAAGTGCCTGCGAGCCTATCTGTATTGTTATACCAGCCGCAAGAAGCATACCAAAAACGATCCTTGCTTCTTGAAGCGATCATGAAGCCCTCGATTATAAAAAAGCACAAACAGCAGTACCACTACCATTGCACCCACGAAGCCAAGCTCCTCGCAGATAATAGCGAAAACGAAGTCGTTTTGCGACTCAGGCAGATAGTATTTTTTGCCTTGACTCGCCAAAGCCCAGTCCGAACCAGCCGCCCGAACCTATAGACAGCAGGGATTCATAAGTCTGAAAAGTCGTTCCGCTAGGGGTCGGATTCAGGATTTTTCCAGCTCTGTATACGCTCTGAGATGTAAGAAAATCCCGACCCTGACGCCATTTTATATATCAGCAGCAGCATCCCGAAAACAGCACACACACGCCTATGAACTTCCAAAAAGTCTTTTTTTCGGCATACCGCTTATGAACATCATAGACACGCCTATGATACCCACCAGCATTACCGCCGACATATGCCTCTGTAAAACAAGCACCAGTGCCACCGCACCCATTATCACCGTAAACGGTATAACGCAGAATTTCCAATCCTTGAACTTAGGATAATTCACCGACATTATGTATGCGAAAATAATAATGAACGTTTCCTTCAGAAGCTCCGACGGCTGAAAGCTGATCGGACCTATTTGTATCCAACGCCTTGCACCGGCAACGTCTATTCCGAAAAAAAAGCTGTATAAAACGTAAGAAGATATGTGGCGATAAACGCAATATATGCTATCTTAGTGTTCTGAAAGAAGTGATAATCAAAGATAGCTCGTGGCAAACATGAGAAGAAGACCAAGTCCGGCAGACTTGAGCTGGCTCACCAGATAATAATATCCATCGTTATATTCACTCAGACCCCACGCATAGCTTGCAGAAAACATCATCAGAAGTCCGAATACAAGCAATACCATTACAAGAATGAAAAACGGCTTGTCTATCTCCGTAAGTATAAATCTGAATCTATGTTTTCTTTTTGCCTGTGCCACAGGTTGTTTAAGAGGAACGTGACTATTATACACTATGCTTCCGTCACGTTCACGTCTAGGACCTCTTATAGCCAAACAAACAACCTCCCAACAAAATCTCTATATGAAAAAACTTTCCCGAATATATCAAAAAACGCTATCGCCGCCGCAGCCCCTGCCACAGATATCACAGCGAATATCCCGATCACGGCGTGATCCCCATGACCCTTTTTTCTGCAAATGCTCATGAAGCGTATAGCCCCTCATGAGCAGCTTTTTTCTTATCTTAAACACGATATACTGCAAAAAGCCCACAAGCTCCGTCAACGACCACCGCCGCACCTGCCAGCAGGAAAACGAAATATTCTCCCGAAAGCAGCACCGCCATAGTCATAAGACCACCAATCGCCAGCGCACCCGACTCGCCCAAATAAAAGCTTCGCAGGACTGAACCCCCAAAAGAGAAAAGCCTCCTGCCGCACCCATTGTGCAAACAGCAAAAAAGCTGAGCAGCGTCAGAACCTGCCCTTGCCGCAAGACCACTTGACAACCCTGCCGAAAATATCAAAGCCGTAACGGCACACAGCCCGTCAGTGCCCGTGTCGGTCTTACCGCCCGCACAATCGTGTATCTTCACCATGTTTATCCCCACTGTCATAAACAGCGGAAAAAGCGGATAAAAAGCCTGCCGAACTGCACATAGCCCAAGTGAAAAGGCATAAGCACAGCCGTCTGCACTCCTCCGCAGTATCTAAGCCCCACGCACACTCCAAGACATATAAGATACTCCATACATATCTTGTAAAAGGCTTCATGCCTATGCCAAGCTTTTTCTCCTAACATAGTCCTCCGAAAGCCCGATAGCCGTGAGCATCAAAACTCCGCCCAGAGCGATAAACACACGCCTTGAAAACTCTCCGTTCTCAAAACTCAGCACCGCCTGCGAGTCATAAAATATAACTCCCGTAACAATGCCGAATATAACGCAGAGCATTATGACAACTCCGCCGAATTTTGGCTCAGAGCCGTCCTTGCGAACCTGTCGCCTATATAAAAATCGAATTTACCTGTTTTTATCCTGCGGAAATATGGTATGAAAACTCTGCCGAGAACATATCCCAGCACCATTTCACACCCCAGTATCACCGCCTGCACGCTCCAACTCATTTTGTCAGTGCATTGAACACTTCTTCAAGCTTCATTCCTCTGCTTCCCTTTGAAAAGCACAGCGTCGCCCTTTTGCAACTACCTCTTTCAAAGCCGCCGCAAGGTCATCTCTGCTTTCAAAGTGCCTGCAACTTTCCTTTGCAAAGCCCTTTTTCTCAGCACCCTCTATATAGCACTTTTGAGTCCTCGCCAAAGCAGTAAAGCAGATCAGCCTTTGAAGCCGCAACATACTCTCCCACGTTTCTGTGATAGGTCTTTGAGTTCTTGCCAAGCTCCAGCATATCTCCAAGCACGCAAATGCGCTTGCCCTCCGCCTGTGCCTGTGAAAGCACCGAAAGGCTCGCTTTCATTGAGTCAGGCGCAGCATTGTAGCAGTCAACTATATATGTAACTCCGTCAATGACGGTAACATTCTGTCTTAAACCCTCCGGTTTGAACTGAGCAATGCCCTTTACAATATCCTCAGGGAGGAATATCCAGTGCAAGGCCCACACAGAACGCCGCAAGAGCGTTCTTTACATTATGCTCGCCCAAGCAGTTTATCTGGGCGGCTATCTTTCCTCCCTCATAGTTTATAGTAAATGTTATGCTGTTGTCAACAGTCTTAACACCGCTTGCATAAACATCGCAGTCCTTTCTTTGATACAGAATAGTAATAAACCTTTCTGTCAGAATGTAACTGCACCCCCCTGCAAGCAATTTATCATCACGGCAAAGTATCAGCGGAGCGTCATAAGCCGCACCGTCAAGTATCTCAAGCTTCGCCTTGAGAATGTTTTCCCTGCGTGCCGAGATTTTCAATATGTGAAATGCCGATGTTGGTTATAACAGCCACGTCAGGCTGACATGACATTGACATTCTCGATATCTCGCCCTGATGTGACATACCCATTTCGATAACAGCCGCCTCATAACTGCTGTCAAGACCGAAAAGCGTCTGCGGCATACCTATCTCATTGTTGTGGTTGCCCTGAGTTTTCAGCGTCTTGTATTTCTGCGCCACAACAAAGGGCTATCATATCCTTAGTGGTGGTCTTTCCCACGCTTCCTGTTACGCCAACTACCTTAACATCGAATTTAGACCTGTAGTATCCCGCAATATCAAGCAATGCCCCTTGCAGTGGAGTCAACTATCATACATCTTGCACCCTCCACAGGTCTTTCCGTGACAACAGCCTCTGCACCAAGCTCCATAGCCTTTGCGGCAAAGTTGTGTCCGTCAAAATTCTCACCCTTTAGTGCAATAAAAGCGAGCCTGGCTTTATTGTTCTCGTATCGGTGGAGATATCGGAAATTTCAACGTCAGCAGGATAGCCGTAGCTTCCGTGAACCGCCGATATTATCTCCTGTAAGCTTAATTTTTCCATTTTAATTCTTATCCGCCAATTTCTCGGCAGTATCTCCTTTCCCTTTTCATTATAAATATATCTTTATCGCAAAACCGCCCTCAGCCGCTTTGCATATCACGGGCGAACACTGTTCACCCACCCCTACATTTTTTCTCTTATCTTCCCTCAGCTTCAAGCTTTTAAGAGCGTCCGCAACGACTTCTCTCTCGTCAAAATGTATCTTCACACCACCTGCAAGTATCTGATAATCCTCATGACCCTTGCCGGCAAGCACGATGATATCGTCCTTTTTCCGCATGATGTATAGCCCAGTGGATAGCCTCACGCCTGTCAACGATAGTTATGTAAGGGGTCGTCTTGCCCTCCAGACCAACCAGAACGTCGTTTATGATATCCTGCGGATCTTCATTCCTCGGGTTGTCGGAAGTAACGATAAGAAAATCAGCATTGTCCGCTGCAGCCGCAGCCATAAGGCTTCTCTTTGAAGCGTCTCTGTTTCCGCCACAGCCGAAAAAGGCATTTTACCTTTCCGCTTGCACTGTTCTTTATAGCCGAAAGCACGTTCACAAGTGCGTCAGGAGTGTGAGCATAGTCGCATATAACAGTGAAATCTCTGCCCGTCGGAACTATCTCCGCTCTTCCCTCTTACGCCCTGCATAGTGCCCAAAGCTCTGATAGTCTTGTCAACGTCAAATCCAAGGGTCTCACAGCAGGCTATAACAGCCAGCGAGTTTGAAACGTTGAAAAGTCCAGGCATATTGAATGAAACATTGTGCTTTATCTTTCCGTCAGTGAAAACATACTTCACACCGCTTGCTGAAAGTAGGATATCCTCTGCTCTGAAATCAGCCTTTGTACAGCATGAATAAGTTTTCGCAGGACAGCTTATCTCTTTGAGATACCTTCTGCCGTATTCATCGTCTATATTGATGATTGCGTTGTCAGATATAGTGAAAAGTATCTTCTTAGCCTGATAGTAGTTCTCCATAGTGCCGTGAACGTCAAGATGATCCTGCGTCAGGTTAGTGAAAACGCCTACCTTATAATGACAGCCTGAAAGTCTTTTTCTGCTCCAAGCCCTGCGAGGAAGCTTCCATAACAACATAGTCGCACTTTTCGTCAGCCATTTTTCTGAAAAGCTCATAAAAGGTCATAAGGCTCAGGAGTCGTTCTTGCAGTAGGATAAACGTCGTCGCCTATCTCATTCTGACAAGTGCCGATAAGACCAACCTTACAGCCGAATGAAGAAAGCACCTTCTTTTATAACAGTTGTGATAGTCGTCTTTCCGTTAGTGCCTGTTACACCGATAAGAGTAAGCTCCTTTTCAGGGTGACCGAAAATGCCGCACACAGCAGAGGAAAAGCCTCTCTCGTGTTCTCCACGATTATCTGACAGTCAAGCCCCAGATCTCTTTCGCAGACTACAACTGTACAGCCCTTTTCTATCATGTCCTTAGCAGCGTCATGTCCGTCAAAGGTCTTTCCTTTTATGCACACGAACATCGAGCCTGCCTTGACAGCCTTTTCTTGTGTCGCTCGTGACGTCGCTTATCTCCATATCAGGCAGAGAAGTTTTCGCAACGTCCTTTATGATATCATATAGTTTCATAATTATCATTCCTTATCATGGTTTCTTACTGTGTGAGCCTACCGAGGTCACTGCAAATGTTACCGACACAGCCGTTCCCATTGGAACGCTCTGTCCTGCTCCCACGCTCTGATCGGACTGTGCAACTGCACCCCCTCCTCCTCATAGCCTGAGCCTTCTGCCGTCAGATTAAGTCCGTACATATCAAAGCGTAGCCCTTGCCTGCTCCTTTGTAAGTCCTTTAAGTTCAGGCACCGTAACAGTTTCTTCCTTGGCGTTTGCTTCTGTATAAAAGCACAACTGATCCGCCATGCTCTATCTTTGCGGCAACAGGCGTCTGCTTAACAACAGTGTCGCCTCGCCCTTGACCTTGACCTCAAGTCCAAGATCTTCAAGTGTCTTTTTTGGCTTCCTCAACAGTATAATACTGAACGCTAGGTACTGATACCTGCAAGTCTGCAAGCTCGCTTTCGTCATACTCAGGGAAGATACCCACATAAGGCAGAACGTCTGAAAGCGTTCACGCATATAGGTGCTGCCACCTGGCTTCCGTAGAATTTCTCGCCCGTCGGGTGGTCTACCATTACGAGCATTACTATCTCCGGATCGTCAGCAGGAGCGAATGCACAGTATGAAGAAACATACGTCTGACCGGTCGAGTCCTCGTCCATTTTCTGTGAAGTACCCGACTTACCGCCTATCCTGTATCCCTTTATATAGCAGTTAGAGCCAGGCTGACCTTCAACAACGCCCTCGGTATCTCTCTCATAGAAGCGGAGGTGTCCTCAGAAATGGCCTGACGTCTTACAACAGTGTCCATTTTCTTTACAATGTTGCCGTTCTCATCAGTTATACTGTTCACTACCTGCGGTGTAACAAGATAACCGCCGTTTATAGCCGCCGAGTAGCTGTTATCATCTGTATCGGCGTTACCTTATTTGTCTGACCGAATGAAGAAGAAGCAAGCTGAACAGGGCCATGTTGCTAAGCGGCATACTGATAGAATTTGATTCCGCAGGCGAGGTCGATACCTGTCAGCTCGTTGAAACCGAACGCATTGTAATACTGACAGAACTTTTTCAGAGCCAAGCTTCATGCCTATCTGAATGAATACAGGGTTACATGAGTTTAGCATTGCCTGAGCAAGATCCTGCGAACCGTGGTCGGTAGTTGACCAGCAGTGGAAAGTCGTGTCCTCCACCTGTATCTGAGTGCCGCAGCCAAAAGTATCATTAAGAGTGATAGCCTTTTCTTCCAAAGCCGAAGCACCTGTTATGACCTTGAATACAGAACCCGGATTGTATGTTTCTGAAACCGCCTTGTTCTTCCACTGAAGCGACCATGCGTCAAGCTGTTTCTGCTTGTAATCGTTTGAATTTTCATCAAGCCCCGCAAGCCCCGCCGCCGTCTTTTCATCGGAGATAGCCGCAGGCTCGTTAGGGTCATAAGGATCAGAAGTCGCCATTGCGTATATCTGACCTGTCTTAGGATTCATTATGATACCGCAGGCTCTGTCAGTAGGCTGATTTTCCCTTAACTGCCTTTGCAAGCTCTTTTTTCAAGGATATACTGAATGTTGGCGTCGATATTCAGATTAAGATCGTCGCCGTCCTGAGCGTCATAACTCTGCTTTGTATCTGTATGGTATCTCAGTTCCGTCGCTGGCCTTTGCAGTGATTATCCTGCCGTCAATGCCGCTGAGATAATCGTCATAGTAAGCTTCAAGACCATATATGCCGTTGCCCTCATAGTCCGTGTGACCAAGAACAACAGAAGCAAAGAGTATTCTGTGGATAAAAGTCGCCTTGTGGTAGGGTCGCACCTTACGCCGTCAATGCCAAGCTCCGTGAGCTTATCCTCGATAGCCGTGGAAACGGTCTTTTCCACCTCTTTTTTTCAGCACGATGTACTGAGTATCCGTCTTAGTGAGTTTTTTCTCTCACAGTGTTAGTGTCTATCTCAAGATTGAGTGCCAAAAACTCCACAAGCTCGTCAAGACATTCGTCCCCTGATTTCGTTGCGTCAAGTCTTTGCTGATATGTAGCCTTCTTGGACGCATCGTCCTCTTTGGCTATATATCCTTTAAGCTCCTCTATCTTCTTGTCGTTGTCATCAAGCTTTTCTTTGAGCATAAGAGGGTCTGCATAAACAGTATAGACCGTTGCGCTCTGAGAAAGCACCGTTCCGTTTGAATCATAAATAGTGCCTCTTGACGCTGAAACAGCCGTGCTTTTAAGCTGCTGAGCGTTTGCAAGGGACTGCCACCTCTTGCCGTCCTTTATAGACACCGAAAAGATGGTCGCAACCGTATATATAAGTATCGCCGCCACAGGCAGGCTCAGCCAAATATTCAGACGTTGTTTCATTCTGGCACTTGGTCTGTCGGTCATAAATATCTCCTCTCAGGACATCACCGCACATACAAAATCTTCAATAATTTAGCATGATACGGCAAATATCTTATTTTCACACATACAAATTAATAGAACAAGAAAGCTAAGCACAAATATCTTGTCCCTAACTTTCCCCATAATTATTTTATTCACTAAGCCCCCGATATATTCCAGAACAGAGCTGAACCAGTGTTTTATCTTAACGAACACATTGTCGTCCTCGGCCTTTACCACCTTTGCCACCGAGGTCTGATTCCACAGTTACATACTCTATCTGAGAGATTTATCCAGCTTTTTAAGTCCCAGCTCATTCTCAGCATACTCCTCGACCTTTGACATATTGGTCTTCTGAGCAAGCTCTGACTGTAAGCTTACATTCTCACCCTGAAGCTGAGCAAGCTGTTCCTCCTGTCTGGTCTGCTCCCGAACATGAAGCGATATTTCGACTCTGCCGTATATCATCGTTCCAAGAACAACGGCCACCAGCAGACAAATGCCTATCACAGCTACTACCGATATGGTTTTCTGCTTTAGTGCAGGGTTTTTTCTTATATTTTTATGGCTCTCTGAGCCTCCGCCTCCCTGAGCGTTGTCATAGGCACTGTAATCAAATGCCAAGTTATGTACCTTTGCCATTGCGGTAAAACACCTCTCACGATCCACGGGCAAGCCCGTTATTTACATTCCCAATTTCACACAAATTTCACTCAGTCCTTGATCTTCTCGATCACCCTGAGCTTAGCACTGCGGCTTCTGTTATTCTCCGCAAGCTCCTTTTCATCAGCCTCTATAGGCTTTCTGTTCAAAGCTTTCCCCTAGGCGTTCTTCCGCATATGCACTGAGGAAAATCAGGCGGACATATACAGCCCTTGCAGAAGCTCTGAAATCTCTGCTTTACTAATCTGTCCTCCAGCGAGTGGAAAGTGATTATGCAAAGCCTGCCGCCCACGTTAAGACAATCGAACGCCTTGTCAAGAGCGATATTCAAATGTTCAAGCTCCTTATTTACCTCTATCCTGATAGCCTGAAAAGTCTTTTTGCAAGGGTTTTTCTCACGCCTTGCCTTCTGTGGAACTGCGCTTTTTTATTATCTCGGCAAGCTCCATAGTTGTCTCTATCGGTTTTTGTTCTCTGTATTTTACTATCTTAGAAGCAATGCTTCTTGAAAACTTTTCTTCGCCGTACTCGAAAATTATCCTCGCAAGGCTCTGATAATCATATCCGTTCACAACGTCCTTGGCGGAAAGCCCCTCCCCTGACATTCTCATGTCAAGAGGCGCGTCATTGTGATAGGAAAAACCTCTCTCCGCATTGTCAAGCTGATAAGAGGAAACGCCCAGATCCATAAGAATGCCGTCAGCACCGCTTATGCCGAGCCTATCAAATATCTCGTCTATCTCTCAGAGTAATTCCCTCTCACAACAGTCGCAGGATAGCCTGCCAACCGCTCAGTCGCAGTTTTCACCGCCTCGGGATCTCTGTCTATAGCCACAAGCCTGCCGCCCTTTTTCGCCGTCAAGCCTTTTTAGCGATCTCTCTCGAATATCCTGCTCCTCCGGCAGTGCCGTCGCAGTAAATGCCGTCAGGTCGAATGTTCAGACCCTCCAAGCACTCATCAAGCAGTACGGGAATGTGGTTAAATTCCATTAAAAATCAAGCCCCTCCAGAGCTTCCATAAGCTCGTTATCATCAATGCTGCTGTTGAAATCGTCCCAACGCTTTTTATCCCATATCTCACATCTGTCAGATACCCGGCCACAACGATCTCCTTTTTCAAGCCCTGCCACCTCTCTCAGTGACTGCGGAACAAGTATCCTGCCCTGCTTGTCAGGCTCGACCTCGCACGCCCACGCCATAAAGCTTCGCTGTAAAGCTCTCGCCTTAGCCATAGGCAGACTTCTGATCTTTTTCGGCTCTTTTTCTCAAAATCCTCAAGGGAATAAACGAACAGACAGCCGTCTATACCTTTAGTTACAATGAACCGCTCGCCGATAAGCTCTCTGAGCTTAGTAGGAAAAGTCATTCTTCCCTTAGCGTCCATAGTCTGATTGTAAGTTCCTTTAAGCAAGCACGCCAGCAAGCCGTTCACCTCCCTTGACCGAGTTAAGCAATGAAATGCCACTTTTTGAAGCACTCATCACCACTTTTTGCACTTTTAACAACCGTACAATAATTATACACTATATTATAGAAAAATTGCAACAGTAATATTTCCCCAAAGTGAATTTTTGCAAGGGATTTTTCTTGGACACTTGGTCAATTTGAGAGAGATTTTGGGGATTTTGTAACTTTCACCTTTTAATTTGTCACCGTCTTGTAATTTGTAAACTTTTAATTAATTTTACGTCATACAATATCTTGTGGCACTTTAAACATTTGCACCTGTATAAAGATAGCAGATATTTCCGCGAAACTCCCATACATTCACATCGTATTGACCTTATAAAGTTATTGTAACACAACATATAGTATACGTCAATAGGTTTTGCGAAAAAAGCACAATTATTTCTGACGCTGTGACAGAAAAAGCAAGAAGAGTGATGAACGGTAGAATATAGTGTCGCAAAAAGGTTAAAATTCGGTAACAAGGAAATTTGTTTTTCTAATTTAATTATTACACTATCCGATTTTGTAAATTTTCATTGCTTAGATAAAGAAAAAATAAAGAGTTTGAAGAGGAATGGAGCGAGAGAGAGGTTTTAACGTTAAAACAGCCAAAAATAATAGTAAAATTGCACAAAACCGCAAAATAAAGTGGCAAAAAAGGCAACTGCAAAGGGTAGAAATACAATATGCAGTAAAAAGCGGACGCACCGGGGTGCGTCCGCCAAGCCTCAGTTATTTACTTGCAAAAATTCTCAATGTATCTGTCGATACACTGTGCCACGATCTCAGTAGCATGTTCACGATCCTTAACATCATCGACAACAGTGTCCTTGTGTTCAAGTGCCTTGTATACCGAGAAGAAATGACACATCTCATCAAAAATGTGCTTAGGCAACTCTGAAATGTCCTTATATATGTTGTATGTAGGATCATTGAGCGGAATGCAGATTATCTTCTCGTCAGCCGCACCATTGTCAAGCATGGAGATAACGCCTATAGGATAACAGTCAACCAAAGACAAAGGCGCAAGCGTTTCCGAGCAAAGCACAAGTACATCCAATGGGTCGCCGTCCTCTGCATACGTCCTAGGGATAAAACCATAGTTTGCAGGATAGTGGGTCGACGTGTAAAGTATCCTGTCCATTCTCAGAAGACCCGTGGTCTTGTCAAGCTCGTATTTTACCTTTGAGCCTTTTGGTATCTCTATTACCGCCGTGAATTTTTCCTTTGTTATCACCTTTGGTGAAAATATCGTGCCAGATGTTCATGTACATTCCTCCTGTATTTTCATTCAGCTTCGTACATACCCTCAGACTTTAGATTTTCAGGTATGTCAAAAACCGTTTCGCCGTCCGCCTCAACGCATGAGATACAACCGGCGTTGTCCTCGTTTATCAAGTCCCACAGTGTTACAACTTCATCTTCGCCCACAACGTCTATCCCAAGTCTGTCAAAAAAGCTTCTCAAGCTTCTTTGGATTGCGTGAGTATATCTGAAATTCCTGATAGTCTGTGAAATATATCTCCTCGTCATTCTTGTGCGAGCCAAATCCAAATCTCGATACTCCGTCATTTACAAGCACAGTGCCGTAACGCTTCATTATGGCAAGGGCGACCTCTTTCGTGCAGTTATCAAGATAATAGGTCTTGTATCCATCTCTCTCGCTGTCAGGAAGCTCCAGAAAGAAGAATATAGGCTCAGCGAGCTTCTCTATCACACCGCAGGCGACCTTCGCCATGATGTCACAACTCAGCACACCCCTTATATTATCCCCCTGAATGTGGCAGCAAGACCGCAGTTTTTCCGCTCCGCCCACAGATACGCCCTGACAGAGGGGTAAAATTATCTTCCATAATATCCTCCGTAAAATAGTTTTATTACCAATAGTATAAACCATTTTCGCAGATATTTCAAGTATAACCTATGAATTTACATTAAAAGTTTACGGCAGTACAGCCTTTCAGCCATACCGCCGCTAGAAACCACAAAATTCAGAAAAAAGAACAGCGTTCTCACGCATATTTCACAAACAGCCTGTTACTTGCCTCTCTGCTCAATAATGCCGATCATCTCGCCCACATCTTTCATACCTGAAACTTCGCCCATTTTGAACCTCATCTTGAACTCGTCCTCCACCGCACCGATAAGAGTGATATGCTCGATAGAGTCCCAATCCTCAATATCATCAGCCGTGGTGTTCTCGTCCACCTCCAAAGTATCGTCATCAAAAACATCTCTGAAAACATCATCAAGTCTTTTTCAATTATCTCGTCCTTGCTAAGCATAATGCTCCTCCTTCACCTTTATAACAGTATTTTTTATCCTCATACCCCTCAACTAAAAGCCGCCAAGCCGTGTTGCCCCTCTTCGTCCTGAGATATCTTCTCAAAGCCGAAGCTTTCATAAAGCCCTGCCACCATTTTATTTTTCGCCGTAGGGTAATAATGCCCGTATATCTCCCTTATGCCACGCTTTTTGCCTGTGCCACAAGACTATCCAGCATAGCAAGCTCCATATCCCTTTTTCAGCACACGGCATGACATCAGCCAAAGCTCGATATCAAGCCTGCCCTTGTTCTCGCTGTCTGTCTTTCCGATAGTCACCGCCACAACGCCGTTGTCACCGAATTTGTCATAAAGCTTTCCATACAGCCTTATGTATTCATCAGAGTTATAGACCGCCTCCATTTGCTCCGCAGTGTATCGCTTTGTGGTGATGTTGAACTGATGGCTCTTGTTGTTGGGCTGGGGTATGCTGTGCAGATACAAAGGCGAAAGAATCGCCTATCTCTGTCGTCATTTCAAGGCTCAAAAGATAATCATGATAATCAGCAAACCTGCTCTGCGCCTTTGCACGCTGAGCGTTCGCCCTGTACATATCATTGCGTTTGAGATCGTCCTCCGACAGCGTAACAGTTTCAAAATATCCCGAACGGTCAAGCACTCTTATGTAGTCCGTGACCTCCCCTATCTCAGGCACAGCCGTTCCCCCAAGCTGTCCCCTGACTATCTCCCTCTCCGCAGGGTTATCGTCCACAAAAACAAACGCCTCAGAAAGAATGTTAAGCTCCTCCGCCGTGTCAACGATGTTTTTGTCCTTTGGCAGCCAGTTGGCTTTTATCGCCACAAAATCATCAGGCCTTAGCACGCCCTCAGGGTGGAAAGCCCAGCCAAAGCGTTCTCTTCCTCGTTTTTGGAGCATACCGTCAAAAGCACGCCCAAGTCCTTGTGCGCCTTAACATACTGCTGAAACTCAAAATAAGCCATTGCCTCAGCCGTTTCCTTGCCTATCTCGAGATTTTTCCACACCGTCGTCACCAACGATGCCGCCCAAAGAGTGTTGTCAAGGTCAAGAGGCAGCGCCTTTTTATTCTTGCCAAAGATAGCCTTTATAATACTCGCCACCTGAAAAGCCAGCTCAGGTATAGCCTCGATATTTAGGGCATATTTGTAGAGATACCAATACTTCGGCTCGCTCCCACTTTTTCAAGCCCATATGCCGCTGACAGCCAGTTTATATCATTGAGATAAACCTCCGGCCTCCGGGCTATCCTGTCATGTGCAAAGCCGAATTGAGCCTTGTGACGAAGTTCACCTTTCCACGCCTGTCAGAAGCGTCCATGTTTCCCATAAGGCGGAAAAACGGAAGCTCAAAATTGTTCTGTATCACAGGACAGCCGAAATGCTCTTTCACTCCGTCCCAAGCCTGAGAAAGCCTGTCAAGCTCAGCATTTAACCCCTGCTCTATCTCCTCTTCACCCGACCTGGGGCTAGGTGAAAAGCTGAGGTTTTCTAAGGCTCGTGTGTATATAAACGATATCAGGTTTAAAGCGGTCAAGCTCCTCGTTTGAGAACACAGCGTCCTGCCAGAACTGTCCGTATTCCGATTGATAGAACTCACATTCAAAGCCCATGTCAAGCATAAACAGCTCCAATACCGACACGATATCGTCCGTAGTCGAACCGCCCAGCACAGCCACCCTCTTTTTTCAGCCGCACCGCTCCGTCGCCCAAAAAGCTGCCTTTTCAGCGACCTTTTTCTTTTTCATTATAAACCCATTTGTCAAATGGATACTCCAACTCTTTTCATTCTTTTTTACCTTCTCTTAAATAACTCTCAGCCCCTATGAGCCTGTCACTTCTTCCTGCTGTACCTAAAATCGCAGTATGGTGCACCCTCAGCAATAGTTCCCGTCCTAACGAGTTTCATGTTCATCATGTCCGCCAGCACAAAATCCATTCTGCATATGTAAGCCGCCAGCTCAGGACACCCCTCGTCGTCCTTACAAAGCTTGCACGCCCCACATTCGTGATAATCATACCCAAGGTCATATTCACCATTGCCCGGCAGAATATCCACCACCCAATCGTTTTCATATAACCTCTTGTGGCTGTCTTCCGACCATTTCAAACGCCCCGGCATCTTCTTAGGGTCAAGATAACTGTCCACATCACCCATGACCTTGTGAAAAGCTTTGAAGCGCAAAGCCCGTCACGGAATATCTCGTAATTCTCCTCCGCAGACTTCCCTGTGCTCCTGTTCATCGCAATGTAATAGCTCGCCACATAATGTACGAACTCAAAAGCTTTTGACTTACCAATATCCTTAGCCCTCGCAACTATCTTCCCATGTTCTTCCTCTATCTTCTTAGCCACCTCTTTTAGGAAAGCCTCTCCCTTTTAAGCTCCGCCTTTACCACACTGTGATAAAAAGTGAAATATCATCTTCACACTAAACGTATTTTCCATATTTTCACCTTTCTATCCGTTAAACAACGCCAACTCTATTCCCGATTATCCATATTGTAAATAACGCAAGCAAACCCGGTTATCACCGCAAACAGTATCGCACCGCCCATTTCCTCCTGCAATGCTGCCCCAACAAAATAGCCAGCCATAGCCGCAAAAACATGATAACAACAGCCGCCACCGTCCTAAATTTTTTCATAACGCTCAACCTCCAACCTATCACATATTATCCAAAGCCATACGGCAAACCTCGTCCGTTAGCTTCACCTTACCCAAACCTACAGCACACAAACCACAAACCAGTACACATAAAGGTACCAGCGTCATAACAATATCATAAACTGCAAGAATTTTTTTCCCGACAGAGCATGACCATTCGCCGTACCCTTTTTCCAAACCAACAAACTGTACAGCACGCTCACCGCAATATGTATCAAACCACAAGCAAAAATTATCCAATGAAAAAACACCGTACTGAAACTTCCCCTCACTGCCTGTCAGCTCAAAGCTAATGATTATCACCCAGCCCAAAAGGTCATTTCCCAGGCCACTGATAACATGAGCCGCTATAGCCAAAAAATTTCTTCATAATCATACCCCTATGCCAAAAAGCATCTATTTTTTTTATTTTCTGATAACTCACATTTTATCATCGCCCTGCACAAAATTTGCTCTACAAATTTGTGCAAACAAATGATTTATATTTTAATTTGGCAATATTTCTGCAATTGTTGCATTTTTTTATGCAACAAAAGTGGTGATTTTCGGGGATAAGTAGAGAGCGTTTTGATACTTGCGGGCACGTACAAGCCCTGCG
>VOFK01001276.1_pt1 | contig 23563 bp, 27 predicted proteins | sample 5384121 | NCBI WGS metagenome assembly VOFK01 (sample SAMN12384730, study PRJNA508395) | human gut metagenome | isolation source: healthy gut J | host: Homo sapiens | reverse complement strand
TGAGGCTCAAACTAGCAGCGCCCGATCAAACGGGAGCTTATCGGAGGGCATCTGGCCCAGCTATGCAGGCATTGCTGCCGGACAACGGGATCTGAGATCAAATCCATGTGGCCGGGACACTCTCTCCACCCCGCAAACAAGCAGACCTGCCATATGGCAGGTCTGCTTGACACGTCGGGATGCCGCGGTTACCACCGGCACACCGGGTTATTTTGCGAACTTCATTTCGTCGAGCAACCACCCGGCGTCGGCATACTTGTCGATCACCCACATCACATAGCGGATATCCACGCACACCGTGCGCCAATTCGGGGATGGAACCACACGTCGCCGGCCATCGACTCGCGGTTGCCGTCGAACGCAAGCCCCTATAAGGTGCCCCCCTGCCGTCGAGACGGGGCTGCCCAATTGCCTCTCCCGTAATGTCGTTGTCGGTCAGAAATTGACATAGAGCGTACCACTCTCGCCCCAGCGTCCCCCGAGTCCCGTTTGGCGATCAGCCGCCGCATACGGTCGTCGACGCGGTATTCGTATTCGTCGGGGTTGTACTTCTCCATATAGCCCGCGATCGTCGAACGCGAATCGTAATGCACGCCGTCCGAAGGGGTTCAGGGGTTGCACGTTACCGTAGGTCAGGCGCATGGTCGAGTTGGCATTGGGATACTGCGCCAGTCCTTCCGAAGCACGGAAATCGTAAAAAGCAGGTCGGCATAGCGGCTCTCGCCTCCGCCCGACATGCGCACGGCCGCGCTTCTCGGCCTTGTCCACACCGCCCGTAAAACGCTGTACGGTGACCGATTCGGTAAGCGCCACCATGGGGTCGCGGCGTATCTCGGCCACCGACCGGTTCTTCGAGAAATAGGCATCGTAACGCACGGGGTCGCTGCAAAACGAAGCATCGAACGCCGCACGCGCCATGCGGTCGGCATCGCCTCCCGCCTGGTCGTACATCGCCTGTAACTGCACGCCCCACATCTCGCGCGGGCACGTTGGCCGTGAAGTTCACCACCATCCGCGCCAACAGGTCGCGGTCGGTCGCGGCATCGTAGTTACGGCGCAGGCGGCCGCTCCCGGCCACGACGCTTCGGGCATCCTTCGAATCCACGATCAGCGAGTCCTGCTTCAGCCGTTCGAGTTTGCCAAGGTACGACGACACGCGGTTGGCCACGAGCAGCGCCTCGCTGGGGCCGAGCCATGCCTCGCGGAAATAATTGAGGTTGCGCTCGGCGCCCTGCCGCGCCTTATAACCGCGCGCGAGCTCTTCGAGCAACGTCCCGTCCTCGGCCTTGCGGGCCGAATCGGCCTCGATCCAACGCTGCAGGCGTTCCTCCTCGGCCTCCCGGATCGCCACGACGTCGAAACGGCGCAGGCATTTGTTCTCCCACTTGGCGTAGTCGGCGTAGTTGCTCAGGCCGAAATAGGCATCCGAATACTCCATGCGCACCCGCGGATCGCGCTCCATATGGCGTTTGAGAATATCCATCCGGTCATGGCGGTTGGCCACGACGATCGGGTTCCGGACACGCTGCTTCTCGGCCACGGCGAACGACGACGCATAGCGGTTCGTACGCCCCGGGAATCCGATCACCATTGCGAAGTCGCCGTCATGCACGCCGCCCGTGGCGACCTGCAACACGCGGCGGGGTTTGAGCGGCACATTGTCGGCGGAATAGGCCGCAGGGCGCCCCTCCCGGTCGGCATAAACGCGGTAAAGCGCGAAATCGCCCTTGTGCTGGGGCCAGCCCCGAGTTGTCATCGCCGCCGAAGGCACCGATCGACGCAGGCGGCGTACCGACCAGCCCATCCTTGTAGATGTCGTAGTAGAACATCAGGTACATTTTACCGCCCCACATCGAGTAGCACGACACCTCGCACTCCGTTTCCCGGCCGTAACGTCCTTCCAGCTCGGCATAGAGGCGGCGCAGGGGCCATCATGCCCCATTTCCCGGCGGCTTTCATCTCCTCCTTTAGCGCATTGGCCTCGTCGGTCACGTCGACCACCTTGCGCACGAACCACACGGTCTTGCCGAGGACGGGAATCTCCTCATCGCGCGTGCGTGCCCAGAATCCCGTTTCGAGCAGGTTGCACTCGGGCGTCGACAGGGCGCAGATGTCGCTGTAAGCCACATGGTGGTTGGTAATCATCAGCCCCTGGTCGGAGATCATGCTGCCCGTTCCCATGCCGCCGTCGACAGCCACCACGGCATCGGCCAGCGCCGCCGATTTCTCGTTGTAAATCTCCTTATCCTTGATTTTCAGTCCCCGGGCCTTCATCTGCGGATAAATCTCCGCCAGCCGGTGCATCAGCCACATGCCCCGTCGTCGGCCCTCGCAGGCTGCATACAGAGCAGCACAACGGCCAGACAGGCTATCCATCTTCTCATATCTTTCATCGCCTTATAAAAGGGGGGCACCGTCGCCGACGCCCTCCCGGTAAGTTTACGGTTATTCTTCGACGGTCTTGCCCTCGGTTGTGAATTTCAGCCGCGGGTCGGCCTCCTTGAAGGTGCCGTCAGCCATGCGCAGCGTCCATTTTCGGCCTGAAAACCTCGTTCCAAAAGCTTCTCGTCGTTCCACATCGACTTCACATAGCGGATGCGCATCACGGGCTTCATATCCCGCAGGACGAAATCCACGGACACGATGCCGTCCGTACACGAAAGGAAGCTCTTTGAAATAAGGGAATGCATTGCGGATCGGCATCTTCTCGATGCCGGGGAATACCATCTCGTAGACCGCCTTGGGGAACTGCTCGTCGTCCCCCCCCATTTCTCCTGGTTGGCAACGAACCTGCCCGCGAGCTTCTCCACATCGCGGAACATGATCTGCGCAAACTCCTCGCGCGAAACCTGTCCGGCGACCGCATAGCTTTTTAAGCACCGTATGCATCGGGATCACCTTCTCGCCCTCCTTGGCCGGGATGATCAGCTCCTTGGCGTCGATCGCCTCCCCGAACATCTTTTCGGTAATGCCGGCGGCGGGATCGGCGTAGACCGTCACATCCACGGGGCAGGCGAATTCGGAGGTGAAGCCGTATACGCCCTCGATCTTCTGCAGCACCATGCCGAAGTAGATCATGTCCATCCGGTCGTGGCAGCCCTTCGACGCCGAGCTTCACCACGTCGAGCACCGGCACCTGCTCGCCTGGCATGGCATATTTGCGCAGCGTCGGGGCAAAAGATCGCAGCCTGTATCTTCAGCGTATCGGTGGCAGCCGGGTCGTAAAAGCACCTCGACGCCATGGCGGCGGACGAAGGTCTTCACGCCGTAAACACCCGGCACGGTCTGCATCTTGGCCGAGAAGGCCTTCGACGAACCGAAGCACTTGATCGTCTGCAAGCCCTCCATCTCGAACGTTTGCAGGTTCTCGACCTTCTCGTAGTCGCCCCATTTTTCGTCGATCGTCGGCAGTTCCATGGTGGAACCCAGCCATATGGCCAGGAAGAAGAGCACCACGGCCAGCAACCCGGGCACCCAGCGCAGCGAACGGCGGCCGTTGACCTGCAAGGCATCCTTGGCACATGCACCGATGCAGTTGCCGCACAACGTACAATCGACATGCTTCACCTTCACATAGTCATGGATCGGAAAGCTGGTAAGGACATTTCTTTTTCGCACAGTCCGCAATTATTCGCAGGTGTTCAAATCCCGCCTGATGTACATCAGGGGAAGGTGCAACTGCGCATCTTGGCGATCTCGACGATATAGGCGGCAAGACATGCGCCGCCGATCGTCAGACCCACGCGTTCGCAACGCCCAGCGCACCGAGCGCCCAGCCGCCGAGGGCGGCGATCACGAACAGCAGCGTGAATTTGAAAATGTTGCTGACAGCTCCCAGCGGACAGATGTATTTGCACCAGAACATCTTTACCACGAAGCCGCCCAAGAGCAGCAGCGTAAGGCTCGTGAGCGACATCCAAAGCACGATTTCGCCCTTGAAACCCGTAGCCACGGCATAGAACGGGTCGAGTTTCTTGCAGAACAGCTCGCTCGACGAGAGCGTGAAATAGAGGATCGTGAAGAGCAGCACGTACTTCACCACGCGCAGCAGCTTGTCGACGACGCTCCCCCGAAGGGACATCGACCTGCAGGTGCAGTTTTTTTCCCGGCACGCCCCATCCATTCGCTGACGGTTCCCAGCGGGCATAGGTAGCCGCAGAAGAGTTTGCTGAAAAGGATCACTCCCACGGCGAGCATGACGCCCACCATGATCTGGAGCATCGACATCGAACAGGCCAGCGAATTGTTCACCAGATAGGTACCGAAGGCCTGCAACCCGCCGAAAGGACAATATGCCTCGACATCGACGGGTTTGTCGCTGAATTTGGCCCAAAGCACCGTGCCGACAATGGCAGCCAGTACGCCCCATTGCAGCAGGTGCTTCAAATAATTGGTTTACGTTTCATTTATTGTTGTTTGTGTTATGTGTGTTCGTGTGTGCCGGGGGAGGGTCACTCCCTTGTCCTTGATACAGCGAACCGGGGCAGCGCCATAACCACCCTGGTAAGCGATGTCATGCGATTGTAACTCTTGTTGTAAAGTTATCATACCGGCATAATACTGGATGTTCTTGATGCCGCTTCCCGGATCGTCGGCCGTATTGTAAGTAACCTTGTAGCCGGTCGAGCTGGGGAAATATCCCATGCCGAACGCCGAAGCGTCGGCAGCCGACGTCGTGGCCATATAGGCCGGGGTCGCCGTGGCGCTCGTCGCATTGATATAGCCGCAGCCCGCAATATGAAACCGTCCTTGTTGAGCGCGGCAATCGAACCGCCGCCCCTGCGTCTTTTTCGAAATAGGGCGATGTCGGGTCGGACAGGCTGCCGCTGCCGACACCCGCCAGCTTGAGCCACTCGTCCCTCGTCGGGATATGCCACCCGTCGGGGCAGATGCCCTGCGCACCCGCGTATTGGTCGAAATTGGTGCCCGTCATCTCGCCGGTCATTCCCAGCATCACGGGATAGCTGTACAGCAGGCCCGCGGTCTCGGCCAACGACGGGTCGGCGGCTTTCGAGAGGTTGCAGGGGTACCACACCCCGTTGCCGTCCCTTCGGATCGCTCGATATGGTTTTGCCTTCGGGAACATAGCGCAGGTTCTCGGCCATCCACGTGCGGCCGTCCTTGAGCGTGACGATCTTGTACTTCACGCCGCCCCACTCGACGGTCGGGGTCTCCACTTCGCCGTCGCCGTCCGGCAGCAGGTCGTCTCCGTCGACCCAGCCCGTGATCGGGCCGCTGAATTTCACCTGAATGTCAGCCGGCTGCACGTTGCAGTCCATGCGGCGGTTCTCACCCGACTTGAGGTCGGCCGTACCGAGCGTCTGCGTACGCATCTTACCATCGGCCGTGGTGACCGTAACCTTGAGCTGCACACCGTTCTGCGGCACCAGCAGCGCGTAGTAAACTTTCTCGGCAGTGGCCGTATTGGCGGTCACGTCGGATGCCTCGGCACCCGCCTTGGCCGTAAAATCACCCGTGGCCGGATCGAGCACCCCGGTGCCGACAGCACCCTTGATGACGATGTCCCGGATGTCGAAACCCGATTCGTTCGTCACGCTGATGACGATCCGCGACATTTTGTGCTTGAAGGTCATCTGCGTGGACGACAGCGTGGGCTTGACCCCCGTCTTCACACACGGCCACGATCAGGTCGGAGGCCGTGTAATTCGCACCGCTCTGATCCGCCTTTACCGAAAACTCCGCAGGCGCCGCGGCACCGGCCTGGTAGGGATAATAGGCGAAGAGCGTCGAGGTGGCGTTGACATCTTCGTACCAGAGGAAACCCTCGGTCTTGAAATCCGTACCGTCGAACGACATCTCTTTGTTCGCCACGAACGCCGAACCGTCCGCCGTCATCGTGATCGTGAGGCCGACCTTGTCGTTCAGCTCGAAATCGGTGTCCGTCGCCCGCGTGCCGGACGACATGCTTGCCGGCGTCAGCGCAGGATTGGCGATCGTCGGGGGTGATGCGCACCTGCTTGTCGCCCGTCCCGGTGCTTTCCTCCTCTTCGAGCAGGCGGTGAAAACCATCGCCGCGACTGCCGTCAATGTCAAAATCCTTTTTTCATAATCCTATCCTTTAAATTAAAAATTATATCCTACACTCAGCGTCGCCGCGACCCGGTTGGGCTGCGCGACGTATTCCAGACCGAAGCCGTGTTCGTAACGCGCGAATACGTCGATATAGAACCCGTTTGATATTGCGCCGCAGCCCGAGCGCCGTCCCCAGCCGTTTGGCCGTGAGGTATTCGTTTTCGTAATCGTAATAAGCGGTCAGCTGTCCGGGATACTCGCCCGGCTGCACGCCGGGGGTCTCGAACCGCTTTTCGCGCTCCGTGAAACCGCCCAGGCGATAATCCGCCGCAAGGGTCAGCTCCCAGAGGCCGAACGTGCGAATCAGCGAGGCATATATCTTGGTAAAGTGGAGCTTCTGCCCCTTGACATAGGGGGTACATCAGCGTCGATTCGCGGTTGAGCTGCGAATAACCGACCCCGGCGCGCAAATCCGTATGCGGTGCCACGAACTCGTATTCGCCTCCCAGGTCAAGTCCCTTGCGCCCGAAAGTTGGCGTCGAACCGTGTATAGTGATGATCTGCACGCCGTTGATGGTCTCGGTGGTGATGATGTTCTCGTCGGTGCCGAGCGTCTGCCAGTCGAGGTTCACACGCACGAAATGCCTGCGCAGTGCCGTCCCCAGCGACAGGGCGGCATTGGCCGTCACCTGGTGCGTTTCGAACAGGTGCCAGATAATCCGGCTCTCGCCCGTCTCGCCCCTGCCTGCCTTGCGGTAGGCGACGTCGGCATAGAACGGCCCGTATTGCAGTTGGACACCCGCCCCCTGCGTATTCTCCCGGACGGGGAATCCCGAAACGCCGTTGGTCGAGAGGTGTATGTCGGTGCTCCCCCCACTTCTCCAGCGACCCGTAGAGCAGTCCCCTGTCGAAGAATGCCTCGTACAGGTCGGCACCGGGGCCCACGCCTTCCGCGTCGACCTTCTCGCTGTTCGTACCCACGATATAGACCGCCCCAACGGCAAAGCGTCCCGCATGGTACATCACGCCGGGCGAAAATTCGAAATCCAGCCGTGTATTCTTGTGGCGCAGGTCCTTGCGCTTGGCATAGTTGCGGGCTTCGAAACTCCACGCGCAGGCCACCCGTCCACCGGTTGCCCAGCACGGCCGATACGCCGCCCGTGAACGTGTAATCCTCGCGCACCTTGCGCCCCGGCGTAAATTCGAGGATGTCCACCGGGTAATAGCCCGGTTGGGTGAACATCGAACCGCACATGTTGCGGCCGTCGAAATAGTCGTAGCCGAAACCGCCCGAGAACGAGACCTTCTTCAGGTGGCGCACCGACTCGGTTTTTCGCCCCGGCATTCCAACTGTCGTCCGACGCGAATGGCCCGCAAGCCCGCCGTTCTCCTTGGTGAAATAGATCTCGGCATAAGAACGGCTCAGGGAGTCCTGCCGGATACCCGCAGCGTTCAGGCCGCCGTTCCAGGGATTGCGGCGGAAGATATGGTCGAAACGCTCCTGTGCCGCGGCAGCAGAGACGGCAACCAGCATCAGTATCGTTAAAATCCGTCTCATAGGCTAATCACGCAAAAGATTGTGTCTCACGCTCATAAAAATCGTTCGACGAGTTATTGGTATCCACGTACCTTTCGAAGCCGGCAGCAGCCGTGGCCTCTTCATCCAGCTTCCGGTGCAGGGTATGCCCCGCGCCTTGCCGAGAAACCGATATACCCGGCATCCACATCGGTGGCAGGCGTTTGTTCTTGGTCGCCTCGGTCATGTTGCATACCTCGACGCCGTCCACGATCCAGTCGTTGTCCCACGGTATCTTCGAATAGGTGATGCTGCCGTTCTGAACCGTCGACTGAAGGTCGTCGGCCAGGTAGGCATCCATATCGAACTCCTCGGGCGCCCGGAAGAGGATCATGGCGGGCGAATTCTGCGAAATCACATAGACAACGGCCGAATTCGTCCCGGTCTTTTTCAGCACCTTCATAATGCGCCTGGTCGATCTGGTCGCCCGGAACAGGCGTGGGGTTGTTGCCGGGATAGTGCACCATATCGTAGAGCACGAAATAACCCTTGCGGTTGAGGTTCACCGACTGGGAATAGGTTCGTCGCGTATGGTCGACGCCGTAGTAGGCCACCACGGCATCCTCGCCGGGTTCCAGCGGAAAATCCGTCCCCGATCCCGGGAACATCCAGATACAATCGGGGATGGCGGCGTAATCGCGGAAAACGATATTGCCCGAAGGGTCGGTGCTCGTCCACGGATTGTTGGCGTTCGAGTTGTAGGGCGCGACCATACCCAGACAAAGGCCGTCGAGGTAGTAGGTGTCGAAACTGTGTTGTGCAGGACGATATATTTGTCGTCGGCATAAGTCCCCGTCGCCGGCGGATCCTGCATGCAGCCGCCCGAGTAGATCTCCTTGATGAGGATCGTACCCGGCTTGGAAAATTTCAGCGCCACGTCGACGTCCTTGTCCCCTCGCCGACAAGGTCGACCTGCTCGATCGTACCGTTGAAAACCGCCGAATCGTCGGGCAGGTCGAGCACCGAGAGCCGGTAATGCCCGGCAGCGACGCGGGAACCCGGCGTGGCCCTGCGCATCGGTCAGGGCGGTATAGACATTGCCCGTATTGCGGTCGGAGAGTTTCACCGCGACGCCTTCGCGCAGATAGCCGGCGTATCCCTCGGGATACACGGCCGTCACACGGAGTTCGCGCAGCGCACCGTCGTAAGGGTTCCTGTCGAACGACGCAACCGGCCACCAGCAGACAGGACAATATGCAAAATATCTTTCTCATCGTTTTCAGAATTTAAGGCGTACCGTAAGTCCGTAATAGAAATCGGGTGTGAAGACCGCCTTGACACCCGTGGCGTACGACGCGACGAAGGGCCGCGAATTGGTGAAGTTGTTGGCGTAGAACGAGACGGAGACATGGTCGCCGATCTCCTTCGTGATGCTCAGGTTAGCCGAAAAATAGGGGTCGTAACCGTCGCCGTTGAAAGAGTAGGCGTTGCCCGAACGCAATAGCAGGGAGGAGAAGGCCGGGTCGTTCTTCTCGGCATCGGTAAAGGGATGACGGTTGCCGTCGAGGTCGATGTAGGCCACAGGCCAGATCGCCGTATAGCTGTCGCCGTCGTAGATGCTCCCGCCGGTGGGGTTACGGTCTTCGTCGACGTTGAAGGCATACTCGCGTCCCTTGTACTCCGAAAGGTTCTGCGAGCGCTTCACGAGCGAGGCTTCGAGCCGCAGCGAGATGACCATGCGGATCGAGGGCACGTGCGTCGTGGCCGTGAGATTCATATCCAGCGCATGCAGCTTCCGGCCGTTGTAGGTGACGTTGAGCTGCCCCCGTTATCGAGATAAACCCCCACATAGGGTAGAACTCGCCGCCGGTCGAGGTCGAGGGATAGTAACATGCCTCACCCTCGTTGACGTATTTGGTATAGCCGTAAGCCCCGAATCGAGCCGCAGCTGCGTGTGGATGGGGTTGATCTGCGGGAACTCCACGACGAACTCCAGCCCCATGCGATCCACGGGCGAGCCGTTGTCTTGGTAGGTATTCTTGACGAAGGTGCGCTTGGTGGAAGTCGTCCTCCATGGCGATCCATCCGGCCGAGGGGTCGTCCTTGTCGCGGACGAAGATCTCGCCTGTCTGGCTGTCGACGCGGAATGCCGGGTTCGCCGGCATCGTGTAGGCCGTCCCGTCGGGCAGCGTGGACGGCACGCCCATCATGTTATAGGAGAACGGCTCGAAGAGGCGCTCAGCTTGTAGGGATATTTCGTGCGATTGAAATAGCCGACCAGCGAGACCGAGAGGTGCCCCCGATACGCAGGTCGACGCCGACCTCTGAATTGCGGTTGCGCTGCCAGCGGAGGTTGTCGTTGTAGAGTATCTGGTAAGGCTGCGTGATAAACATAGGCGCTCTGCCCCGAGCCATGGTGGTTGCGAACACGGGCGTATCGCGGTATTCGGGCAGCGGATAAAGCACGTTGAACGACGGCAGCTTCTCGGTGATGCCCCAGCCTCCGCGGACAGTCAGATGGTCGTTGATGCGGAATTTCAGATTGAAGCGTGGCGAGAGGCTCGACGTATTCTCGTATTGCGTATTTTGATAAAGGTCTTTTCGGCACGCAGGCCCGCCATCAGTTGCAGCGTGGTCGCCCCCAGCGGCACAGTCAGCGTCTCCTCCACGTAGGCCGCGAGGTTATGCATATAGGGGATGTCCGTATACGGACGGGGGCGGTAACCGTTAGGCGCGAGGGGAGGGAGTCGCATACTCCCCCGTCCCCGACATTACCGTTGGCCCGCCACGAAGCGCCGACCTTGGCATTGCTGTGCACGTCGCCCCAGCTGCGCACCCACGTGGCCTTGAGGTTGGCCGCATAGTCGAGCTGCTTGGAATCGACGTATTTGGTCGAATAATAGACCGGAGGGAGCATCTCGGCGATGTAATACCCTTCCTGTTCGGCATGGACGGCCGGAAGGGAGGTCGGGAATTGAGGTTATAGGTGCGCTTGCGTGCAAGGTTGTCGGTATAGTTGAGCGACGCGTCGAAGTCCAGGCTCGTGATCCACGACCTGTTCAGCAGCCATTTGAGCGAGGTGTTGGCACGCAGCACATTGTCACGCACCTTCTCCCACTCGCCTTTCTGGGCATCGGGGTCGTCCTCGGTATTCATACCGCCGATATTGGCCGTTACGCCGAAATTGAAACGCAGAACCTTGGCGAAGGTATTCTGGTAGTTGAGCGCCAGCCCCGTGCGGGAATAGGAGGTGTAGGGCGACGTGGGGTTCTTCGTGGCCCGCGTATACTCGACGTTGCTGTTCAGCACCCCGTGGTTCCGCCCCAGGTCGAAGCCCTTCGAGGCGGCGATCTGTTTGGTGCGCGGATTGGTGGAGAGCGTCACCGTATAGGGCGTCTTGCCCTTGCGGGTCGAGATTTTCACCACACCCGACGAAATGTCGCCGTATTCGGCCGAAGGTACTCCGGTCACCACCTCGACCGACTCGATGTTGGTCGCCGACAGGTTGCGTGTGCTGGCACCCGTCGGGTCGCCCAGCGAAGCATTGGTGGAAAGCGTACGCCGTCCGACTTCGACGGCCGTACCGAACGCCGACATTGCCGGCCGTGCTCCCGCCGCTGCGCAGCGAGAAGACATTGTCCTTCATCAGGTCGGGGTTGACCGTCTTTGCCGCCCGGCAGCAGTGCCGAGATGTCCGACGCATTGACCATTTGCAGATGGTCGATGGCATTGCCGCCGATCGTACGCGACGTAGCCATGGCGTTGGGAGCCTCCTTGGCCGTCACCACGACGCTCTCCAGTTTCAGGTTATCCTCGGGGGCATAAAGCCTGACCGGCCCCATCCCCGTACGCACGTCGACCTCGGCTTCGGTGGTAACGAACCCCAGGCGAGGAAACGACAAAAACGCGTTTCCCCGGCCGGGACTCCCTTCACCGTGAAGTTTCCGTCGGCATCGGCCACGGCCCACAATCCGACTGCGGCAATTCGACGACTGCTTGTCCGATCGGCTTGCCGGTATCCTTTACAAGCACCCGTCCCGTAACGTCGAGACGCTGCGCCGACACGACAGCCGGGACAATCGTGCATAAAAACAGTAGTAAAAGTTTCCTCATATGCTTGACCTAACGCAACAAATATAACGAAAAAGCATTACCCATAAACCGTTTATGTTATTTTTTAACATATAACGTAATTTTTGCCTGCAAAAAATAGCGATTCGGGCCTCAGGCGGCAATCGCCATTTATGGGATTTTCACCGGACACCCTACCGGGATATGCGCATAAAACGGGGTTTCCCACCTTTATATTATATAGGTCGGAAAGATTAATATATGATTTTTAGTACTCTGTATTGCATAGTATGTATTTTTTGCTTACATTTGCCGATATTATAACCACATTTATTGGTGTTTGGTAATTTTTATTGATTTTCGATAAAAATAAATTGTTTTTCAAGATTATATTATTACCTTTGTCCCAAGCGCCTCACACACCGCTTACAGATTGTAACCCTCAACATCGCAAACCGCTTTACAACGGCAGACAGAATATGATAAAGCTGGAAAACATCAACAAGACCTATAATAATGGGTCACCCCTGCACGTGCTCAAAGGCATCGACCTCGATGTAGAAAAGGGCGAACTGGTCTCGATCATGGGCGCCTCGGGTTCCGGGAAAATCCACCCTGCTGAACATCCTCGGGATTCTCGACGACTACGACAGCGGCAGTTACTACCTGGCCGGACGGCTGATCAAGAACCTCAGCGAAACGCAGGCCGCCGCTGCGCGCAACAACATGATCGGCTATATTTTCCAGTCCTTCAACCTGATCAATACAAGAACGCCGTCGAAAACGTCGCCCTGCCACTCTATTACCAGGGCGTCTCGCGCCGCAAACGCAACGCCCTGGCACTCGAATACCTCGACATGCTGGGGCTCAGGGAGTGGGCCGACCACATGCCCAACGAAATGTCCGGCGGCCAGAAACAGCGCGTGGCCATCGCCCGGGCGCTTATCAACAAGCCCCAGATCATCCTTGCCGACGAACCCACGGGCGCACTGGACAGCGCCACCTCGCAGGAAGTGATGAACCTGCTGCGCAGCGTGAACGTTGATATGGGCATGACCATCATCTGCGTCACGCACGAACAGTCGATCGCCGACCAGACGGACAAGATCATCCGTCTTACGGACGGCGTCATCAGCAGTATCACCGAAACCGGACTCGGAAAGCGATGAGGGAACTGCTGCTGGAGATCTGGACATCGGTGCGCCGCAACAAGCTGCGCACGTTCCTCACGGGCTTCGGTCGCGTGGGGCATTTTTTCATGCTCGTCATCCTGCTGGGCTCGGGCAACGGGCTCAAGAACGGCGTAACCTCCAATTTCGGCAACTACGCCACCAACTCGATCGACCTCTACGGCGGCCGTACTTCGAAGCCCTACATGGGCTACCAGAAGGGGCGCCGCATCCGCCTGTGGAACAGCGACCTCGAAATCCTCGCCCGGGAATTCCCCGGGTAGACGAAGTGGCTGCCAACTCGTGGTTCGACAACCATACGGCAACCTACGGAACGAATACACCAAGGTCTGGCTGCGCGGCTCGCTGCCCAAGATCGAACAGATCGAGGGCGTGGAGATCGTAAAGGGGCGCTTCGTCAACGACGCCGACATCCGCGAATACCGCAAGTCGCTGGTCATCGACCAGGCCATGCAGTCCCTGCTATTCAAAGGGCGCCGATCCGCTGGGGGCAAGGATCAAGCTCGACAGCACGGTATTCACCGTGGTCGGCGTCTACAGGGCGACGCCCAGCGCAGCAGTTCGTCGTGTTACATCCCGCTGACCACCGGGCAGCTGCTCTACAACGCCAACAGCCCCCGAAGTGAACAATGCCATCATCACCATCAAGGGCGTCCACACCACCGAGGCGATGAAGGAGTTCGAAAAAGCGCGTCATCCGGCGCCTTTCCGCCGAACACCACTTCGCCCCCGATGACGAAAGCGCCATCTGGCTCGACAATACGATGGAAACCTACAAGAATTTCATGATGGTTTTCGCAGGCATCAACATCTTCGTCTGGATCATCGGCCTGGGACGCTGCTGGCCGGCATCGTCGGCGTAAGCAACATCATGCTCGTGACCGTCACGGAGCGCACCTCCGAATTCGGCATACGCAAGGCGCTGGGCGCCAAGCCCGTGTCGATCATCAGGCTGATCCTTACCGAGTCGGTGATGATAACCGCCGTATTCGGTTTACCTGGGTATGGTATTCGGCGTGGCGATGATGGAAGGGGTCAACTACATGCTCAACCAGACGCCGCAGACGGGCGGCGGCCATGCGCCGTCGATCTTCCTCAACCCGACGCTCGACCTGGGCGTTGCGGTCAGCGCGACGGTCGTGCTGGTCATCGCCGGCCTGATCGCAGGCTACGTCCCAGCCTACCGGGCCGCACAACTCAAGACAATCGACGCCCTGCGTTATAACAAGTAGAAGCCATGGGATTTTTCGATACAGACCGCTGGAACGAGATATGGCAGACGATCTCCCGCAACCGCAAGCGCAGCATCATGACGGCACTGGGCGTCTTCTGGGGCATCTTCATGCTTACCGTACTGCTGGGTGCCGGCATGGGGCTGGGACGTCTGTTCCGGGCACAGCTGGGCGACATGTCGACCAACACGCTGCTCATACAGCCTTCGCAGACCTCTCTCCCCTACAAGGGCATGCCCAAGAACCGCTGGTGGCGCATGAACAACGACGACGTGGAAAACGTCCGGGGGCTCAAGGAGGTGCAGTACGCCTCGGGCGTCTACTGGGGCGGGGAGATCCATTGCAGCTACAACGAACGCAAGGGCGACTACTCGTTGATGGGCTACATGCCCGACTACCAGCAGATCAACCCGCAGAAGATCATCATCTACGGACGCTTCATCAACGACGTCGACATGGCGCAGAAACGCAAGGTCTGCGTCATCGGCACCCAGATCCAGAAAGACCTGTTCCCGGGAATGGAAGACCCGACCGGCAAGGTCATCAAAGTCAACAACAGCTATTTCACCATCATCGGCGTCATGCGGCGCCAGAGCACGGCCATGTCGTTCAGCAACGTCGAACGTACGGTCGTAGCCCCGATCTCGCTCGCGCAGCAGATGTACGGTGGGGGCAACTCGATCCACATGCTGGCCATCGCCGGCCGGGAGGACACCCCGAGCAAAGAGGTCGAAACCGCCTGCAAGTCGGTGATCTTCGCCAAGCACCTGATCTCGCCGGACGACGAGAAAGCCGCCTGGTGCATGGCCACGGCCGAGATGTTCGACAAGGTGATGAGCCTCTTCTGGGGCATCGGGTTCCTGACATGGATCGTGGGCCTGGGGACACTGCTGGCCGGCATCGTCGGCGTGAGCAACATCATGCTGGTGCTGGTCAAGGAGCGCACGCAGGAGATCGGCATCCGCCGCGCGCTGGGCGCCCCGCCTACGGCCATCATCTCGCAGATACTTTCCGAGAGCTTCATCCTCACCTTCATCGCCGGCGGCCTCACGGCCGCGGTCGGGGTGCTGTCGGTCGCCGATTCGATCTATTACCAGGCGGTGACCGTGGCCCAGGAGGGTGCCGAAATCTCGTGGCAAATATCGTTCGGAACAGGTATGCTGGCGCTTTTCATCCTCGTGGCCGGCAGCCTGCTGGCGGGCGTCATCCCCGCCTACCGGGCCCTGAGCATCAAGGCTGTGGATGCAATACGTGAAGAATAAATTAAATTAAATCAATAGATTACGGCTATGAAAAAATTTCTGAAAATCTTTCTGGGTGTGCTCTTTGCGGCGCTGTTGCTCGGAACGTTCGTGTTCCTGTGGCAGAAGACCCGTCCGGTAAAGGTAGTCTACACGATCGTACAACCCAAACTCGACACGCTCAAACAATTCGTGGTCGCCACCGGCAAGGTCGAACCCCGCGACGAGGTGCTGATCAAGCCCCAGATTTCGGGTATCGTTTCCAACGTCTACAAGGAGGCCGGGCAGATGGTGCGCAAGGGCGAGGTGATCGCCACGGTGAAGGTCATCCCGGAGATGGGACAGCTTTCGAGCGCCGAATCGCGCGTCTCGGTAGCCGAAATATCGCTGGCGCAGACCCGCCGCGAATTCGGCCGCACGGAAGCGCTGCACGACAAGGGCGTCGTCTCGGACGAGGAGTTCGGAACAGGGGCGCACCGACCTCCAGAAAGCCGAAGAGGAACTGCAGAACGCCAAGGAGAACCTGGAGATCGTCAAAAACGGCATCACCAGCCGCTACAAGGAGCTCAGCAACACGCAGATCCGATCGACGATCGACGGTATGATCCTCGACGTGCCGATCAAGGTCGGAAACTCGGTGATCAGGCCAACACGTTCAACGACGGTACGACCATCGCCTCCGTAGCCGACATGTCGAACATGCTCTTCCGGGGCAACGTCGACGAAACTGACGTCGGCAAACTGCACGAGGGCATGCCCGTGAAGCTGACGATCGGCGCCCTGCAGAACGTCGAGCTGGACGCTACCCTGGAATACGTTTCGCCCAAGGCGACCGAGGATAACGGCGTCATCATGTTCGAAAGTGAAGGCCGCCGTGAAGATTCCCGCAAACGTCTTCGTGCGCGCCGGGTACAGCGCCAACGCCAGCATCGTGATCGAAAGCCGCGAGGCGTGCTGACGCTTCCCGAGAGCACCGTCGAATTCGAGGGCGAAAAAAACGTATGTCTACCTGCTCACGGCGCCGAGGACGCCGCAGAGCAGACCTTCGACAAACGCGAAGTCAAGATCGGCCTTTCGGACGGCATCAACATCGAGCTTACCGAGGGCGTGACCGCCGACGACAAAGTCCGCGGCGCGAAGGAAGACAAGAAGAAATAACCCCAAATGCACCGCAGCATGAAAACCAGCACCCTATTCGCCGCTCTCTGTACAGCTGCCGCCGCTCTCTGCGCAATGTCCGCGGAGGCCCAGACCGCACCAGCTGCACCTCAAGCCGCCGCAGCACCGGCACCCGGCACGCCCTGGTCGCTCGACGACTGCATCGGGTATGCCCTGACCAACAATATCGACGTGCAGCAACGCGCCCTGCAGGTCGAACAGAACGAGGTGGAACTCTCGACGGCCAAATACAGCCGCCTGCCCGACCTGAACGCCTCGATCCGGAGGCGACGCATCGTTCGGCCGCGTACTCTCGAGCGACAATACTTATAAGGACAACAACCAGACCTCGGGATCGCTCAACATCTCGACCAGCATCCCCGTATTCCAGGGCATGCGCATCAACCGCCAGGTCAAAGGCGGCAAGCTCGACCTCGCCGCAGCCATGCAGGATCTGGAACGTGCCCGCGAAGATTTGTCGATCAACGTCATGACACTCTACCTGGAGGTACTTTACAACAAGGAACTCGCCGACGTGGCCGAACGCCAGCTCGCCCTGAGCACCCTGCAGGCCACGCAGAGCCGCGAGCTGGTCGCCGCGGGCAAACAGCCCGAATCGGCACGTACGAAAGCGAGGCGCTGCAGGCCAAAAGACCAGCTGAGCCTGACGCAGGCCCGCAACGACCTGCAACTGGCACTGCTCAACCTGAGCCAGGCCCTCAACCGCGAGAGCGCCGCAGGGTTCGACGTCGTGATTCCGGAGCTCGACAGCGTGACGCTCGCCTCTCGCTGCATCGGCTCGGCACGGCAGACGAGGTCTACCAACTATGCGGCGGAAAACCGTCCCCATATCAAGGCGGAGCGGCTGCGGCTCGAAAGTTCGGAGAATTCAGTCCTCATTGCCAAATCGGCACTCTATCCCTCCATCTCGCTTTCAGGCGGCTACGGCACGGGGGTGTACAGCGCCGACAGCGATAAGTTCTGGGCCCAGATGCGCCACAACAGCCGCGAATACGTCGGGCTGTCGATGAACATCCCGATCTTCAACCGCCGCGCCTCGCGCAACAATATCCGCTCGGCACAGCTTTCGGCCCGCAGCCAGCGGCTCGCACTGACCGAAGCCGAGCTGGCGCTGCGCAAGGAGATCGAACAGGCGTGGTACAACGCCGACGCGGCGTACAGCAAATACCGTTCGGCCGGCGTAGCCCTCGCCTCGGCGAAGGTGGCATTCGCCTACGAACAGCGGAAGGCGGAATCGGGACGTTCGACCATTTTCGATTTCAACGATGCCAAAACCCGCATGGAAAAAGCCGAGTCGGAACTCGTGCAGGCAAAATACGAATTCGTATTCCGTTCGAAAATACTGGATTTTTACCGCGGAAGACCGCTGAAACTGTGATCCGGAGAGGTGAACACATCGTACACAATAAACAAATCAGGGCGGCCGTTATCGACCGCCCTGATGCTGTCCGGAATAACCAATCCCTAAAGTTTTCCGGCAACGGCCGGGTAAGATTTTCAGACTCCCACCCGGCACAGAAGCCCTTTTGCGTCACTAATTACCCCCTCCATCCCCTGTGTGAAGTAGGGTAGTGCAAAGATATGTAAATTATCCTGAACTGCATACCTCGGGGCCTGTTTTGTCATAACATGGGGCTGAAATGATTTACCTTGCCGGCCGAAAATGTTGCACACAGGCACAATGAGCCCACAAAAGGTTCTGCAAAAAAGCGGCTATCTGAAAAATTTTGCCCTACTTTTGCAGCAAATTCTCAAACGGAAAGGATGGAATGGCTTAAAAGTTTATTCGTCGAACACTCGGCCCTGCAGGCCGTCGTGGTTATTTCTCATTTCGACGATCGGGATCGCCCTCGGCCGGATACGCATCTTCGGCATCTCGCTGGGCGTGGCATTCATCTTTTTCGCCGGTATCCTGGCCGGGCATTTCGGGCTGTCGATCGACCCGGCGATGCTGAACTATGCCGAGAGCTTCGGGCTCGTGATCTTCGTCTACGCCCTCGGCCTGCAGGTGGGGCCGGGTTTCTTCAGCTCGCTGCGCGCCGACGGGCTGCGCCTGATGTCGCCGGCTCTGGCCGTAGTATTGCTCGGAACGGGGCTGGCCGTGGCGATGAGCTACGCGAGTCTCGATGCCCGACATGTCGGGCATCCTGTGCGGCGCGACGACCAACACCCCGGCACTGGGCGCCGCGCAGCAGACGCTGCAACAAATGGGCATCGACGCCAACGGAGCGGCGTTGAGCTGCGCCGTGGCCTACCCGCTGGGCGTCGTGGGCGTAATTCTGGCCGTGGTCTTCATGCGCAAGCTCTTCGTGCGTCCCCGCGACATGCCGGAGCCGACGCCGAACACCGCAAGAACGTCTTCATTGCCAGCTACCACCTGACTAACCCGGCCGTATTCGGCAAGAGCGTACACGAAATAGCCGCTCAGAGCCACCACCATTTCGTCATTTCGCGCCTATGGCGCGACGGGCAAGGTTTCGATCCCCACCTCCGACAAGACGCTACAGAAGAACGACCTGATCTGGTCATCACCACCCCGGGCGAGGCCGACGCACTGCGCCTGATCTTCGGGGAACAGGAACAGAAGGACTGGAATACGGAGAACATCGACTGGAACGCCGTCGACAGCCAGCTCACCTCGCAGCGCATCCTCGTGACGCGCCCCGAAATCAACGGCAAGAAACTCTCCTCGCTGCGCCTGCGCAACACCTACGGCATCAACATCAGCCGCGTCTACCGCTCGGGCGTACAACTGCTGGCCACCCCCGACCTGCGTTTGCAGATGGGCGACCGTCTGACCGTCGTGGGCGAAGCGGAGGCGATCCGCAACGTCGAGAAAATCCTCGGCAATGCCGTCAAGAGCCTCAAGAGCCCAACCTCGCGGCAGTGTTCGTCGGCCTGATCCTCGGGCTCACGCTCGGGAGCATCCCCGTAAGCATCCCGGGCATCAGCCTGCCCGTAAAGCTCGGTCTGGCAGGCGGCCCGATCATCGTCGGCATCCTGATCGGCACGTTCGGCCCGCGCCTGCACATGATTACCTACACCACGTACAGAGCGCCAACCTGATGCTCCGGGCGCTGGGCCTTTCGATGTACCTCGCATGCCTCCTGGGGCTCGATGCCCGGGCACCCACTTCTTCGAGACCGTCATGCGCCCCGAAGGGGCACTATGGCTGCTGCTGGGATTCCTGCTGACGTTCGTCCGTAGTGGTGCTGGCTGGGCGGGGCTTCGCCCTGCGCGTCCTGAAGCATCGACTTCGGGATCGGTCGCAGGCATGCTGTGCGGCAGCATGGCCAACCCGATGGCACTGAACTATGCCAACGACACGATCGAGGGAGACAACCCGTCGGTATCGTACGCCACGGTCTACCCTCTCTGCATGTTCCTGCGGGTAATTATCATTCAGGTGATGCTGATGATTTTCTGTAACATCCGGTTTGGCCGGCACGTCCGGCTCCGGCCTCTGATAGCGCAGCGCCTCGATATCGCTTCCCGACGGATTCTGGAACACCCGCAGGTCGAACTCGGGGATGACGGCCAGCACATGGTCGAAGACATCCGACTGGATGCGCTCGTAATCCCACCCACACCACCGTATCCGTAAAGAAATAGAGTTCCATCGGCAATCCGTCTCCGTCGGTTGCAGCTGGCGCACCATCAGGGTCATCCCCTTGTTGACAGGCACCTCATCGCGCAGGTATCGTTCCAGATAGGCACGGAACACCCCGAGGTTGGTCTGGTGCAGGCCGTTGATCTTGCGTTCACCGGGGCGGATGCCATGCGCGGCATTGTATTCCTCGACCCGCTGCTCGGTCTGGTCGATATATTCGCGGATGATGTCTATGTTGCGGTACCGGGCCAGCATGTCCGGCGTACAGAATTTCACGCTCGTCATGTCCAGGTTCACCGAACGCTTCACGCGGCGGCCGCCCGACGCCTGCATTCCGCGCCAGTTTTGGAACGAATCGCTCACCAGCAGGTAGGGCGGCAGCGTAACGATCGTATTGTCCCAGTTCTGCACTTTGACGGTCGTGAGCGACACCTCGATCACCGAACCGTCCGCACCGTATTTGGGTACGGTGATCCAGTCCCCGACCTTGAGCATGTCGTTCGCCGAAAGCTGGATGCCCGAGACGAAGCCGAGGATGCTGTCGCGGAAGACCAGCATGATGACGGCCGCCGAAGCGCCCAGTCCGGTGAGCAGAATGGCGGGCGACTTGCCGATCAGGATCGAGACGATGAGGATACCGCAGATCAGCGCTGCGATTCCCTGCCCGGTCTGGCGCAATCCGTTGATCGGTTTGTTCTGCCACGCAGGACGCGCCGAGACGATATTGAAGGCCGCATAAAGCAGGGCGTTGATAAAACGGAAGACCGTGACGACGATGTACACCTGTATCAGTCGTGTGACGATCGTCCTGGCTTCCGACTGTTCATCGAAAACCACGGGGAGGACGATGACCAGCACGATGGCGCTGACGATATTACACAGCCGGCTCAACACGGCGGAACTGAACAGTTCGTCATCCCACGTGGCTTTGGTGCGCATCACGATGCGCCTCATCCCGCGCACGAGCACCGTACGGCACAGGAAATCGAGAAGCACGACGGACAGCACCACCAGGGCGAAAGCCACCCAACGATCCCAGCCGTTATTCAATGCGGAAGTGAGCCCGAGCCATGCGAGCAGGGCGTCGGCCCAACGTAAGGAGAGACTGCATACGGTATTTCTATCAAATTTCAGACCTAACGGCCTTTGTAATCATCAGCGACGGAAACCCCGGCGACAGGATAACGACTGCGGAAGGCAAAAATCCGGCGACAGCCATCACCATAGAACATGCGTCTGTGGAACGGCACCAATCCCTGCGCCTCGCACCGGTCTGTGCTGGACAATGCCCTGCGACATACAGGACAGTCGCTTCATTGTCGGTTTCCAGGTTACAATATACGAAAAAAAACTATACCCCGAGTACCAGTTCCACCTCGCCCTCGAAATTGGGCGTGAAGACGCCTTTGCCGAGATTTTCAAAGATTTCGTCCCGGCTCCAGAAACGCCCGCCGTCGAGCTCGTCGCTCGGGACGACCTCCCCGTCGTACACCGTGCGGTGGACATAGATCAATTCGCGCTCGCGCTCCGAGCGAAACACGTACACCGCCACGCGTTCGGGTACGAAACCCGTCACACCGAGTTCTTCGCGCACCTCGCGCCGCAATGCGTCGTCCACCGTCTCGCCGTAGTCGACATGGCCGCCCACGGCCGTGTCCCAGCGTCCGGGCTGAATATCCTTCCACACGGGACGCCGTTGCAGGTATAACTCGCCCCGCGAATTGAACAGGTGCAGGTGCACCACGGGATGCAGCAACATTCCGCCGCCGTGGCATTGGGCACGCGTCGCCGCCCCATCACGTTCCCGGCTTCGTCGACCACCGGAAACAGCTCCGCACCGTTATCGCTTCGCATGGCGGGGATATTTACGGATATAAACCACGGCCGCCAGCAGCCCCAACAGGGTGAAACCCGCACCGGGCAACGCCGTATATTCGTAGCCCAGCCCGTGGGCGATCGGCAGGCCCCCGCAATAGGCACCCAGTGCATTGCCCAGGTTGCTGAAAGCCACCTGCACGAGCGCTGCGCCGAGCATCTCGCCGCCGCGCGAATTTTCGAGGATCAGCAGTTGCTGGGGCGACGAGACACAGAACAGACAACCCGTACAGAGCGTCATCAGCATGACGGAAAGGTAAGGGACATGTGCCCCGAAGAAAATCCCGAGCAGCGTCAGGGTGGCCGCGGCCAGCGTAAAACGCACGACCTTCTCGGGCGTAAAACGGTCGGAGAGATGCCCGCCGACGATATTGCCCGCGAACATGCCGAAACCGGCCAGCATGATAATCAGCGTAAGGTTCTCCTCCGTAAAACCCGAGGTATGGATCATCAGCGGGCTGACATAGCTGTACCAGCAGAAGATGCCGCCGTTGCCGAGCATCACCGACGCCAGCACGAGCCAGGGTGCAAGGCTGCGCAGGAACCGGAACTGCCCTTTCAGCCCCGTATCGGGCAGCGGCTCCATACGGGGCACCCACATCCTTACGAGCGTCAGCGCCACCACGCCCCACACGGCGACGATCGCAAAGGTCGTGCGCCAAGACAGCACATTGCTGATATAAGTGCCCAGCGGCACGCCGAACAGGTTGGCGACGGTCATGCCGACGATCATGATCGACACGGCCTCCGTGCGCTTCCCGGCATCTGCCACCCGCTCTGCGACGATCGACCCGACGCCGAAAAAGGCGCCGTGCGGCAGGCCGGACACAAAGCGCATCGCCATCAGCATCCAGTAATTCGGCGCCAGCGACGCGCACAGGTTCCCGACGGCGATCAGAGCCGTAAGCGCCAGCAGTATCTGTTTCAGCGGACGTTTCCGGGCGACGAGCACCATAAGCGGCGCGCCGAAGCAGACGCCCAGGGCATAGGCGGAAATGAGGTGTCCGGCCTCGGGGATGGAAACCCCGAGGCTGCGGGCAATATCGGGCAGGATGCCCATCATCACGAACTCCGACATCCCCAGGGCAAGCGTCCCGAATGCCAGTGCAATCAGACTTTTTTTCATGTGTAAAACCAACTAACGAATAACCGGCTGCAAAAATAACACAAAAGGCGAAAAGTTTTTCGCTTTTCGCCTTTTGTTACGGTTTCCGTATGGTTGCATAGACCGTCCGCATTCCCGGCAGAGAGTTCCGGCACCGGTCATTCGGCCTGCGGCGCGGGACGTTGCGGTTCGCGCGGCTGCCCTACCTCGTATCCCAGTTCGCGCATCCATTCGACGGTAAGCGGGTCGACCTGGTCGTTGCGATCCGCCCAGCGGCGTTGTTCGATCAGGCGTTTCTTATGCTCCTCGATGCGCATCAAGATCGGGAAATCGGGATGACGCAGCCGCGTACGTTCCTTCCGCTGCGAAGGTCGGATCCTGCGGTCGAACACATCGGCCTGCACGGGCCGCCGCGCCCCTCCCATTTAAAGCCTTTCAGGTAGAGATCCTGCGTGGGCGGGATATCGTCCATCGGATAGAAGTTGTAGACCGGTTCGGTTCGGTAGGTGAT
>VOFK01001435.1_pt1 | contig 23566 bp, 25 predicted proteins | sample 5384121 | NCBI WGS metagenome assembly VOFK01 (sample SAMN12384730, study PRJNA508395) | human gut metagenome | isolation source: healthy gut J | host: Homo sapiens | reverse complement strand
CCATTGCTTCGTTTACAGTTACGTATTGCTCTCATCTTTGGTTTAGGATGGGGAACTACCGATGCTTCGCCACCTGGCTGGCAGAAGCCATCCTGCGTATGCTTTTTCTTTTCTCTATCAATTAAAAAAAAAAAGATTCATGGGACAACTTTATTTTCTTCACACACCCCAAAAAACAAACACGCCGCACGCATTATCAAGACAGGACCCTGCAGCAACATTCAACACCTATTTGCATTCGTCAATATGTTTCTCGGACAGGAACGCACTCCGAACAGGGTGGGCATCTAGGGCTGATGGCTCTCACCGACGGACAGATTGAGCCATAACCTGGAGATACCTCACGAGGTTTTGCCACTGCCCTCAGCGCTTTTGGCGCTCAAAACTACGCAGCACGCCAAGTAGCCCCGTGTACTGAAGGCCTACCACCACCGTGGATGACTATCTTCAACACTTATTCTGTACCTTCATTTTTATATGTTATGGTAATGCAGTATATTTTCTATCTTTGTACCTGAAAGCAGCTTACGAAACCGGCGGTGTATGTTTTACGCATTGACGGATACTCCATAGTTTATGATGCGCGAAATCACCATCAAAGGGTATTCTACGGAATCGGACGTACAATGCCGCCTGCTGTGATAGTATCGGCTGCAAGTATCTGCGCATCCCGATGGCGCTCCATGTTGTCTCTAAGATGGGGATTTCCGGAGCGTAGGCGTAACCATTACCAGCGACTAAGAAAGGGATTATCTGCTGATACGGTTTATGGCTATCAAAGAGGCATTAAGTTATCAGGCTGATTGATGAACAATTTTTGCATTAAGTCATTATATAATTAAAAACAAATGAGATTATGAAAAAGGCTAAATTTATTTGCTTTTTGCTGAGGTGCGACACTGAGTATTCACGTGGATGTGGTAACATGAATAATACAACTAAAGGCGGACTAATCGGCGGCGGTGGCGGTGCTGCCTTGCTACTATTATCCGAGGTATTGCGGACACGGCAAAGGTGCTGCTATCGGTGCTGCCGTTGGTGCTGCCGTTGGTACGAGGTCTTGGGTGTTTTGATTAACAGAAAAATGGATAAGGCAGCTGCCGAGGCTGCTCCAATTCAAGGTGCTCAGGTAGAGCAAGTAACTGACTAACAACGGACTTCAGGCTGTAAAAAGTTACTTTCGACTCGGGCATTCTCTTCAACTTTGCGAAGTAGCTTCCCTAAGTCCCTCCAAGCCAAATCAGCATTGAGCTTAAATTCGCCAACAATGTATTGAATCAAGAACAGAGCATGGACACGTATCCATACCATCAGTTCAAACAGTAAAGGTTGGAGAAACAGCACTGCCGAACAAAGGGCACCAGCATTCTCAGAACGTGCACAAAGTGTGGCAGGTTATCTGTTGAGTGCAGTGTAAAAGCACTTCTCAAATCAATCAGTTGAAGGGTTGGGCCAGCCAAAGGCCAGCAGTAATGATGCGAGGACGTCGGCAGGGCTCGTCGCGTGGAAGCCCTTAACACCGCCAACAAATGATTCCAGCAGGCTGAAGCCCGGTGCAGAAATAAATTAATAGCCGGTAGGAAAAGTAAACTACCTCTGTGAGTAGATTGAAAGCGTGGAGTTTTCTTACGCCAAGCGAAGAAAAAAAAGATTCTTAAGTTTGGCATCCGCAATCTATTGATTATATTCTTTGGCGCCATCTGTTCGGTCATGGCTTTGTCCCCGTTTATTTTATACGGAGGTGACTTTATCAGAACCGCACAACAGATGGTCATGGCTGCGAACATCAAATGGAAGCTACCTGGGTGTCGAAGAAGATTTCATAATCACCGCTTCCCGGTTTTGCCGAACATAATGGATTCGACTTTAAGAAATAAGAAAAGCCATGGAGGAAAACAAGACCGAAGCGTCTCACTGGCGCAAGCACTTATAAAGCCAACAGCTTGCAAGAACGTGTTTTTATGATGACTCCTCTTGGCTGAGAAAGGGCTGGAGAGAGTGTATTTCCGGCTCTCATGAGGCCCATAAAGGTTATGGAAGTTTATCTCAATTCCATCTGAAGGCCAGGGGAAGGAATCTATGGGCGGGGCGGGTTGCCAAAAAGGAGCATTTTTCATAAAAGGCAGGTCAATTGACTCCGGGTGAATGTGCCCTGATAGCAGCCAGCTGGCCTGCCAGCGCAAGTTTATTATTCAGGACAGCAACTATGTTTAAAGACGAAAATTCTTTATCTAAATATTGTTCCCGCTTTCCCCAAAAGAAAGAAGAGGCGGAAAGCTTACTTAGCTAGCCCTGCCTTACAATACGGATATGATTCGAACTTGGTATGTGGTCGCTTTTTATTCTTTGAATAGTCGCTTGCATTGGCTGAGATTCAAGAATTACCTTCTTTGAGGAGGCATGCATGAAATGAAGGAATTTGTCTCCCCACCAGCAGACAAAGGCTTCGACGTGTACCACATCCAGAATTAAGGTAATGCTGGGGTTTGTGATTGCCAATGTCAGCATATTCAACATGGGGAGGGACAGCAGGTTTGATTCTTTCGGAAGAGTAACCACACTCCATTCCAGCGCTGTTCCTGCCGCACCATTTCAGCTACTGAAGGATTATCTTTCGGCACGCTGCCGCTTCGGGATTGGGTGGGCTGGGGGGTTGGGGATTGCAACTCCTGTTGCAGAGAAGTGCTGAATCGCAGCATCCCGCTCACTACGATACCCCGCTTCGCTCAAATGTCGCTTTATCCACTCGCTAAAATAATACGGGCAGCTGATGGGACCTTCATTCAATACTCACTATAACGATGTTGCAAAAACTTCATAAGTTCTTTCTTTATCTGCCAAACCCAAAGCTTCAAAATACCGTCTCAATGTCCTTGTCCAAATGAACTTTAAAGGTTTCCTCACTTTTGCGCTTCATCAAGGTTACCTGGGCATGCTCCGGGCAAAAAACATTGTTCTGCTTTTATGTCATACCAAACTTTCTGCAATAAAGCCTCCCACTTTTATACTGTCTTTCTCTTGAGCTGCTGCAGTTCTGTCAAAGAATAATAAAAGCCGTTCGTTTCATCCTGTTGGTTTCTGAAGGAGTAAAGATATTAGTGCAATAAATGATAATAAAAGAAACGGGCAGCGCATTTTAGAAAAACAAGCGCCCAAAATCCGCATTTGCTATATTTATAAATCAAGCGAAAAACTTTCAGTTCAAGTAGCAATGGCATACCTTTGTTGACAACACACCCACGCATATTTTTATGCGCTACTCTTCCGGTGAAATTGGCCATTATCTTTGCTTGTTCCCCATGGGTAAAATATGCAATTTTTAAATCATGCTGGTATTTTGACAAATAAAGGCTGTCGACAAGACCTTCCACCGATACTTCTAATGCCGGGCTGCAATAATCTAAGTTAAACGCTGGCGCTTATACTTTGATTTAACTAAAACCGCACTCTTTGCCATTGCCGCATCTTTGGCACGCTGCAGGTCATCGAAACGCTTTGCCGGAACTCCTGATTTATAATCACGATATTGGTCGGTGGCCAATTCAAAAACTCTTCATCATCTTCTCCATAGTCCCAACCATTTTCATCCATTTCAACCAACCACAGGACCAGTTCCTTCTGTGGGTCTTCATCCGTAAATTCCAACCCCTTTGCTCTTTGCCCAGCTCTAATTTCAGAGCTAACTCACCGGGCAGCTTACCACTCTTTCTAACACCTTATCCCAGTGTTGTCTATCATGATTCTGACGTCCCTCACATCAGCCGTTCATCAGCTTACATTCTTTTATTTAAATGGATTTTCATAACGGAGGATGGCCTAATTTCTAAACCCTTATATTCCACTTCCTCAGGCAGTCATCAGATTTCATTTCCTTGCCCCTGTCCTTTCAATATCAGGGGTGATGCCCGAATAGACACCCTTCAGTCAGCCATCATGAGACCCGTCGTTCCGCCGGCAGTCACGGCCGAGGCAGCAAGCGAAGACATGTGTTTGTTGAGGTAGGGTCTGATAAAATAACAAGAAATCATCTACTTGACTCTTTGCGTCGTACTTTCGCGCTTTCATATAAGCCTTCATATTGATTTCGGGCATGAGGCATTCTTCGGCCTGAGACGGAGTGACATCGGGATGCTGCTATGACAAGGGGTTTGCATTGCAACATCAATAATATCGGCGGCATGGGTTTTCACGAAGCCTCAAAATAGACGCCATCGATAAGCCCGGCCCAAGTATGTCCATGATATTGGACAATCACTTCAGGATGTTTTTCCTTGATATTTTTTCACCAGTTGCCCCAACATTTCCGGGACGTCCAATACCTGCCATCTTTCAGGCGAAGATTTCAAGGGCCCTGCCTCTATCAATTGATCTGCTATGCGGGGAATAGCTACTCTACAGTGTGAGCCGGAGGCTCAAATGTACACAAGGTAGCCTGCGGAATCATTCAAAACTGCATGGCCTGTTATAAAAGGAACAATATTTCACGCACTTTCAATTTCCCAGACCATACAAAAATACGAGGTGATATCAACCCTGTGCATGTTTCACCTTATACATCGGCTTGTCACTTTTATCAGCGGGAACGGGATACATTCTAAATGTTCAAAACCACGATCAATGAGCGAGGTCTGAGCCACACACTTCATGCAATGGTTTGATAACGTACGGACTGCTTTGTTCGGGTTACATAAAGAAGTAAGTTCACTTGTTCAAAAAGCTCCATTGGTCTCCACGCACGCGAAGAACCCAAACAGCCCATCTCAATGATAGGGAGCTATCGTGCCAACTTCGGTGTCTGCTCTGGGTTGATACTGTTAACTGCCATATCGCGGTAGACCAAACTGAATTTTGATTTCTTTTTCATGAGTATATTTCCAGATTTAAAGGTGGGCAAAGTCGCTTGCTGCAATATAACAAATGAATAAAAAAGAAAGTTAATATTCAAGTTTTTTATCCTCTAAAAAGCATGTTTAATATCATATTGCCAGTTATATAAAACGAAACAGCTGACATCCATTCTTCTTTGTTATTTTTCGGACGCCAATTACAAAATCACGTAGCTGTCCCTGCAAGCGTTGACGAGTAAAAAAAGGTACGACTTTACTGTTCCAAGCGGCAAAGATAATTTTTCGGCTATCTCACGATATTTAAAGCCTGACACATGCATGGCAAAGGGAATACGGTCATTCGGCAAAGAGATTTACTACCCGGTGTATTTTCCCTTAATGTCATAAAGCACCTTCTGTACTGTCAAAACCGAATCCTGTGGCAAGTTCAAGTGGTATGTTATCGGTGTGGTCGACAAATGTTTGGTCACGTACAATTTTTTTCTGTAATTATTAATAAAGATACATGCATGATTGTGTACATCCATCCCTTAAAGTTTGTATCAGGGGAATATACTTATCATCCTCATTGTCTAAGGCTTTCAGCGACGTCTCCTGCAATAGGTCGTTAGCTTCCTCACGGTCGGCTGTCAGTTTATAGGCAAATCGAAGTAATTCTTCTGCACACTAAGCAGGTTTTCTTAAAAACTAATACTATTCATAAGTTTTTAAGTTTAGGTTTATAACTCTTTGTTCATGCTCTCGTGCTGCAAGGATAAGGCTTTTTAAAGGGGCGGACAAGGAAAAGAAAAAACTATCAAAATAGGGGGTAAAAACCGCCAATTATCAGTTTTCTACCCCCTATCTTGTCGATTAACAGGTGGTTTTCGGAGCTATTCTCCTTTAAAGTTGGTAAACAAATACTATATTTAACAGCCAAAATACGAGTGAAAAAACACCGTTACTCCTCCTACTACCTGGCATCCGTGTAAGCCTCCATTCCGGCAAAGTCGCATATCCAGTAAGCCAGTCCGCCCACGACACACGCCATTGCATAAATTTCCTTACGAAAGATTAACGGAATCTCATTAATAAACACATCGCGGTTACACCTCCGGCAGCACCGTAATACTACCCATGATAATGGCTACCCAATAAGGATACCCCAATGCAATGCTTGCCCACACCTACAACGGTAAACAAAGCCAGACCGATGCTGTCAAACAAGAAGAATGTATTGTGCATGTGAATCAGATACTTTCCAAAAGCAATCACCCAGAACAATGCAAGCCCCGTACATATCAAAAATAAATGGGGTCGGTCATCCATCCCGGCGTCACATCCAACAATACATCGCGAATTGTACCTCCGCCGATAGCCGTTGCCATTCCTACTACATAAGCCCCGAACCAGTCAAATTGTTTAGCCGAAGCAAGCCGGATGCCACTAATGGCAAAGGCAAACGTTCCTATAAAAATCCAAAACTTGTACAAATGTTATCATAAATAAACTTATTTGGCTGCAAAGTAACGAATAATTTTCGATAAGAAAACGTATTTTTGTCTTTTTTGAAAATAGCTAAATGAAATGAAAATAACAATATCGCAGGCGCACGCCCCAATTTCATGAAAATTGCTCCCTTTAATGCGTGCTATTAACGCTGCCAAAGCAGCAGGTAAGAACATCAGTGCCCGTCTGGTATATACAGGTTCGACGAAGACAAGAGCCTGGAGCCCTCTTTGTTCACCGACCTCGACATGCCCCGTCCCGATGCATATTTAAGAGTGGATGATACTGATTTCTTTCCAACGAATGGCAGGCATTGTCGTTGCCTTTGCCCGTGAGCTGGAGAAGCATCCTGCACAAATTGTCATTGTGGTAGACGACCTCACTCCCACTATGGCCTGTTCCGTCTATCGTAGCTAAAAAAGAAAGGGCTGAAAGTTGCTCATTTGGTAGCCGGAACACGCTCTTTCGACATGGATATGCCGAAAGAAGTCAACCGTATGATTACCGACGGACTTTCGGATATCCTATTTACTGCCGGAATGGTGGCAAACCGAAACTTAAACCATACGGGAACAGAACAGGCTCATGTTCATTTTGTTGGAAATATCTTAATCGACACTTTGCGATACAACCGCACAAGACTACAACGCCCTGTGGCTTTCTATTATGGGAGTGAAGGAAAAAGAATACGTACTGCTTACTTTAAACCGACATACATTAATTAATAACGATGCTGTTCTGAAAACCCTTTTCCATACAATATTGAAAAGACAGATAAACCGATTGTCGCTCCTTTACATAATTATGTAAAAAAACAAGCTGAGTGCCCTGGGCATTCATTCCGAGCGACTGCATATTCTTCCTCCCCAACCCTATCTGGCTTTCGGATATATGGTAAATCAGGCGCAGACCATTATCACAGACTCGGGCAATGTGGCTGAAGAAGCTACCTTCCTCGGTATTCCCTGCATCACACTGAACACTTATGCCGAGCATCCTGAAAACCGTAAGTATCGGTACGAATTGTTTGGTGGGCGAAGATGCCGGAGCTTTTGTCTGCGGCACTTGACAGGCTGAATAAAGGCGAATGGCAGAAAGACATCTGCCGAACGCTGGGACGGTCGTGCTGCCGAAAGAATTGTGCAAACCTTGCTCGAAGAGAAATTATAAAGAGAAAAGGAATAACCATCACTTTTAATCGGCCCGGCGCAGTGCTATTGGTCATTCCCGAAACAAAAAAGAAGAATCTGCTGACACAAGTGTGCGCAGATTCTTCACAATATCCAAAATGACAAAAGATACAATACCGTATTTACCAAGTATAGTTCAAACCGAAACTCAGCAATTCCTGCAACTGGAAATAGCTCTTATTATCCTCCGTCAACTTCACGCCATCATCATAGCGGGCATGAACGAATAATTTCGTCGACAAATAACGGTTCAACACGAAGTTGAATGTGTTTTCCCAACTGGCAATACTTTTTATCATAAGTAGTAAAGTATTCCAATTTAGACTCCCATACGATACTCGGGATAATTGTCCAAGTGAGGTTTCCCGTAAATTTAGAACCGATAAGGTTGGCAGTGCTGTGCCCCGGCCCACATTAAAAGCAGCAGGATCGGTAATTTTATCATTACTGATATACATAAAGGTATATGCCAGCGGAGATGTCAGCAAAGACAAAGTATAATTCTTCTTGTTTTTTTAAAAGTCCATACCGAGGGTTATATCAAGCTGTGCCGGAGACATGAAATTAGAAATCATGTCGTTCGTATTGGTTTTTGTAGTTAGCAAAAAGAACTGGGTCTTGAACTCGGCAGCCAATGTATAATACCAATTCTTGAATGCTTTCACACCGAGCTTACTGTTCAAACGGAACAAATCGGCGTTTGTCTTATATTTATGAACCGTATCAGAAGGGGCAGTGACGAATCCCAACTTCATCTCCAGCTTATTTTCAAATTCCAGCCGCTGACGGTCATCAAAATTAGCTTCAAGCACTAAGCCCGAAAGCAAAGAGTTAGTACTTTCACCACCTTTATACCAATTGTCCGAAATATAATGCTGTGTAAACTGAGCATATCCGTTTCCTTTATATTTCCAGAAGTTGGGACGAACAATCACCAAATCACTTTCCGTATCCACACTCTCCACCGGATTTTCCGGTTGTAAGAAGCTCTTAATATGCTCTTTACGTGGATTCATTACAATCTGGCTGTCTTCCAAAGGCTTCAAGTCTGCCAGATAAAGCTCATTACCCAACACTCTCTCAGGATACTGCATATAATAATTAAGAAGAATTTTATTCACCCAACGGTCTACCTTGGCCGACCGTTCCAAATCAGGCACAGTAAACAACCGAATAGAATCCTGTTTGGCACGATAAACCGAATCTGCCGCCGTGTGTTTAGTATTATATTCTTCGGGCGACCACTTCAATTCGAAAGCCTGCTCTACCGGTGCGGTATAATAAGTAGGCGGAACAAACAATTTATAATAAGCCGGGTCACGGCGGACACGCGGAGCCGGAGCATCCAAGTCATCCCACATTCTAAAATAAGCATAATAAGCTGCTCTCAAATTAGCCAAAGAATCGGCAAATGCCGCTACCGCAGGACTTGCCTTCGCTTTTGTTATCTTCTGCGCCGGTGCTACAGAGCAAAACAAAGCCAAAATCAAGGGTAAAGCCAGTTTTCTTTTCATATTCTTTATCGTTTTTGCGTAAAAAGGCACTTAAATGGTGCAAAAGTACACTTAATTTTCCTTATATCAAAAGACAAAAGTACTTTTAAAAAACCATATCAATGACTTTTTAAAACCGGATGAAGTTTTTAAAAAGCGCTGCCGGTTACTTTTTAAACGTTCTATTACGTTTTTTTGTTGTGCAACCGGGAAATTCAGAAAAAGATTTTGTAATTTTGCAACTTCGATAATTCAAGAGAATAACATTTAAAAATATTAAGTAGTGGGAGAAACTAAGTATATCTTCGTAACTGGTGGTGTTGCCTCTTCATTGGGCAAAGGTATTATTTCATCATCAATAGGTAAATTGCTGCAAGCAAGAGGCTACAATGTTACCATTCAAAAGTTTGATCCGTATATCAACATCGACCGGGAACTCTGAATCCATACGAGCACGGTGAATGTTATGTAACCGTAGACGGCCACGAAGCCGATCTTGACCTGGGACACTATGAACGCTTCTTGGGAATCCAGACAACCAAAGCCAACAACATTACAACCGGTCGCATCTACAAGAGCGTTATCGACAAGGAACGCCGTGGCGACTATCTGGGAAAGACCATTCAGGTTATTCCCCATATCACTGACGAAATTAAGCGCAACGTAAAATTATTAGGCACTAAAAATAAATTTGACTTCGTAATCACCGAAATCGGAGGTACGGTAGGTGATATCGAATCCTTGCCTTACCTGGAAAGTATCCGTCAGTTAAAATGGGAAATGGGACGTAACGCTTTATGCGTACACCTCACATACGTACCTTATCTGGCTGCTGCCGGTGAGCTGAAAACAAAACCGACACAGCACTCTGTAAAAGAATTGCAATCCGTAGGTATCCAACCGGATATTTTGGTACTTCGCACAGAACACGAATTGAGCACTAACCTGAAAAAGAAAGTCGCTCTATTCTGCAATGTAGACGAGAATGCAGTGGTGCAATCCATGGATATGCCTACTATTTATGAGGTTCCGGTGCGCATGCAGGAACAAGGACTGGACGTTACCATCCTACAGAAAATGGGCTTACCCGTAGGCGAGACTCCTACCCTCGGCCCGTGGAGGGATTTCCTCGACCGTCGTCACAAAGCTACTGAAAAAGTTAAAATAGGCTTAGTGGGAAAAATATGATTTGCAGGATGCTTATAAATCCATCCTTGAAGCATTGTCACAGGCAGCAACATACAACGACCGCAAGGCCGACATCCACTTCATCAACAGTGAGAAGCTGACAAATGAAAATGTGGAAGAGCAAATCAAAAGACATGGACGGTATCATTATCTGCCCGGGCTTCGGACAGCGTGGTATCGAAGGTAAGTTTATAGCTATCAAATACGCTCGTACACACAATGTTCCCACATTCGGTATCTGCCTGGGTATGCAGTGCATTGCCATCGAATTTGCCCGCAATGTACTGGGATATGCCGATGCCAACAGCCGCGAGATGGATGAAAAGACTCCGCACAACGTTATCGATATCATGGAAGAGCAGAAGGCTATCACCAACATGGGAGGTACGATGCGTCTGGGAGCTTACGAATGTGTGCTCGACCAGAATTCCAAAACTTTCGAAGCCTATAAGAGCGAACACATTCAGGAGCGTCACCGCCATCGCTATGAATTCAACAATGACTACAAGCAGGAATTTGAGAAAGCGGGCATGAAGTGTGTCGGTATCAATCCCGAATCAGACTTGGTGGAAATCGTTGAGATTCCTACCCTGAAATGGTTTATCGGAGTGCAGTTCCACCCCCGAATACAGCAGTACTGTACTGAAACCGCATCCTTTGTTCCTGTCATTTATCAAGGCAGCCATTAATAAAGGATAAAACGAGAATTATAATATAAATAAGGTAAACAAGAAAAAATGGACAAAAACACTTTAGTGGGATTCGCCCTGATTGGTGCAGTTGTGATAGGCTTCAGCATCTACAACCGTCCCAGCCAGGAAGAAATGGCACGTGCAAAACACTACCAGGATTCCATTCAGGCTATCGCCCAAAAAAGAAGCTGCCATGCAAGAACAGGCAGCACAGCAGAGTGCGGCCCTATACAATACAGGCAGACTCTACCTCACTGTTCTATGGCGCGAGCCAGGAACGGAGCAGTTGACAACACTGGAAAACGATTTGGTGAAAATCACATTTACCAATAAAGGCGGACGCGTATGCGCCGCCACGCTAAAAAATTATAACGGTCAGGACGGTAAGCCTTTGGAGCTGTTTGACGAAAAAGACTCGGGCATGAACTTCGCTTTCGAAGGAAAGAACGAAAACATTTTGACCGAAGACCTTTACTTCCGACCAACCAATGTGACCGACAGTACAGTGACGATGCGGCTGGCCACCAACGGTGCAGGCTATATCGATTTCGACTACAAGCTGCTACCCAATACCTATGTGGTGAACTTCTCCATCCGCGCCAACGGAATGCAGAATTTCTTCCCAGCAGCAGCCAACACTGTCAACATCAACTGGCATCAGCGTGCACGCCAATTAGAAAAAGGGTTCAGCTTTTGAGCAACGTTATACTTCGCTCACCTACAAGCCGGTGGACAAAGGCTCGGACTACCTGAACGAAATGAAAGATGCCAAAGAAGAAGTGACCGACCGCTTAGACTGGATTGCTTTCAAAAACCAGTTCTTCTCAAGCGTACTGATTGCCGATCAGGACTTCGACAAGGCTTCACTAGTCTCTACTCCCCTAAAAGAGGGAAGCGGATATATGAAGAACTATACCGCAGACATGACCACATTCTTTGACCCCACGGGAAAACAGGCTACCAATATGCAGTTCTATTTCGGTCCCCAACCATTTCAAGACACTGCTGGCAAGCAATGACTTGAGCCTTTCGCAAAAAAAGACCTGGAACTGGAAGATCTGGTATATTTGGGCTGGCCGATTATCCGATGGATTAACCGCTGGTTTACCATCCCCTTGTTCGACTGGCTGTCGGTTGGGGACTGAGCATGGGTATAGTGCTACTGTTAATGACCATTATCGTAAAAGCATTGGTGTATCCGGCTACCCATAAGTCATATATGTCATCTGCCAAGATGCGCGTATTAAAGCCATATATCAATGAAATCAATGCCAAATATCCCAAAAAGGAAGATGCGCTGAAGAAACAACAGGAAACCATGGCACTTTACAGCAAGTATGGTGTCAGTCCGATGGGTGGCTGTCTGCCGATGCTGATTCAGATGCCGGTATTCATGGCGTTGTTCTTCTTCGTGCCAAACGCCATTGAACTGCGCCAGCAGAGTTTCTTATGGGCTCCCGACATGTCTACCTACGATGACATCATTCATTGGAGCACCACTATTCCTTTGCTGGGCAATCACTTGAGTCTGTTCTGTTTGCTGTTCAGCATTACTAACATCCTGAACACAATGTACACCATGAAGCAACAAGACACCGGCCAGCAGCAAATGCCGGGTATGAAACTGATGATGTATATCATGCCTGTGATGTTTATCTTTATTTTCAACGGCTACTCTTCCGGTCTGAACTATTATTACTTCATCTCCGGTTTGATAGGTATCCTGACTATGGTCTTCCTGCGCAAGACAACTGATGAGAAGAAACTTCTTGCACAATTGGAAGCCAACAAGGAAAAAGAAGAAACAGAAAAAACGGCGGTAAAGCCGGCGGTGGTCTGATGGCCAAGCTCGAAGCATTGCAGAAAGAGCAAGAACGCCTGCAACAGGAAAGAATGAACAAAGGAAAAAAATAAGACTCCGCAATATTCTATTTTTTTAAATAAATAATTATCAAGGGGGGACGACCATTTCTCAAAGAGATTTGGCCGTCCCCCTTTTTCTTTTTGATACACCAACCCGATAAGGTGCCTATGCACTAGTTGAAATCCCCCCACACCGTCTCATACTCTTTTACCTCCCCTTGCAAAGCCTCCCTCATGCCATCACAAACCGCGAAGCTTACTGATAGACAACCGGATTATCGCCACTAATCTATAAATCACAAGCACTAATCCACAAATCAACGGCATCAACCTGTAAATCAATGATAAAAATTAGGATATACATCAGGCATATAGTAACTTTGTATATAGTATCCAAAGACATTGGATACTATTAATATCAACTTTATACAGACAATTATGGCTGAATACATCAAACAGGAAATGAGTGACCTGGACGGCTCAGGCGAACAGCGGGTATTTTATCGCATGAAAACCTATCACAACATCAATGCCCGGGAATTTGTCAGCAAGTTGGCACGTCCGGGGTCAGGACTGAGCGAAGGAAATGTACTGCATGTACTTACCACTCTTGCCGATGAACTGGCTTACTATATGGCACAGGGATACAGCGTGAGCATAGACGGTGTGGGAACATTCAAACCCACTTTGGGAATAGCCGAAGGCAAAGAAACAGACACATTGGACGGTGACGAACAAAAACGAAACGCGCGAAGCATTATGGTGAATGGAGTAAACTTCCGCGCCAGCAAAGATTTGATAAAGGAAACCGCCCGGCATTGTGAATTGAAGCGTGCCGGGGTAAGCCGCATCCACCATTCGCCCTACTCGCCGGAAGAGCGTATCACACTCGCCTTGAAATATCTGGACGAAAATCACTTCATGCGCGTGGCGGACTATATGAAGCTGACCGGACTGCGCAAGACAAGCGCCACTCTCGAGCTGAAACGATTGAGAGAAGACCCCGCCAACGGCATCACAACGGAAGGAAAAAGAAACGGAATGATTTATGTGAAGCGAAATAATAAATAGCCATACAAACGCACAAAATACACCAACAGCCTGCTCTAAAGCAAACAAAGAAAACAACAAATATGCAAGAACATTTCACTTCACCGGCTTTTATGTGTATTTTTGCAATCATTTAATCATCAAAAAACAGCTTTTAAGTATGAATAAATCAAGCGCAACCATCATGGCAGCGGCACTTATGCTGGCTTCTTCCTGCACCGATATAAAACAGGAAGGACAGGGCTACGAGCCCATTATCGGCAAACAAGAAATTACCATCAAAGACGGTCGCCTCACTCCCGAAGCACTATGGGCAATGGGACGTATAGGTAGCCTGAGTGTATCACCCGACGGCAAGAAGATAGCCTATACTGTAGCATATTACAGTGTTCCTGAAAACAAAAGCCACCGTGTGATTTATGTAATGGATGCCGATGGACAAAACAACACCCTGCTTACCCGAACATCTTGGAACGAAGGAGAGCCCCAATGGATAAAAGGGGGAACCAAGATTGCATTTCTGTGCAATGAAAGTGGCGGCAGCCAAATTTGGGAAATGAATCCTGACGGCTCGGAACGCCGCATCATCTCCGACTTTAAAGGAGACATAGAAGGATTCTCTTTCTCACCGGATGGCAAAAAAATTCTTTTCATCTCGCAAGTGAAATATGGTCAGCGCACCGCAGACCTCTATCCTGACCTGCCCAAAGCCAGCGGTATCATTGTTAACGACCTGATGTACAAGCATTGGGATGAATGGGTGGAAACGATTCCGCATCCCTTTGTAGCCGACTTTGACGGCAACATGATGGGAACGGCCACCGACATTATGGAAGGCGAGCCGTTTGAGGCTCCGATGAAACCATTCGGCGGCATCGAGCAACTGGCATGGAGCAGCGACTCTAAACAAATAGCCTATACCAGCCGTAAGAAACAAGGACTGGCTTATGCCGTCTCTACCGATTCGGATATCTACCTTTATGATTTGGAAAGCAAAAAAACCGAGAATTTATGCAAGGACTATACTGAAAGCAGCATACCTGCTACCATGACCAATGCAATGGACGGTGCTACCCCACAAGCAGTCCAACTGACTGTAAAGGACGAGAACAAAGGTTATGACATCAATCCCAAATTCTCACCCGACGGCAAGTACATCGCATGGCAAAGCATGGAGCGCGACGGATATGAAAGTGACCGAAACCGCCTTTGTGTGATGGATTTGGGCAGCAAAAAGAAGACTTATATTACCGAGAGTTTCGAATCGGGTGTAGACGACTATTGCTGGAACAATAATTCCCAAAGCCTGTACTTTGTCGGTGTATGGCATGGTATCCAGCATGATATACAGTACAAACCTGAACGGCGAAGTGAAGAAACTGACCGACGGTATGTACGATTACGGTTCGGTGGCGATGGCAGGCGATAAGGTGATTACCAAACGTCATTCCATCAGTGCAGCCGATGAAATCTATACCCTCACTCCTGCCGACGGACGGTTGGCTCAGATTTCACATGAGAATGACCACATCTTCAATCAGCTGAAATTGGGTAAAGTGGAAGAAAGATGGACCAAGACCACCGATGGCAAGCAAATGCTTTCATGGGTAATCTATCCTACCAACTTTGACCCGAACAAGAAGTACCCCACCTTGCTATTCTGCGAAGGCGGTCCGCAAAGCCCTGTCAGCCAGTTCTGGAGCTATCGTTGGAACTTCCAGATAATGGCAGCCAACGATTATATCATCATTGCCCCCAACCGTCGCGGTCTGCCCGGATTCGGTATGGAATGGTTGGAACAAATCAGTGGCGATTACGGAGGCCAATGTATGAAAGACTACCTGTCGGCCATCGATGATATCTCGAAAGAACCTTATGTGGACACAGACCGTCTGGGGATGTGTGGGCTGCCAGCTTCGGAGGATACTCAGTCTATTGGCTGGCAGGTCACCATGACAAGCGCTTTAAAGCGTTCATCGCACACGATGGTATCTTTAACATAGAACAGCAATATCTGGAAACAGAAGAAATGTGGTTCGCCAACTGGGATATGGGTGGCGCATACTGGGACAAGGATAATGCAACGGCACAACGCACGTTCGCCAACTCACCCCACCGTTTTGTTGATAAATGGGATACTCCCATCCTGTGTATCCACGGTGAAAAGGACTACCGCATCTTAGCCTCACAAGGTATGTCTGCCTTTAATGCGGCAGTGCTTCGCGGAGTTCCTGCCGAGCTATTGCTCTACCCGGACGAAAACCACTGGGTATTGAAACCCCAGAACGGAGTGTTGTGGCAACGTACATTCTTTAGCTGGCTGGATAAGTGGTTGAAGAAATAGTTTGCTCCCGGCGTATCCGGGGGGCATGTTCAAACGGTTGCTAATGCTATCATTTAGCTCTGCCACCCTGAACGCAGTGAAGAATCTGATAACATTTACTTTGTGTTATCAGATTCTTCACTGCGTTCAGGATGATAAATAATAGGCATGAAACACTTTCTGCCTTTCGCCTGTATTATATCATATATTATATTTCAGGTTATGACCGGTCTTATCGGGCTGCCTCCGGTGCTTTTATTCTCCCGGCTTTTCGATACCTTCTCCGGTCGCTCTTTTTCCTCCATACGCTTGATGCGGGCATCAAGATCAGGATGAGTAGAGAATAACTGATTCAGCTTGCTGCTTTTCTGTGCACCGGCTTCTTCCTGCAACTGTTTCAACTTTTGGAAAGACAAAGCCATCGCCCACGGATTTTTCCCTGCTTTCTTCAGGAACTCATAACCATAATCATCAGCCTCACGCTCCTGTTTTTTTGTGAATAAGTGGCATTAACCAATGCTTCGCCCAAATCACCCAACTGAGATTCTGTAAGTGCAGCAGCCTTACCACCTTGCGAAGAAATGCCGTCTTTCAGAGCTGAAGTCAGCAACGCAGTACGGAAACCGTTCTTGGAATCTTTGTGAGCCACGTGCCCTACTTCGTGACCGATTACACCCAACAACTCTTCATCACTCATGATGTCCATCAGAGAAGAAAAAATACGGACACTGCCATCTGCACATGCAAACGCATTCACATCAATCACATAGTATACCTTGAAATTCAAAGGAATGCCTTCCACTTCATTCAAGCCTTCGGTCAGCTTTTTCAAACGGACTGTGTATGGATCATCATCGGCACATACCTGATTGTGCTTGTCCATCCAGTCAATATATTCTTTTACATATTCTCTCATCTGCTCATCGGTCAGCGTAACTGCCTTTGCAGCTTTCACAGCGCCACCTACGGCTTTTTTCAAATTGAACTGTGCCATTGCAGGTACAGAGCAGGTCATACACAACAGTACAACTGCCAGTTTCATCAAAGTCTTTTTCATTTTCATGTGAGTTGTTAATGGTTCTTAATTCTATTTCTAAATATTAGGCAAAAGAACGAAATTATCGTTTATCCGCCAATCTTTTCATTGATATTTTAAACGAAAAGCCACCGCAAACTCAGTCTGCGATGGCTTTTACCCCTTTTTTATACACACCTTTAAACAAAATGACAGGCCAACTTACTTTTGACGCACCTGTTATTTATTAGTACGAGCTTCGGCAATGTATCCTAAAGCTTCTTTACATTTTGCAGTCACATAAGCCCAATCTTCCGCTTCCACTTTGTCTTTTCGGGAAAAGCTTAGAGCCCATACCTACGCAGAAAACACCTGCCTTAATCCATGAAGTAAGATTTTCCTGAGTAGGTTCTACCCCACCGGTCACCATCAGTTTAGACCAAGGCATCGGTGCCAGCAGACCTTTTACCAACTTCGGACCAAGTACATCACCGGGGAACAGTTTGCAAAGGTCGCAGCCTGCTTCTTGTGCAAACCCCACTTCAGACACGCTTCCACATCCCGGAGTATAAACCACCAGACGACGGTTGCAAATCTTGGCTATCTCAGGATTAAACAACGGACCGACAACGAAATTTGCCCCTAACTGAAGATACAGTGCTGCCGTAGCAGAATCGACTACCGAGCCGACCCCCATTGCCATTTCGGGACACTCCTTAGCTGCATATTTCACTACCTCGGCAAATACTTCGTGAGCAAAATCACCGCGATTAGTGAATTCAAACGCACGAACACCGCCTTCATAACAGGCTTTTACCACTTTCTTTGCCACTTCTGCATCTTTATGGTAGAACACAGGAACCATGCCGGTAGAACCAATCTTGTTCAATACGGCTATCTTATCAAATCTTGCCATCTCTTACTATCTTACAAATTAAATTATAACTTCTTATCGCTGAACACGTCCGCTGGCATCACCGCCTGCCAATGCTTCTACTTCTTCGGCAGAAACCAGATTGAAGTCCCCATTGATGGTGTGCTTCAAAGCAGAAGCTGCAACAGCAAATTCCAAAGCCGCACCTTGGTTGGGTTTTGTCAGCAATCCATGAATAATGCCTCCCGAGAATGAATCGCCACCACCCACACGGTCAATAATGGGATTGATGTCATAACGTTTTGATTCATAAAATTCCTCACCATTATAAATCATTGCTTTCCAACCGTTGTGAGAAGCAGAAAACGACTCACGCAAGGTTGAAATAACATATTTGAATCAAACTCCTGCGCCATTGCTTTGAAGATGCCTTTATACCCTTCGGCATTCGTTTCGCCGGCTTCTACATTTGCTTCCGGTTTGAAACCCAGGCAAAGTTCCGCATCTTCTTCATTGCCGATACATACATCTACATACTTCATCAACGGTTTCATGACAGACTGTGCCTTTTCTTTTGTCCACAGTTTTTTGCGGAAGTTGAGGTCTACGGAAACCGTCACACCATGACGTTTGGCGGCTTCGCAAGCCAATCGGGTCAACTCGGCAGCCTTGTCGGAAATGGCGGGAGTAATACCTGACCAATGAAACCAGTCGGCACCTTCCATAATAGCATCGAAATCAAAATCAGTGGGGTCGGCCTCTGAGATAGCCGAATGTGCACGGTCATAAATAACCTTGCTGGGACGCATTGACGCTCCCGTCTCCAAATAATAGATACCCACGCGGTCGCCACCACGAGTAATGAAATCAGTCTTCACACCGTATTTACGCAAAGCATTGACAGCAGACTGACCAATTTCATGCTTCGGCAATTTTGTCACAAAATAAGCTTCATGACCATAGTTGGCGCAGCTCACTGCCACGTTTGCTTCACCACCGCCATAAACTACATCAAATGAATCAGACTGTACAAAGCGTGTGTTTCCGGAGTTGAGAGCCTCAACATGATTTCATCTAAGGTTACTATTTTTCCCATAATTACATGATTTTTAAATTGTTATTTATCTATTCGTTTCATTTTACAAATTACCAAAACACTGTTCTCCTGTCCGATAATTGCCAAGACTTTAATATCTTCGCTCTATCTTCTACCCGGATATTTTATTCGTGTGCGTGCACAAAGGTACTATTTATTTTTTTAAAACCAAAAATTGTTATATATTTGTAGATGAAAAAAGTAATTTATTAGTGTATCCGAATACACTATATATAATAAGGTATATGAATAAACTGCCCGAAAGAATCAGAATTAAAGATATTGCCCGCTTAGCGGACGTATCGGTTGGCACAGTAGACCGTGTGTTGCATGGCCGCACCGGAGTTTCGGAAACCAGCCGGAAGAGAGTGGAAGAAATTTTGAAACAACTGGACTATCAACCCAATATGTATGCCAGTGCATTAGCTTCAAACAAGAAATATCAGTTTGTCTGTCTGTTTCCCCAGCATAAGGAGGGAGAGTATTGGACTGACGTGGAAGCCGGCATAAAACGTGCAGTGGAAACCTTTTCCGATTTCCATATCACGCTCTCTATCTCCTATTATGATCAATACGAGTATGCCTCTTTCACAAATTCCGCAAAGAAATATTGGCCCGGAAGTAGACGGAGTTTTGGCATGCCCACCATTCCCGAAATTACGTCACAATTTATTGAGCAGCTGCAAAAGAAAAGAAATCCCTTACATCTTCATCGATTCCAATGTACCCAGCCTCCGGCCATTAGCCTTCTTCGGACAGAAATCAGAACAAAGCGGGTATTTTGCCGCACGCATGGCAATGATGCTGGGAGAAAAGCCGAAAGAAATTGTCGTGTTCCGCCAGATTAATGAAGGACGATTAGGTTCTAACCAACAGGAAAATCGAGAGAAAGGGTTCAGAAAATATATGCAGGAGCATTTCCCCGATTGCCGGATTGTTGAATTAAACCTCTACGCCAAACGCCCCGACGAGGACGAGATACTGCTGCAACACTTCTTTAATGAACATCCTCAAATCAATTGCGGCATCACATTCAACTCCAAAGTATACATTGTAGGTGAATATTTATTAAAGCACAACAAAAAAGACTTTAAGTTGATGGGATATGACCTGCTGAGCCGTAATGTATATTGCCTGAAAGAAGGAGCTGTGGATTTTTTAATAGCACAGCAGCCGTCCGTTCAGGGATACAGTGGTGTGGAAAGCCTTTGTAATCATCTCATTTTCAAAAAAGAAGTGAAACAGTGCAACTATATGCCCATTACCTTGCTGACGATAGAAAATATAGATTTCTATTTGGATGCCTATAAAAAAATAAATCTGACAATTGACATAGAGGGAACAATATATTCAAATTACCGTAAGTGATGTTTCAATCGTTCCGAATGGAGATATAAATGGGGAAAGAGTAACCCAAAAAAGGATAAATTAATTCCGCTGACGAGGTATAGAACAGTCTTTTTTGTAACTTTGCACCCCATTTATAAAAATAGAAATTCATGAACGGTGAAAAATTAACCCCTATAACCAATAAACCCAGTCTATGGGCACTTAGTCCGTTACTGGTATTTCTGTGTCTTTATTTGGTAACCTCTATCATTGTAGATGATTTTTATAAAGTTCCCATAACTGTTGCATTCATGATTTCCTCGGTATATGCCATCTGCATCACCAAAGGATTGAGCCTGAACGAGCGAATGTTGCAGTACTCCATTGGTGCAGCCAATAAAAACATCATGTTAATGATATGGATTTTTATTCTGGCAGGCGCTTTCGCCCAAAGTGCAAAAGACATAGGCGCCATCGATGCAACTGTTAATATGACGCTCCATTTATTGCCTGACAACCTCTTATTGGCAGGTGTCTTTTTTTAGCAGCCTGCTTTATATCCATTTCTATCGGACCTCAGTAGGGACTATTGTAGCATTAGTTCCCGTAGTGGTAGGCATTGCCGAAAAAACAGACATGAACCTGGCTTTTATGGTAGGTATTGTGGTGGGAGGTGCCTTTTTCGGCGATAATCTTTCTTTTATTTCGGATACTACCATTGCAGCCACACGTACCCAAGGGTGTGCCATGCGTGATAAGTTTCGGGTAAACTTTATGATTGCTTTGCCGGCAGCATTGATTGTATTCAGCTATTATATCTTCAGAGGAATGGATATTATGACTACTCCCCAAATACAGTCGGTGGAATGGGTAAAAGTTACTCCATATCTGGTGGTGCTGGGAACAGCCATTGCCGGTATGAATGTGACCCTAGTGCTCATTTTGGGAATTGCCGCCACAGGAATCATCGGAATACTGACCGGAAGCATCAATTTCTTCGATTGGTTTGGTTCTCTGGGAACAGGTATCACAGGAATGGGTGATTTAATTATCATCACACTCATGGCAGGCGGTATGCTGGAACTGATTCGTTTTAACGGTGGAGTGGATTATATTATCCAAAAACTCACCAAACACGTAAATAGCAAACGAGGTGCAGAATTATGCATTGCAACATTAGTGAGTATTGCCAATTTCTGTACGGCAAACAATACAATAGCTATCATCACTGTAGGACCGTTGGCAAACGACATAGCTACCCGCTACAGAGTGGATAAGCGCAAAAGTGCAAGCATATTGGATACTTTCTCGTGTGTCATCCAGGGAATTATTCCTTATGGAGCACAAATGTTAATAGCTTCCAAACTGGCAGCATTGTCACCATTGAGCGTAATCGAGTATTTATACTATCCGGTTACCATCGGAATATTTGCCCTGCTGAGTATCATACTCCGCTATCCGAAGCGCTACTCTTAAAATGTTACTACACTTTTGACACATTATGATAACAGCGTGCACAATGCCTGCTTCAGACGTTCTATGACTTCCTCCATCGGAACTTCTTTGCCCAATTCCTTCTGCAAAGAAGTCACTCCCTTTATTTATAAATCCGCATGGATTGATATACCCAAAATAACGCAAGTCCGTATTGACATTCAATGCCAGTCCATGCATCGTAACGAAATGACTGCTGCGCACCCCCATAGCACAAATCTTCCGTTCCCGGGGAGTTCCGATGGCAAGCCATACGCCTGTCGCTCCTTTTACTCTGCCGGCTTCTATACCATACGAAGCACAAACCTGAATCACCGCTTCCTCCAATACATGAATGTATTCTTTTAAACCCAAATGATAATCTTCCAGATTCAAAATAGGGTAACAAACCAGTTGTCCGGGACCATGATAGGTAATATCTCCCCCCCTGTCGATATGATAAAGCGTTGCACCAATAGCTTGCAGTTGTGCCTCACCCAACAACATATTCGCATCTTTTCCGCTCTTCCCCAACGTATAGACATGTGGATGTTCCACAAAAATGATTCTGTTCTCGTATGGTTTTCCTTCCTGCTTTGCTTCCACCAATGCATTGAAAAGCACAGTCTGCCTTTCCCAAGCCTCGGAATAAGGTACTGTTCCCCAATTTTCTATTTTCATGTTTTCCTTTAATTTTAAATGTAATATAGGATACGGTTCACCTGACGCGTCAGTAGCATCTCTGCCTATCACCTTAAATCCTAAGTGACGATAAAAGCCATAAGCCTGTTCATTCTGTTCATTTACATCAACATAACGCACGCGACAAGAGTTAATGGCATACTTCAGTAATTTCTTCCCCACTCCCTTTCCCATAGCTTGAGGGTGCACAAAAAGCATCTCCAGCATATCACCGTTTATCCCCATGAAGCCTTCTATCCGTTCCGGTCCTCGCACCGTGTAAACAGGCATACTACGAAGATAAACACTCCACACCAACGGTTTGAGCTTCAGAATATATTGTTCGGGGATAAAATGATGAGTAGCACGCACCGACGCTTCCCACAGCTCGGTAAGTTCTTCAAAATCATCAGCAGTAGATAAAGTAACACACATAAGCATTCATTATTTTCTGCAAAGAAAAGATATTTATCGTATATTTGCAACTCCAAACAAGCTAAAGAATATGGCATTATCCAATAAAGAAATACCAACAGACCTACGTGAATATATCGAAATAAACATTCTTCCCCAATATGCGACTTTTGACAAGGCTCATCGTCTGAATCATGCCGAGAAAGTAATAGAAGAAAGCATGAAGCTGGCACAATATTATGAAGTAGAGCCCGCCATGGTATATACCATTGCAGCCTACCATGATTTGGGCTTATGCGAAGGGCGGGAATTCCATCACCTGATTTCGGGAAAGATTCTGGCAGCCGACGAAAAACTACGGAAATGGTTTAGTGAAGCACAACTACAAACCATGAAAGAAGCCGTGGAAGACCATCGTGCGTCAAACAAACAGGCTTCCTCGAAGTATGTATGGGAAAATTGTGGCAGAAGCCGACCGGATTATCAATCCCGAGGTGAGTCTGCGCCGTGCCATCCAATATGGTTTATCCAACTATCCCGAACTGGACGA
>VOFK01002507.1_pt1 | contig 23589 bp, 41 predicted proteins | sample 5384121 | NCBI WGS metagenome assembly VOFK01 (sample SAMN12384730, study PRJNA508395) | human gut metagenome | isolation source: healthy gut J | host: Homo sapiens | reverse complement strand
GTTGATGCCCATTGTGGCACGCCAGCAAAGAAGAAAAAGCTGGGGTAAAAGCTAAGGTCGCCTAAACTTGTCAACAAGCCCAACAAGTTTGACAGCCCTTGTGCAATCAAAGATATAGACGTTATCTCGTGATATTAATGGCTCATCGGAAAACAGCGGTCTTCCACGTGTTGTTTTTGAGAGGAAACGGAACGAAAAGAAAGTACAACAAAACTTCGCGCTGACACTTCCCTGCAAAGCGATTGACTGGTATAAAAGAGCGCACTCCGCACGTCGGATACTTTTTCAAAAAGCAGCACGGTGCGTTTTGCCCTGTGTAAAATATGGCTGGACAGGAGGACTTTGCCATGTGCGCACAGTGCACTCCCAAACTTTGACCCGACCGGCGCGGTGGTTGATCACCGGCGCATCCTACGGCAGTCGCAATGGCAATTGCGGTGCGCCAGTGGCAGCCAACGGCGCCACCATCGTTCATGACATCGCTATGGCGCTGGTGGACAAGGGTCTGGGCTTCCTATGCAGGCAGGCAAATACTGCTCATGTGTCTGCGACGTCACTGACGAGGACGTCAACGCCATGGTGGCAAAAGATCACCGCCGAGGGAAGTTTCCACCAATAACAACATCTCCTGGTCAACAACGCCGGTGGGTCACCAAGTGCATCCCCATGACCGAGATGAGCTGCCCAGTTCCGTCAGGTCATCGACGTTGATCTGAAACGCCTCCTCTACTTCCGCGCGCCATCATCCCCGATATGATCGCAGGCCAGGGCGAAGCGGGTAAACATCATCAAACATCTGCTCCATGATGGTAGCCGCAAGCCGTGAGATCCGTTTCTGCTTATGCAGCAGCCAAGTGGGCGGCCTAAGATGCTGACCAGTCATCGCTTCTCCTGAGTAATGAAGTGCTTGTCAACATCCAGTGCAACGCGATCGGCCCTGGCTACTTGCCACCCTGCAGACTGCACCTGCTGGTGCTGAGATCCAAAGCCCGATTGGCACAGTCACCCTTCGACCAGTTCATCGTTGTGCTGGGCATCCCCCAGTGCAGGCCGCCAAGTGAGGCTTCGAGGATCTGGGCGACCTCGCCTGTGCTCCTGCATCTGAGGCCCTGACTCTGGTCAACGGCCTCGATCCCGTATGTGACGGCGGCAGGCCTTGGCCTACATCGGCGGGCAGCCCCAAAGTAAACGCCGAAGCGAGGGCACCTGCAGTTCTGACCGGGGACCGCCAAAACAGCGTTGTGGCAACCCTTTTTGCATTTGTGCCGGTGCTGGCTTTTCAAAGACAAGTTATAATGGAAAAAGCAATATCAGATATCCCCTTGGTGCCCCCATGCCGAAATTTCGGAACCCTGCGCCCCCCCTGCGCAGCGCGCCGCGAAGCTGGCTTTCGCGCAAGGACGCCATGCGTGGAAAACAATTGAGACTGGCGGCGTGGGTGCCATGCACTGAATTTCAGCCACCCAGATCACCTATATCGTTCTCCGGGCGGTACCGCTGACGAGACCCGGGAGGTAGGCCCCGCGACACCCTCTGCTCTCGCTGTTGTCGAGAACGTCAGGTTGCCAAGAACGGCATCATTGAAACTGCCCTGAAAAAAGGTAGTGGAACCCATGGGCCACGAGGGACAAATCAACTACGGCATGTAATGCTGCCGACGATGCTGCCCAGCGGACCTATGTGCGTTAATTCTGGCTGCCATCCTGCTTTCCAGCGGCGCAGCCGATTATGTCATCACCGGCTGCGGCACCGGCGGGGTGCCATGCTGGCCCTGAACAGCTTCCCCCGGCGTGATCTGCGGCCATGTGGAGGACCCTGTGGATGCCTACACCTTTGCCCACGTCAACGACGGCAACGCCGTTGCCATGCCGTTTGCCAAGGGCTTCGGCTGGGGCGGTGAGCTGAACCTGAGTACTGCTTCGAGAAACTGTTCGGCTTCGGCCACGGTCAGGGCTACCCCAACGCGGAGCGCGTGGAGCCTGAGCAGCGCAACAACAAGAAGATCCTGGACGGCGTGCGTGCCGCTACCTTCAAGAAGCCGCTGATCGAGTGCCTGAAGAGCATCGATCAGGACCTGCTGAAGGGCGCTGTGGCCGGTGCAAAGTTCAGCGAGTTGTTCTTTTCGCCTCCTGCAAGGGACGAGGAGCTGGCAGCATACGTCAAGACGCTGCTGTAAGAGGATGCTGCTATGGGCTGGCTTTATCATCTGAACGCAGGCATTACCCATGGACTGGAAGGCTTTCTGGAGACCGCAGTGCCCATGATCGCGGGCCTTGCCGAAGTGATTGGTCTGTTTATCATCGTCACCAGTCTTATCAAGGCCACCTACCACTATGTGCGGGCGACCTTCTTCCATGACCACCATGATTTCCACCACGAGATGAGCAGCGGCCTGACCACGGCGCTGGAATTCCTGATGTCGGCGGAGATCGCAAAGACCTTCCTTTTGCAGAATCTGGAGTCGGTGGTGCCGCTGGCTGCCACCTTTGCACTGCGCGCCATGATGAGCTTGATGCTGCACTGGGAAATGGAGGGCGGGACACCGCCCGGCCGCAAAAAAGCGGAAAACGACACAGAAGCGGAAAAGAATGACTAGTGCGCAGCTGAAAACAGAGTTTTTGCCAAACTTTTGCCGTGATAACTTTCTTTGCGTTGTGAAAACGTAAAACCTTGACATGAGCCCTTGACACTTTTGCACAAAGGGACTATACTCTTGCCATCGAAAGCAAAGGCGCTGACGGAAGAGATTCCGCCAGCGCCTTTTGTGTTTTCGGGGATATTGCCGCTCGGGGGAAGATAGAGGGTCTCCTGAGTGCAAATGAAGCGTTCCTACGTGCGATCGGCACGGGGAATACCGCACACGCCAAAGGTTCTGGTGGCCTTGCGGCATCACATTCGTGGGAGGTATGAAAAGTTATGTTCAGCTCCATCAACACCTGTTGGACGCTCGTGGGAGCGTTCCTCGTCTACTTTATGCAGGCGGGCTTCGCCTTGTGCGAAGCCGGTTTCACCCGTGCCAAGAACACCGGTAATATTCTGATGAAGAATATGATGGACTTCTGCATCGGCACCCCGTGCTACTGGATCATCGGCTTTGGCCTGATGTTCGGCGGCACCGGCGCACTGATCGGCGGCTTTGACCCGTTCATTCAGGGCGATTACAGCCATCTGGGTCTGATATCCCGCTGTGGGTCTACATCGTGTTCCAGACCGTGTTCTGCGCAACGGCTGCCACCATCGTTTCCGGCTCCATGGCCGAGCGCACCAACTTCAAGGCTTACTGCGTTTATTCTGCTGCGATCTCGCTGGTGGTCTACCCCATCTGCGGCCACTGGATGTGGGGGCGGCGGCTGGCTGCAGAGCATGGGCTTCCATGACTTTGCAGGCTCTGCAGCAGTCCACAATGTGGGCGGTGTCATCGCTCTGCTGGGCGCATGGATGCTGGGTCCCCGCATCGGCAAGTACGACAAGAACGGCAAGCCTCACGCCATTCCCGGCCACAACCTGACCGCTGGTGCTCTGGGCGTGTTCATCCTGTGGATCGGCTGGTTCGGCTTTAACGGCGGTTCTTCTCTGAGCCTTGCCACCGACGAGGCCATGACCATGACCGGTCTGGTCTGCTTCAATACCAACCTTGCTGCAGCCGTTGCCACCTGTGTGACCATGATTTTTACATGGCTGCGCTACGGCAAGCCCGATGTCTCGATGACGCTGAACGGTTCTCTGGCCGGGCTTGTGGCGATCACGGCCGGCTGCGATACCGTTTCTCCGTTCGGCGCATTCTTCATCGGTTTTGTGGCCGGCTTGCTCGTTGTTCTGAGCGTTGAGTTCTTCGATAACATCGCCAAGGTGGATGACCCTGTTGGTGCAGTTTCCGTCCACTTTGCAAACGGTGTGTGGGGCACCATTGCGGTGGGCCTGTTCTCCACCGGTGCCAACACCGAGCACGCAGGTCTCTTCTACGGCGGCGGTCTGGCACAGCTGGGCACCCAGCTGCTGGGCCTCGTGACCGTTGACATCTACGTTGTCGTTGTGAATGTTCATTATCTTCAAGCTCATCGATAAGTTCATCGGCCTGCGCGTTCCCGCAGAGGTGGAGATCGATGGTCTGGACATCCACGAGCATGGTCTGGCATCCGCTTACGCTGGTTTCTCCATCTCCGATGCAAACTCTGCTGCCATGGTGCCCAACGAGAACACCGACCTCGGCGAGGACGATGTGACCAAGGCCACCGACAAGCAGATCAGCGCTGCCGTTCCTGTGGTGCGCGAGCCTTCGCCCGTGATCCACGATGGCGTGTACGACACCGGCATGCACAAGGTGTCCATCATTGCAAAAAGCTTTCAAGTTCGATCAGCTCAAGACTGCCCTCAACGATCTGGGTGTGACCGGCATGACCGTGACCCAGGTGATGGGCTGCGGCATCCAGAAGGGCACCACCGAGAAATACCGCGGCGTGCCTGTTGACAGCACCCTGCTGCCCAAGATCAAGGTCGAGGTCATCGTTTCCAAGATCAGCGTGGATGCTGTGGTGGATGCCGCCAAAGAAGGCCCTGTACACCGGCCACATCGGCGACGGCAAGATCTTTGTTCACAACGTGACCCGCGTGGTCAAGATCCGCACCGGCGAGGAAGACCACGCCGCTCACGCAGGACGTGGAGCCCACATGTTGTTCCTGCCGCGGCGGCAGCCCTGGCTGCCCGACACAGTCCCGCCGCCCGGCGTGACAGATAGATCGTTCTCCTTTTTTCCTTTTCCTTTTTTGTTCGAGTCACCAGTGAAAGCCCCCGCTCCTGCGCACAAGGGAGCGGGGTTTGTTGCCCCCCTGGAACGCCCCGCGTCACTTCGGGGCACTTATCATTTATACCTGCCAGGCTGCGGTTGCGGATCTCGGCAATCACCTTTGCGATGAATGCATCCAGCTCCATCGTGGTGGTCTCGCCCTTGCGGTCACGCACAGAGATGTTGCCTGCCTCGGGCTTCCTTGGCACCCAGAACCAGCATATAAGGCACACGGTCCACCTGCTGTGCCTCGCGGATCTTGTAGCCGATCTTCTGGTTGTCGTCGTCCAGCACAACACGGACACCGGCTTCCACCAGCTTTTCGGTCACGCCCTCGGCGTAGTCCAGCGTCTTTTCGGAGACGGCAGCACCTTGACCTGCGTGGGAGCCAGCCAGGTGGGGAACTTTGCCCTTGGTCTCTTCGATCAGGTAAGCCATGAAGCGGTCCAGAGGAGCCCAGGATGGCGCGGTGCAGCACCACGGGGGTCTTCTCGGTGCCGTCCTTGTCCACATAGGTCAGGTGGAACTTGGCGGGGCAGGCAGAAGTCCAGCTGGCAGGTGGAGAGGGTGTATTCCGCACCAACGGCGGGCTTCACGTTGACGTCCAGCTTCGGGGCCGTAGAAGGCAGCTTCGCCGATCTCCTCGGTGAAGTGGATGCCCAGCTCGGTCAGCACTTCGCGCAGGGCCTGCTCTGCATGGTTCCACATGGCATCATCGTCGTGGTACTTCTTCTTATCGGCAGGGTCACGCAGGCTCAGCACGCAGCGGTAATCGGTAATGTTGAAGTCCTTGTACACCTCAAAGATCAGGTCGCACACGTTTGCGACCTCGCTCTTGATCTGCTCCGGGGTGCAGAACAGATGGGCGTCGTTCTGGCAGAAGTGACGGCCGCGCTCGATGCCCTTCAGGGTGCCGGAGGACTCGTAGCGGAAGTCGTGTGCGATCTCGCCGATGCGCATGGGCAGGTCGCGGTAAGAGTGCGGATGATTTGCGTAGATCATCATGTGGTGGGGGCAGTTCATCGGGCGCAGGACATAACTCTCGCCCTCCATCTCCATGGCGGGGAACATGTTCTCACGGTAGTGATCCCAGTGGCCGGAGGTGCGATACAGGTTCACGGTGCCGATGCAGGGAGTCATGACGTGCAGGTAGCCGCGTGCACGCTCTTTCTCCTTGATATAGTTCTCCAGCTCCTGCCAGACGGTGTAGCCTGCGGGCAGGAACATGGGCAGGCCGCGGCCCACCAGATATCGTCGGTCATGAACAGGCCCCATTTCCTGCCGATCTTGCGGTGATCGCGCTCGCGAGCCTCCTGCTGCTCCTTCTCCCATGCATCCAGCTCTTCCTGATTGTGGAAGGCCACGCCGTTGATGCGGGTCAGCATCTTGTTTTCCTTTGTCGTTCTTCCAGTATGCGCCGGACTGCTGGGTGATCTTGAAGGCCTTCAGCGCCTGGGTGTAGGTCAGGTGAGGTCCGATGCACATATCGACATACTCGCCCTGCTGGAAGAAGCTGAACTCGGTCTCATCGGCCAGATCCGCCATGTGCTCGATCTTGTAGTTCTCCTTGCGCTCTTCCATCAGCTTGACGGCCTCGTCCCGGGGGCAGGATGAAGGGCTTGATGGGCCAGATTTTCCTTGGTGATCTTGCGCATCTTTTTTCGATGTTGGCAAGGTCTTCGTCGGTGAGCTTGGGTCGCCCAGATCGACGTCATAGTAGAAGCCGTTCTCGGTGGCGGGGCCAAAAGCAAAGTCTGCCTCGGGATACAGGCGCTTGATGGCCTGCGCCCATAATGTGGGCTGCGGTGTGGCGGATAACGTGCAGTTCCTGATCCTGCGGGCACTCGTCCACATGACCGTCCTTATAGATGATCTTCATAATGTTTCTCCTTTTGACAGATAAAGTAAAAAAAAAAGCGCTTCATCCCGCACAAACTCTACGGGATGAAGCGCCTGAAAAATTCAGCGTTCCACGGTTCCACCCGAATTGCGTGCCCTGCACGCCACTCGCTGTGCTGTAACGGGCGCACCCGGCAGAGGTTCGCCTCTGCACTCTGCGGTGGTAGAAGCCCGGCACATGGCAGGCTGCTTGCAGCACCCGGTTCCGGGGCAGCCCCTCTCTGCATCATGGAGAAACGAGAACTCAGTTTGTCCGCATCATCGCTTTGGTCAGGATGAAACTACGCTGATTGTAGCACGATGGCGGCAAAAATCAAGGGCGGAACGTCATTCATTCTTCTTTTTTTCTTCCTCTTCAAATGCCCGCAGTTTGTGGGACATATATTCGGACCGCAGCTTGTTGGTGACGAAAGGTGTGGCTGCTGGACAGGCCGTGGTAGCCGGAGAGCATGTAGCACACGCCGCAGCCCAGCGCAATAAGCTCCAGCCCCGCGCCGCTGAACAGCTCGAAAGCCCAGCAGGATGGAGGGATGAGGGCGTTGGTGGCACCGCAGAAGATGGACACAAGCCCCACCGCCGCCGCAAATTCGGCGGGTAGACCCAGCAGCGTGGCCAACCACGCAGCCGAAGGTAGCCCCCACAAAGAAGCTGGGCACGACTTCACCGCCCCTTGAACCCGCAGGCAAGGGGTCAGCGCGGTGAGAAAAATCTTGCACAGAAAATCCCACGGCAGGGCCTCGCCCCGCTCCACGGCATCGGTGATGACGCCCATGCCCGCACCGTTGTACCGCCCCACGCCGAACAGATAGGAAAAAGGCGACGACGGCAGCACGCCGCCCGCAAAGACCCGCAGCCACGGGCGGTTCGGGGGAGGAGCTTTGGCACGGTGTGCTCCATGAAGTGCAGCAGACCAGCAGAACAGGCCGGGAGACGGCGGCGCACGCGAACCCCAGCAGGATGACGAGGAAGGCGGTCCAGACCGTCAGCCCGGGGCCGTGATGGCAAAAGTGGGTGGGGGCGATGCCAAAGGCCAGCGAGCAGCCGTAGGCGATGAGGGCCGAGGTGAAGGCCGGGACAAAGGCCGAGGTAAAGGTCAGGCCCACGTCCTCCACCATCATGGCGAAGAGGGCAGCGGTGAGGGGGTGCCGAACAGGGCCGAGAAAGAACGCAGCCATGCCGCTGATGGTGGCGGTGCGGCGGTCGTGGTCCTTGAGCCGCAGCAGGGTGCCAAGGTTCCAGCCGATGCTGCCGCCCAGCTGCAGAGCAGCGCCTTCGCGCCCGGCAGAGCCGCCGCACAGATGGGTGAGCACGGTGCCGAGGAAAGATGGCCGGGACCAGCAGGATGCTTACCGGCTCGCCGCTCTGCACCGCGCGGATGACGTTGTTGGTGCCCACGCCCTCGCACTTCGTTGCCTTATATAGGGCGGTGATGAGAAGCCCGCCGCCGGCAGCAGGAACAGCAGCCACGGCTGGTCGGCCCGCAGCTCGGTGACGCGCTCGACGGAAAGGTGGAACAAAGTGCCCACCAGCCCACGCAGACCAGCCCGTGGGGATCGCGAGGAAAAACCATTGCAGGGCCACCCGGATGGCAGCCTTGGCCGCGCGCTGGAACTCGTTGAAATTGCTCATAGAAGAAAACTCCTGCACATTGGACATCCTAATTGAAAATCGTTCAGAACCGCTCAAAATAACACAGCAGCGGGGGCTGTCAACTAAAAAACGGTTAAGAAAGCCATGTGATTTCATGGTGGTACAACAAAGCCCCCCGCTCCCTTGTGCGGAAGGAGCGGAGGCTTTGCCAAATGCTTGATTCAATCAAAAAGGAAAAAGGAGAAAAAGGAGAACAGATATCTATCGTCAAGCCTTTGCGGCGGGACAGCGGAGAAAAAAGGGAGAACAAGGGTGGAGCCTTACTCCACGTCCTGCAGGGCGGCAAAGTCCTCCTTCGCCGGTGCGGATCTTGACCACGCGGGTCACGTTGTGACGAAGATCTTGCCGTCGCCGATGTGGCCGGTGTAAAGGGCCTTCTTGGCGGCCTCCACCACGGAATCGACGCTGATCTTGGAGACGATGACCTCGACCTTGATCTTCGGCAGGAGGGGTGCTGTCCACAGGCACACCACGGTATTTTTCAGTGGTGCCTTTCTGGATGCCGCAGCCCATGACCTGCGTGACCGTCATGCCGGTGACGCCCAGATCGTTGAGGGCGCTCTTGAGCTGGTCGAACTTGGAGAGCTTTGCAATGATGGACACTTTGTGCATCCCGGTGTCGTAGATGCCGTCGTGGATGACAGCAGGCTCCCGCACCACAGGAATGGCTGCATCGATCTGCTTCGACGATGCCTTGGCGGGGTCGTCCTCGCCGAGGTCGGTATTTTCGTTGGGCATCATGGCAGCGGCGTTGGCATCGGAGATGGCGAAACCGGCATAAGCGGAAGCCAGGCCGTGCTCGTGGATGTCCAGGCCGTCGATCTCCACCTCAGCGGGGACGCGCAGGCCGATGGTCTTGTCGATGATGCTTGAAGATGAGGAACATCACGATGAGAACGTAGGCGTCCACGGTGACGAGGCCCAGCAGCTGAATGCCCAGCTGGCTCAGGCCGCCGCCGTAGAACAGGCCTTTTGCCCACGCCGTTGCCGCCGTTGGAGAACAGGCCCACCGCGATGGTGCCCCAGACGCCGTTTGCAAAGTGGACGGAGACCGCGCCCACGGGGTCATCGATCTTCGCAATGTTATCGAAGAACTCGACGCTCAGCACCACGAGGATAGCCGGCGACGAAGCCGATGATGAACGCGCCGAAGGGGAAACGGTGTCGCAGCCTGCGGTGATGGCCACCAGACCAGCCAGAGAGCCGTTGAGCGTCATGGAGACGTCCGGCTTGCCGTAACGCAGCCATGTGAAGATCATGGTTACGCAGGTGGCCACGGCGGCGGCAAGGTTGGTGTTGAAGCAGACGAGGCCTGGTCAGGGTCATGGTGGCGTCGGTGGACAGGCTCAGGGAAGAGCCGCCGTTGAAGCCAAACCAACAGAACCAGAGGATGAACACGCCCAGCGCACCGGCCGTCAGGTTGTGGCCGGGGATGGCGGGGTTGCCGTCCTTGTCGTACTTGCCGATGCGGGGGACCCAGCATCCATGCGCCCAGCAGGGACGATGACGCCGCCGACGTTGTGGACTGCGGCGGAACCGGCAAAGTCATGGAAGCCCATGCTCTGCAGCCAGCCGCCGCCCCACATCCAGTGGCCGCAGATGGGGTACACCACCAGCGAAATGGCGGCGGAGTAGACGCAGTACGCTTTGAAGTTGGTGCGCTCTGCCATGGAGCCGGACACGATGGTGGCTGCCGTGGCGCAGAACACGGTCTGAATACGATGTACACCCACAGCGGGATATCCAGACCCAGTGGGAATAATCGCCCCTGAATGAACGGGTCGAACCCGCCGATGAGGGCGCTGGTGCCGCCGAACATCAGCCCGAAGCCGATGAGCCAGTAGCACGGGGTGCCGATGCAAAAATCCATCATGTTTTTTTTCAGAGGATATTGCCAGCTGGTGTTCTGGCGCGGGTGAAACCCGCTTCACACAGAGCAAAACCCGCCTGCATGAAGTAAACGAGGAATGCCGCAACCAACACCCAGCAGGTGTTTACGGAGTTGAACATGAGATCCTACCTCCCCACGATTTTGGCGGCCGGACGCCAGTACCGGCCCTTTGGCAAAACCCGCTGCTGCACTCCTATCTGCGCAGCAGCGCAAAATATGGAAAACAAAAGGCGCTGGCGGAATCTCTTCCGTCAGCGCCTTTGCTTCGATGGCACGAGTATAGAGCGTTTGGGTCAAGGTGTCAAGTACCGACTTGATTTTTGACGTTTTTTCACAATCCGAGCGCACAACAACACATAAACTTTGAAACCCCGAAGCCCGCCTGCTTCATCATGGAGCCGCGTGCTGCCCGAACTGCCTGAGAGGTTTATTCTTTTGTGCGCACCGCGCATCTCAATGTGGAGCAAAAAGCTCATCAGTGCCCGCAGTGCGAAGGTAGCCGCCAAGGGCACCACCGATTCTAGATTCTGCAGCAGGGGAACGTTTTGGCGATCTCTGCCGACATCAGAAATTCCAGCGCCGTGGTCAGGCCGCTGCTCATCTCGTGGTGGAAATCGAACCGCTCGTGGAAAAAAGGCGCGGATATAGTGGAAGGTGGCCCGCGCAAGGCTGGTGACGATGATGAACAGGCCGATGACCTCGGCCAGCCCCCGCGATCATGGGGACGGCGGATTCCAGAAAGCCTTCCAGCGCCTCCGCGATCACGTTGTTGAACTGATACAGCGCCCCATCTTACAGCAGGGGTCTTGACGTAGGCAGCCAGCTCTTTCGTCCTTGCAGGAAGCGAAAGAACAGCTCGCTGAATTTCTCACCGGCCACGGCACCCTTCAGCAGGTCCCGATCGATGCTCTTCAGGCACTGGATGAGGGCTTGAAGGTGGCGGCGCGGACACCGTCGAGGATCTTCTTGTTGCGCTGCTCCGGCTCCACCCGCTCGCTTGGGGTAGCGCCCTGACCGTGGCCGAAGCCGAACAGCTTCTCGAAGCAGTATTCGAGGGTTCAGCTCACCGCCCCAGCCGAAGCCCTTGGCAAAAGGCATGACGGCGTTGCCGTCGTTGACGTGGGCAAAAGGGTGTAAAGGCATCCACGGGATCCTCCACATGGCCGCAGATGACGCCGGGGAAGCTGTTCAGCGCCAGCATGGCACCCTCGCCGGTGCCGCAGCCGGTGATGACGTAATCGGCAGCGCCGCTGTTCAGCAGGATGGCGGCCAGAATGCCGCACTGCACATAGGTCAGCTGGGCTTTATTGGGCAGCGTACATGCCGTAGTTGACCACCTCGTGGCCCATGGGCTCCGATTTTCTTCAGAGCGGCCTCGATGATGCCGTTCTTTGCGGCCTGACTGTTCTCGTTGGGATAAGTGCGATGGGAAAGTCCTCCTGTTTTTTATTATTATGACCAGTGTAGCAGATTCCGGAAAAAAGTCGATATGGGAAAAAAAGAGCGCCGTGCCCGGCACCCGGAAGCAGCGGACACGGCGCAAAATGCCGGATAGAAAACTGCGGTTAAGCTTGCCGATGTTGTGATGCCGCCGTCAACGGCAGAGCAGTGCCGCCGGACGAAGTCGCAGCGAAGCTCCACATAGAGGATGTGGCCGTTGACGAAGTTGGACGCATCCGACGCAAGGAACACTGCCGGGCCGCCCAAATCCGCCGCGTCGCCCCAGCGCTCGGCAGGCGTCTTGGCGATGATGAACTTGTCAAACGGGTGACGGGAGCCGTCCGGCTGAATCTCGCGCAGGGGCGCAGTTTGAGGCGTGGCGATGTAGCCCGGGCCGATGCCGTTGCACTGGATGTTGTACTCGCCGTACTCGGAGCAGATGTTGCGGGTCAGCATCTTCAGGCCGCCCTTCGCCGCGGCGTAAGCGGAAACCGTCTCGCGGCCCAGCTCGCTCATCATGGAGCAGATGTTGATGAGCCGCCGCCCCTTCTCGATCATATCGGGGATGATGGCCTTGGCCACGATGAACGGCGTTCAGATCAAACGATGATGACTTCAACCGGAGCCGCGCTCATTTCGAGCATCGGGATGCGCTTGATGATGCCGGCGTTGTTGACCAGAATGTTGATGTGGCCGACTTCCAGACCATGGCGTTGACGGCGGCTCGTCGGTCACGTCGCAGACAATAACCGTGTGCTTGATGCCTGCCCTGCATAGGGTGAAGCCAGACCCTTGTCCACCAGCTCCCACGATGTCGCTTTTGAACGATGGTAGCGCTGCCGTTGGCTGCCATAGCCTTTGCAATTGCCATGCCATGCCGATGCCGTAGGATGCGCCGGTGATCACCGCCACCTTGCCGGTCAGGTCAAAGGATTTGGGGAGGTGCGCGTACCACAATAAAATTACTCCTGTCAAAAAACCATAATATTTTTACACGAGGCAAAACCGCACCCATTGCTGCTTGCGTCGTATCCGGCCGTGCCGAGTGCTTCTTACTTGTATACCGATCTAGCATCCTTTGCAGGAAGTGTCAAGGCACATTCTTGTGAAGTTTTGTTGTACTTTTCTTTAGATTTCCGTTTTCTCTCCAAAAACAACACGTCAGACCGCTGTTTTTCGGTCGTCAGTTTGTGTGGGATGACGTGCCTTGTCACGGTGCACAAGATATCCCGGCTTAATTTGGGCTTGTTGACAAGTTTAGGCGACCTTTTGGCTTTTACCCCAGCTTTTTTCTTCTGCTGGCGTGCCACAATGGGCATCAGCGGGGAATGGGCACAAGGCGCTGGGCACTGGTGCACAGCCGCATGAAGGCAGAGGGCACGATGATGATCCTGCGGTGCATCATGCCCAGCATGAAAGCCTCACTCCACGCACAGCTCTGGCGTGATGCCCCCCGCAAGGCAAACACCACCGGCGGCGTGGTCGTTGAACTCGGTATCCACCGGGCCGGGGCAGAGGGCGCAGACGTAGACCGGGCTGTGCATCTCCCGCAGCTGCCTCGGCCACGCCGCGGGTCATGCTGACTACATAGGCTTTGCTGGCGTAGTAGCCCGCCATATAGGGCCCGCCCGGCAGCAGCCCGGCGGAGGACGCCACATTATCAGGATGGTGCCACCGCCCTGTGCGTCGCCCCGCACCACGGCGCGGAACAGCCGCGCCATGGCGGCAACATTCACGCTCTGATCATCTCTTCCTCGCGGGCTTCCTCCGTTTCCAGAATGCTGCCGCAGACGCCGAAACCGGCGTTGTTGATGAAGATGTCGATGTGCTCCTCGGCCAGTACCTCGCACAGGCGGCTGCACTCCCTCGGCGCGGAGGAGGTCGGCGGTCTCGATGCGGCATTCCGTGCCGTGGGCTGCGTGCAGCTCCTGGCAAAGAGCCTGCAAGCGGTCGGCGCGGCGGGCGGTCAGGATGAGCCGACAGCCCATAGCGGCATACCGGCGGGCGAACTCCCGGCCGATGCCGGAACTTGCTCCGGTGATCCAGATGGTCTTTTGCATGGTGGTTCTCCCTTTTTTTTCGCCCCAAAACGGGCTTTCTGTACTTGTTGCCCTTATTTTAGCATAGTTTGCCCGTGCTTTCTATGCAATTTTTCGTAACGATGCAAAAAGAGAACCCGAAATGCCTGCGGCGTTTCGGGTTCTCTCATAGATCTTATTTCAGCAGGTTATCGTTCTCGAAGTAGTCGATGCGCATGGCCTTGCGCACCTCGTCCAGCGTGGCGGCAGCGGCTTTCGGCGTAGGCGCTGCCCTCCTTCAGAATCTCTACCACAGGCCGGGCAAGCGCTGCTCCCACTCCTTGCGGCGGGTGCGGATAGGCTCCAGCTCGCCTGCATGACGCTGTTCAGGAACTTTTTCACCTTCATATCGCCAAGACCGCCGCGCTGATAGTGCGCCTTGACCTCGTCCAGGTTCTGGTACTCAGGCAGGAACTCTGCAAAGTGCTCCGGGCGGCTGAACGCGTCAGATAGGTGAACACCGGGTTGCCCTCCCACCTGGCCGGGGTCCTGGACCCGCAGGTGGCCGGGGTCGGTGTACATGGACATAATCTTCTTCTTGATGTCCTCGGGCTCATCCGAGAGGTAGATGCAGTTGCCCAGCGACTTGCTCATCTTGGCCTTGCCGTCAATGCCCGGCAGGCGCAGGCAGGCAGCATTCTGGGGCAGAACGATCTCCGGCTCCACCAGCGTGTCGCCGTACACGGAGTTGAACTTTGTGCACGATCTCGCAGCACTGCTCGATCATGGGCTTCTGGTCCTCACCGGCCGGCACCGTGGTAGCCTTAAAATGCGGTGATATCGGCAGCCTGACTGATGGGGTAGGTGAAGAAGCCCACCGGGATGCTGGTCTCGAAGTTACGCATCTGGATCTCGCTCTTCACGGTGGGGTTGCGCTGCAGGCGGGACACCGTGACGAGGTTCATATAATGTAGAAGCTCAGCTCGGTCAGCTCCGGCACCATGGACTGAATGAAGATGTGGGTCCTTGTTGGGGTCCAGACCGCAGGCCAGATAGTCCAGTGCCACCTGCAGGATGTTCTGGCGCACCTTCTCCGGGTTGTCGGCGTTGTCGGTCAGTGCCTGCGCATCGGCGATCATGATAAAGATCTCGTCATATTCGCCGGTGTTCTGCAGCCGCACCCGCTCGCTTCAGAGAGCCGACAAGTGGCCAACGTGCAGGCGGCCGGTGGGACGGTCGCCGGTCAGAATAACTTTTTCATGATGTTCTCCTTTGTCAAGGATTTGACCCCTCCGACAAGCCTTTTTGAAAAGCGGCATTGCCAAGGCTCCCCCTCAGGGGGCGCCTTTTCGCCTTACTGCACCGTAAAGCTGCGGGCAAGAGGTTCCTTTTATACTTTATAGTGATGTTAAGTATAGCCCCCCAGGGGCGGATTTGCTGTCAACAAGGCCGCCGGAAAAAAAAAAGCGATGGAACATTTCCATCGCTTTACTGGCGCCTCTTGCCTGACTCGAACAGGCGACACCCTGATTAACAGTCAGGTGCTCTAACCGACTGAGCTAAAGAGGCATCTATATAAAAAACGGCATACAGCCGTTTTACTACTATAAAATGGTGACCCGTACCGGAATCGAACCGATGTTAAAGGCGTGAGAGGCCTCTGTCTTAACCGCTTGACCAACGGGCCATACGTCCATTTTGCATCAGGTGTTCGCACCCGACAGGCTATTTTAGCACCGGGTGCCCTTTTGTCAACAGCAAATTTTGATTTTGTTTGAAAAAAAAGTAAAAATTTTTCCACCGCAGCCCCGGACCGGCAGCAAACACCGCGCCCGCTGCCGTTCTATGCGGCCTTTAAAGGAACGATAAAATGGTGAAACCTGAATTCGGATAGTTGACAATGTGGTAAAATGTGGTACTCTTAGGGTGCAAAAACGCTTTTGAGGAGGGCTTATAGTATGGCTATGAAAATGGATCGTCGTGCATTTTTAAAGACTTCTGCTGCGGTGGCAGTGGCAGTATCTATGACCGGACTGCTGGGCGGCTGCAGTGATGGTGCTATCGGCACGGATTTCGGCCTGTTTCAGGCAACCGCAGGCGCAGCACATGTGGTACTAACGCCGACGGCTGGGGTAGCTCCCGGAAAGCGGATGGGAGGGGCTATATCAAGGTCAAAGGTGCGTATCAAGGATACCTCCGGCATGAAAAAGCCTGATTCGCTGCGCGCAGGACCTTTTTCTTCCTGAAGATCAATGGACAGTTGGTTGAGAGTTATACCGATGGCGGTCTGCTGTCAAACGGCGGCTATATCCAGCTGGAGGAGGGGCCGTTCAAAGAGGACTGGATGTGCGTTACGCTGAAGGAAGACCAGAAAGCACTGTACGAGGCTGTTGCAGCCAAAGAAAGCCGAGGTTACTTTTTGCGCTTTCGAGCGCGCGCACAACGGAAAACTATAAGCTGGGATTATGCGACCGAAACCTTCGTAAAGCAGACCGTCTGATACCGCAGAACAAAGTTTTCTGAGTGATACCCGATACAGGAGGTGCATTGCTATGATCGACCGCAGAACATTTCTCAAGCTCAGTGCCGGGGCACTGGTGCTGACCGCCGCAGGGACTTTGACCGCTGCGGGGATACCGTGATCGAAAAAGACCAGCGGTGTGGCAAGATCGGTGATGTCACCTTTATCTGCGCAATGCCGTTTCCGGGCGGCGGCTTGGGCGACGGCATAGTCAAGCAGCAGCTGACCTACTTGACGCAGTTCACCATCCAGAACAACAGCGCCGAAAGGGTAGTTATCAAACCGGAGGACATTACCATCTTCCGGGAGGCGGACACCGAAACGCGCTGTATTTCAAGCGGAAGGAACTGGTCGCAGAGCCGGGGCAGACGGCCGTCTACAATGGCTCGCAGGAGTTCTATCTGGAAACTAAGGAAGGTGTGCCGGAAAAGAACAGCACCGGCACTTATGAACTGCGTGTGCGCTACAATGGTCAAACCGCTGTATTCTCTATGGAAATAACGGCAAAAATGTGGGCCGCGTAGAGTAAAACCGAATATCCCGCCGCCGGGCACTTCTGGAAAACAGGAGTGCCCGGCTTTTGTTTTGTGCCGCGTTACCTGTTCTTTACATTGGGCTGGCAGTATGCACAAAAGTTTTACGCACTTTTGCACGTCCATGGTCGCAGCAAGGGCGGCAAAGCAGTAGAGACTAAGGCCAGTTCCCAAGGAAAACAAAAAAGACAGTGCCGGGCGGGCGCCCGGGTTTTTTAATGGAGAAATTCTATCATGAAAAAGATCTCTCGTCGTTCGTTCCTGACCGTTTGCGGTGCAGCTGCTGCGGCTGCTGCCCTGACCGCCTGCGGCGGCTCTGCTTCTTCCGCATCCAGCACCGCTGCTTCTGCTTCCACCACCGCTTCTTCCGCTGCGGAGAGCGCAGCAGGCACCCTGAGCGGCAACGTTGCGACCGGCGGTTCTACTTCCATGAAGAACGTCATCGCTGCCCTGACCGAGGGGCTTTGCCGAGGTCGAGCCGGGTGTCACCGTCAGCTACGACCCCACCGGTTCCGGCGCAGGCATCACCGGCGCTACCGACAAGACGCCTGGACATCGGCCTGTCCTCCCGCGCCCTGAAGGACGATGAGAAGTACTGCCGTGGACGGGACTGTCGTGGCGCTGGACGGCATCGCCATCGTTGTGAACAAGGACAGCAAGGTCGCTGACCTGACTGTGGAGCAGCTCAAGAAGATGTTCACCGGCGAGATCACCAACTGGAAGGATGTCGGCGGCGATGACGGAGAGATCGTTCTGGTGGGTCGTGAGGCCGGTTCCGGCACCCGCGATGGCTTTGAGAGCATCGTGGACGTGAAGGATTCCTGCAAGTATGCGCAGGAGCTGACCGCCACCGGCGCCGTCATCAGCGCAGTGGAGGCCAACCCCCTCGCCATCGGCTACGCTTCCCTCTCCGCCGTGGGCGACACCGTTGCCATGGTCACCGTGGAGGGTGTGGGAGTGCAGCGAGGACACCGTCAAGGACGGCAGCTACAAGATCCAGCGTCCCTTCGTGTTCGTCACCAACAAGAGCGCTGCCCTGTCTGAGCAGGCACAAGCCTTTGTGGACTTTGCCACCAGCAAGGACGCTGCCGACCTCATCCGCACCGCAGGCGCTGTGCCTGTGAACGAGTAAAAGGCGCTCAGGGTCAGCCCGGCTGGGAGTTCCCCCGCGAAATTCGGGGCTTCCAGCTCCCGCCCTATTGCCTGCGGCAACAGGGTCCCCACCCTCGGATCATTCGCTGGTGAAACTCCCGGCCGAACTGACCCGGTAACAGGGATGGGACGATGATAAAATCAGCCTGCCGCGTCGGCCTGCCCTAAAAGGCTGGGCTGGTGCGGCTTTTTATAGGATCGCGTTATGAAAAATACAACCTCTTCTCTGCGCCGGGTACGGCTGCCCCGCACCCCCGCCGAATGGCTGGAGGCCGTGATGAACTTCCTGTTCTTCCTGTGCGGAATGCTGGCGGTGGGCTGCGTGCTCCTCATTTCGGTGTACATGGTGGTCTCCGGCGTGCCGGCTATCCATAAAGATCGGTATTTTCAAATTCCTCTTCGGCACAAAATGGCGTCCACCGCGGCAGAGCCGCTGTTCGGCATTCTGCCCTTCATCCTGTCCAGTGTCTACGGCACGCTGGGCGCTACCATCCTCGGCGTGCCCATCGGCCTGCTGACGGCAGTGTTCCTCTCCAAGGCCGCAGCCCCCAAACTGCGCACCGTGGTGGTCACCGCCATTGAGCTGCTGAGCGGCATCCCCAGCGTCGTGTTCGGCCTTTTGGGTATGCAGGTGCTGGTGCCCGCCGTGGCCAAGACCTTCGGCAAGGCCTCCGGTGCCTGCCTGCTCAGCGCCATTGTGGTGCCATCATGATCTTACCCAGCATCGTGTCCGTGTCGGTGACGGCGCTCAACGCCGTGCCGCCGGAGTAGAGCAGGGCAGTCTGGCGCTGGGCGCTACCGACACCGAAACATGGTTCAAGATCAGCATCCCGGCGGCGAAAAGCGGCATCGCCGCAGGCGTTGTGCTGGGCATCGGCCGCGCCATCGGCGAGGCCATGGCTGTGATGATGGTAGCGGGCAACAGCCCCAATATGCCGGACAGCCTGTTCCGCAGCGTTACTTTGCTGACCACCGCCATTGCCAAGGAAACGAAAGTTACGCCGGCGGCTTGCAGCGGCAGGCACTGTTCAGCATCGCGCTGGTGCTGTTCGTGTTCATCATGCTTATCAACGTCGTGCTGAACGTGGCACTGAAGGGGAGGAAACCGCGATGAATAACGGCTTTTCGCCCTCCCGCCGGGCATGGAACCGGGTAATGACCGTGCTGGTCTGGGCAAGCGCAGTGCTGGTGATGATTCTGGTGGCCGGGATCATCGGCATGGTGCTGGTGCGGGGGCATCCCCCACATCAGCTGGAACTTCCTTTCTACCACCGCCAGTGTGCTGAAAAAGACGGACGGCATCCTGCCCGCCATCCTCAACACCCTGTATGTCATTGTGTTGACATTACTTATCGTATTGCCGCTGGGCGTGGGTGCGGCGGTCTACCTGACTGAATACGCCTCCAACCGGCGGCTCATCGAGGTCATCGAGTTCACCAACGAAACGCTGGCGGGCATCCCCAGCATCATTTACGGCTTGGTGGGTATGCTGGTGTTCAGTCAGGCGCTGGGCTTCCAGACCTGTCTGCTGTCCGGCAGTCTGACGCTGGTGGTGATGAACCTGCCCACCATCATCCGCACCACGCAGGAATCCCTCAAAACCGTGCCGCAGGGCTACCGTGAGGGTGCCATGGGTCTGGGTGCGGGCAAGTGGCACATCATCCGCACCATCGTGCTGCCCTGCAGCATTGACGGCATCGTCACCGGCTGCATTCTGGCGGTAGGACGCATCGTGGGTGAAAGCGCTGCGCTGCTGTTCACCGCCGGTGCGGCAGAGGTGATCGCCAAGAGTGTGTTCAAAGCCTACACCTCCAACGGTGCCACCCTGTCGGTGCTGCTGTATCTGCGCGCCTTTGAGGACGGCGATTTCACCTCCGCATGGGGCATCGGCGCAGTGCTGCTGGTGTTGGTGCTGCTCATCAATCTGGCAGCACGTCTGGCGAAAATAAAACTGAAAACAGAAGCAGTAAAAAATAAAAAGAGGTACTCTATGGAAAACACGAATGTGCCGGTGATATCGGCAAAGGATCTGAACCTCTGGTACGGCGACTTCAAGGCGCTGAAGAGCATTTCGCTGGACGTGGGCGAGCGGGAGATCACCGCACTCATCGGCCCCTCCGGCTGCGGCAAATCCACCTTTTTAAAGACCCTGAACCGCATGAACGACCTTGTGCCGGGCGTGCGCATCGAGGGGGATGTACGGCTGAAGGGCGAGGATATTTTTGCCCGCGAGATGCAGCCCACCGAGCTGCGCCGCCGCGTGGGCATGGTGTTCCAGAAGGCTAACCCCTTCCCCATGAGCATCTACGACAACATCACCTACGGCCCCCCAGGCTCCACGGTGTGCACAATAAGGCAGAGCTGGATGAACTGGTGGAAAGCTCTGCGGGGCGCAGCCTGTGGGACGAGGTGAAGGACCGCCTGAAAAAGAGCGCCCTTGGCCTGTCCGGCGGGCAGCAGCAGCGTCTTTGCATCGCCCGGGCTCTGGCTGTCAAGCCCGAGGTGCTGCTGATGGACGAGCCCACCAGCGCCCTGGACCCCGGCTCCACCATGAAGGTGGAAGAGCTGATGAGCGAGCTGAAAAAGAACTACACGGTCGTCATCGTCACCCATAACATGCAGCAAGCTGCCCGCATCAGCGACAGCACCGCCTTCTTCCTGCTGGGTGAGCTGGTGGAAGCCGGCCCCACGACGCAGATCTTCAGCACACCCCGGGACAAGCGCACAGAGGATTATATTTCCGGCCGGTTCGGTTAATGCAGGGGAGGAACAAAGCAATGAGCATTCGCAAACAATACGACAGCGATCTGGAACCCTCAAGACCGCACTGGTGGAGATGGGGCAGAACGCCGCCGAGGCCGTGGAGAACGCGCTGGAAGCGCTGCACTGCCCGCCGACACCGCAGCCGCCCAGAAGATCGTGCAGGGGGGATGACCGCATCAACAACATGGGCGGGACATCGAGCACCGCTGCATGACCCTGCTGCTCCGCCAGCAGCCCGTGGCGGGCGACCTGCGCCATCTCCACGGCCATGAAGGTGGTCACCGATATCGAGCGCATGGGCGACCACGCCTCCGATATCGCCGAGATCATCCCGCATCTTGTCACCGTGCCGCAAGGAGGGCGACCCGCCGTCAGTCGAGGCCATTGCCATGGGACGCAAAGGCCTGCAGATGATCTTGATGCCTCGCCATGGCTGCCCTGACCGCCGGGGACGAGCCGCCGCCCGCCGCGTCATCGCCGCAGACGACGAAGCCGTGGACTACGACTTCCCAACGCCATCAAGCACACACTGGCACAGGAGATCGCCGCCGACCCCGCCAAGGTGGACGCGGCGCTGGATCTGCTGATGGTCATCAAGTATCTGGAGCGCATCGGCGACCACGCCGTGAACGTAGCCGAGTGGGTGCAGTTCGTGCGCACCGGGCGCTACAAGGACGAAAGTATGTTCTGATACTCACTCTGCCCCTTTGGGCGCGTGTTTTCCTTATTTTTCTTCTGGAAAAGGCGTGCGGCGAGCAGCGCTGTCGCTTGCCGTGATACCGACCCGCCCGACCATCGCGACAACGCCGCAACCGGCGGCGTGCTTGACGCGCTGGCAGCACACCGGTAAACTGCTGTCTCGGCGGCAACTCAGTACCACCATTAACCAACTTTGGCGCTGCGGTATCTGGTCGGCAGCGTTTCAGTGGCGGGCGGTGCGCCCGGCTGGCGGTCTTCAATTCTCGTTTTGATCCTGACTGTCAGTTGAAGCCATTATCGAGCTCATCGGCAGCACGGCACCGCCGGCGATCCAGGCTGCGCCGCCAGTGAGCTGGCGGCGGTCGCTTCACCTCGTCCCCCACGGGCTGCGCTGAATTTCCGGCTCGACATGCACGCCAGGCGTCAACCCGTGCGCCCGCTGCCGTGATTTAAAAATGAACACAATGCGCGTCAACCATCTTGCCGTGGGCCTTTTCAGTTACAGCCTCGCCCGAACGTTATTTGCCAGTCTGCTGTTACTGTGTCTCATTGTTTGTCTGGTGCTGACTGGTGGAGAGTGACCTGGCACCGGTACGGGTGAACGAACCGTGCAGGCCAGCAGGGGGCGACCTCACGACGATTTGGCGCTCACCAGCCTCAGCACCTGTGGCGAGCAGGCCAGTTCCAGCGATGCCCTGTCCCGGCCTGCGGCAGCGATGGTCTTGCGGCGCTGCCCGCCGCGTGATAACTGCGGGCGCCGCTCGCCGACCTTAACTGCATTGCTTTCACCACCGAGACGCTGACGCTGTTTCGTCGGCAACCCAGCACGGCGTGGCAAATACGACTGCTGCGTCGTAAACTGAGCAAACCTTTTCAGAAAGAAATCTGTAATGAACACGACTAACGATTACTACGTGGTGTTGCCGGCAACTGTATCGAACAGCGCATTCCGGACAGGCGGAAACGAGGCATCGCCGGTGCAAGCCCGGCAGGCTGACCGACCGCGTGCCGACAGAGCCGGCTTGACGATACGGTGACTGACTGGATTCACAGGCGCGTGCCGGCATCGCTGACAAGTCCACAAAACTGCGGCCTGGTGCCAGCCGTCTCGCTGCGCACGGCCTGATCTTGAAAGCCTGTGGCACGACCGGTGCTTGTCCCGCGATGCTCTCGCCGGTACTACAACGACGTCGATTGACCTTCGAAGGCTGTAATAATTTTTCATTCATTTTGATGCGAAAACACTACTGTTTGGCATTGCCGAACTCCTGTTTCCAGAAAGTGCCGGCGCGCGGCCGTTCGGCTGCCGTTGAAAACTTCAACATTTGTTCATGTACGCAATTCATAGTGCCGGTGTATTATTTTCAATTCTGGCTCGCGGCACCCGTCTATGACCGCGCAACCACAGCGTTTCGCCAGGCGGTGGCCGCGATATTGGTAGCTCTTCCGGGCTGCGGGCTGCGCCTTCGCCGACCTACGGCGGCGACTGACGCAGCAATTGCGTCGACCATCTCAACTGCGGTCTGCCCCCGTCTGTGCGGCAGCGTGACACTGGATACCATCAGCAACGCCAGCCGGGCTCGAGCCGGAAGTCGGTCGCCAGATGCCACTGCCGCGGGGGGTCTTGCACGACGACCATTTTCGCCAACGCCCTCTCACTTTTTAAAATACCGGCTATCGGCTTCTACTGTGCAATGCGCACCTTCTGATGCACCGACTGCTAAGCAGAATAAAACCGGCCGTATTCCAGCGTCGCGAGCGCGAATTTCCGGCTATGTGATCATCCGTTTTCATCGATCGGTTGGCACGATACTCGGCGTAAACGCCCGATTGCCGGCCGCACACCTGCGTAAAGCGCGCCGGCTACGCTGGCCGACCTGAAGTAGCCAATGCGCAGCCGAAAGAAATGCGCTGCAATTCCCAGGTACGCTCTTCATCCGGTCCGCCCGGCTGGTCACTATCTCGTTTGAGCGAATCTGACTGCTGCGACTGCCATAACACCATGCCTGCCAAATGCCGGTGGCGGGTAACTGAAACGGCAGCGGCCGAAATTCGGCGACGGCTGAACTGGGCTGGTTTGGTGCTGGTAACCGGCTGGGCACGCTTTACTGACTCCTGAACATCGTGCGACTGACTTGAAACAAACTCCCCATGGCGCCACCCGAACTCGCGCGCTGGTCGCTCTTAAACGCTGAACGTCGCCATTTCAAAATCCGTATATGAACTTAACCCGCCAGCG
>VOFK01002122.1_pt1 | contig 23597 bp, 30 predicted proteins | sample 5384121 | NCBI WGS metagenome assembly VOFK01 (sample SAMN12384730, study PRJNA508395) | human gut metagenome | isolation source: healthy gut J | host: Homo sapiens | reverse complement strand
TATTGATGTATTGCTCAAGATGGAAGCTGAATCATCTTATGCAAGAGTTTCTGGTGACTTGAAGATTCTGGATGATTTTCCTCTTTAGTATTTATCTGCTATGAGAAATGGGAATTGTAGGCAAATAAATCTAAGTCTTCACATTTCATCAGATGCCTCATGGGGCAGGTACAGCCTGATAGCGGTGCCAGGGAGGCTTCCTGAAGCAAACGGTTCGTTCTTTGAAGGCTGGTTCAGCAGGATTTTGTTCCAGCTTATGAACAGACAAGGTGATTTATTTGTGATGGCCAAGCTGGAGGTTCATAGAACTTCCAGCAACGCAGAAAACTGACGGCATCCCCAAATTCCTTCAACATTTCCTTGTTTAAAGCCCAAGGAAACGCAGCATAGCTACGTTTATAAATTGAGTGGAGAACGCCGCCGTCTGTACCCCCGGCACGGTTCTGATGCGTAATCCAACTTCTCTGGTGCTGGGATGCCTACCAACGACTTGATATTATAACCTCGGAACTGCCCCGAAGAATAAGCCCCAGACCCCCAAATAAAATGTCAAAAGTCACAGACCGTTACTAACGGATATGTAGTGGATCATTTAATGGTATTCAACGGACAGATATCCGTGACTTCTCCAGAAAGTGATCCTAGAGATTGAAAGCGCAATAGAAAGAGCTAGAAACCGCAGGAGGAGAACAGCCCGTGTCCGTCTGAATGATAAGCGAAGATGAAAGCCTTCAAAACGCAGTTGAACAACTGAAAATAAAAAGCAGAACTTAAAACGGAGAAGGCGCAGATTGAAGAAAGCCGTGCAGCGACGCCTCTGTGGACAAACGACCGAAAGTCAAACGATTGCCGGAAGTGAATGACCTGATTGATTAAAAGACTAGCGCTGGTTGGAACTCAGCGAAATAGAAGTTAAATCAGAATAACAATAAACCCGAAAATTTGATAACCAGATACCCCGATAACATAAACCTTTACGACAAACCTACCCACCAATCAATATCAATAGTCCCATCAGCCAGATTCGACGTAAGCCAATAAAGATTTTATCCGCTTCGCTATCAGCGAAGGCTTACCCATGGTATCGCTGTTCTCTACCGCATGGACAATGGAATGGGATCGATGGATTATCATCTTCTGAATTCCTGTCTCAAAGAAAGTGTTGATGAAATAGAATTGGCAATCGGCCTTGAAATAGATTTGGTTCTGATGAGGACAGCAATCCTTTCTTTTCGCTCGTTTTCAGGATTTTAAAGCCGCTTGACGCCTGGATCGTTCTGCATGTTGTAGCCTCCTCGAGCGAAATGATATTGATACCGGCAGATACTTTCCGTCAATTAATAGACAAGTACTTGATGGTGACTCTGGATTGCAGTGGTTCACCTTTATTATAAGAATCTGTTTCCTGTATGGGTAGAATTAGGGGGATTTGATATTGTAGGGTCATGCGGATAAGATGCACGCTAACAAGCCTTTGCTATCGTTCAGTTATTGGATTTATAACCGTGGTATGATACATTGGTTCGCGGTTACCTACTTAGCTGGCCGCCGAAATTACGGTCGTCAGAAATACCAAGAACCTGGGAACATTCCCATCCTAATGAACGATATTTCACTTTGAAAAGAATTAGGTGTTCGTGGGTTAATAGTGATGCTCACCATCCTGAGGATGGTGCCTGCTAGCTGCAGGCTTCACTCGGCTGTAGAGTGGCAAGGATAGAAAATGGGAGGACAATGGAATATCAGCCCCTCGGTGACTGGCTATTTATTTGTAAGTTGAGTGCAAAAGATTCGTGAGACAGATTTCTTTCTTTTTTATATGAATGATATAAGTGCCTGGTTCAGATAAATCTGATTTATCATTGTCTATTAGTAAATTGGTAGGATGGATAAACACTCTTGCGTAACAGATCATTGATAGCAGCCGCTTTGCAGCTTTTTCATCAAATATGATGATAGTGAACGAGCGACTGTCGAAATTTTGTTGTGCAGGCTGAAGAGCATAAGAAGGTGATGGTATCACCTTTACGGTGTTTTAAGAACTGAGAATAATTTCTACTTTTTAGAATTTCGTTTGCATATTCCCCATAAAGTCTTTCCATTGTCCTTTCTTATCGGTCGATGGCGTGTCCGCCTGTAAGATGCTGATATATCCGGTATTATCATGGAAAATCCGCCATGTCACTGTGACCATACTTTGCCTTTGCTGAACCAAGTTGGTCAATAGGATGCTTCATTGGTGGCTGTGCTGTCAGCATGGATGTTGCTTCCCATACATAATACATAGTTATCTCTGTGGGTCCAGGTTTTATTCGCCTCCAGTTTTGTTACGTTTCAGCCTGCATGGCAGTAATTCCGGTATTTTTGGTAAGTCGTTCCTCCTTACATAGTAGAAATCCGTGATTTCGCGCATCTGTTTTATTGATTAGAATAGGCGCATTGTTTCATAAGTAGTAACTCCGGATTCTCCAATCTAAAAAATGAAAAATGTTGGTATTCATTCCACATATGCATACAATGCACCGTCGGCCATGGTCCTTTTTCTTGTGGTTATCCTTGCCACCAGCGTTCCGTGCGCTGATTACTCGTTCGGAAGCCATACGCCGAAGCCAGCCAGGTAGGAGTAGCTGGTGAACGGTAGTCCGACTCCCGAAAATGTTTGTTTCGTGAATGAGTTGGGGACTTGTGAAAAGCAAAGAATTTCGAAGAATTTATTTTCTTTATTTGATCGGCAACTTCCGTTCGCTGTTTTCAATAATGAATGTGCGGCAAGAGTAAACTAAATCCTTTGTCAGTCTGCAAGCCAGGCGGTTAAGCGCATTTATATCCCAACAGATAACCATTGGTAACCTTCTGCAGTAGCAGGGAGGTGAGAATTCTTTGTTGTTCCGTGGTAGTTTTAAAGTTCAATAGAAACTCATATTGCATATAAAAGATGCCAGGCCATAATTGCCAAACTGTTGTTGGGGCCCGTGCTGGTGGAAACTCCTTAAGTCAATTTTGGATTCCTTCTTTTTCGTCCGAGGAAAGTTTCAGAGGCAAATAACTCTCTGTGCTTTTGCCAGTTGCTAAATACCCTGCAATAAAGTTTCATTGGGTACATTGTCTTTTCGCCAGCCAAACTCTTTGTTCTTGTCCTGTCATGCCAAAATGGAAGGATGAATCTTATCAGTTACTTCTGATTTCTCAGGCCCTTTTATGTTTCTTCCTGGTTCGTCATTTCGTTCTGAAACAAATAGAATGTGGCCTGAGTATGGAATTTTTTCTGATTTGATTATACCAATTTTTTGCAACAGTTTTCTACTGAACCAGAAATTCATTGCTTCTGGATAACAGGCAAGTTAACAGTCGGCTCCTTTCCAGACGGTTTAAGTATCTGTTTCTTTTCTGGCAATGGTATTTAGTGAGCTTCAATATCCGTCTGCTCTGCATCTGCGTGGTAGTTGATATCTTCCTCATGAACCGTCTGTATGGAGAGTATTTATTAAATGTTTGATTTCTTGTAGATAGTGTACAGAAGTTGTTGGTAACCTCAATTACATTCTGATCCGGTGCTCTCCTTCCTCTGATTGTTGTGGATAATTGCCCAAGAAGCACCTCCTCCCCACCTTTATTCCTGCTGACAGTGGCCATATAGTTTCGATTAAGGCGACTGAGTCATTGAACCTTCTTGTGCATCGAGCGGTGGCCAGTCATATATCGTTAGCTGTAAGAGGGTATTTCTTTATATTTTCATTCTAGACTGTTTCGGATTAAGTTTGTATTTTTATTTATTCTGTCCGCTTGCAGGCATTTCGCCATGAAGAACTCATTCCAATGTCGCATCTTCACTCTCGTGAATCAGAATATGATGATTGCCCAATGGATTCTTCCTTCTTGCAGGAAATACTCGGCGGAGTATTCATCCGGATACGTACCTGTGTACGGCACATATAATATAATTGGTATTTTCGGTCAGTGTTCCTGTAGACAGATAATATTCATCCAGACATTCACCACCACATTTAATGACCGTTCCGGTGGGAAGTAGTCCTTGTATGGCTATTCCTTTTTCCGTCTCAAAAATGATTACGGATGATATATCTTTCCGTTTGTTGCAGTCCTACGGTACAATGTGCTAATATCAGTTCGTTTGTCCGGGTATTGATCATAGAAGGATTTGCCATGAAACCTTCTTTGGTTGTAAGTGCTTTGACAGCCAGAAGGGGTGAAGATGGATTGAAGGTCTCCTTCATCCTGCCATTATTCCGTCGTCATTCAATAAGGATAATGCCAGGCAACCGGTAGTGTCTATCTGCTCGATCAACTTGAAGCAACTTAAAGTCAGTGCTTCCAGCTTTTCTTCTTTACATATCTTCTTTATCGCCCGGTATAATCGCATAGCCTTGATTAAATCTTCAGGACTTCCCTCGCGACAAGCAAGAGCTTGCGAAGCAACGGCAGCACACGATGCACCTACTTCTTCATCTGTAATTTGTTGAAAATGTTCATAGACTCGTTCCAGTGGAATATCTATGTATTCGATGCCAGCGGCGCTTAGCCAAAAAGATAGTCAACATTACTGCGCAACCAACCAGGAAGAAGGAGTACCGATGACGCCTATACGTTTACCAAACAAAGAACGCTGTGCCCGGAAATTGTTATAAAGTATATGTACCCTTTGAACGATAGACGGGAGTTCACCATGAAGAATTTCGCTCTTCATCCCCCTTCCTCGCAACCAAGTTGATATTTCCAGTGCTGCAGCAAGTGAGTTCTCTGCATACCGTCTGCTAACAAAATGGCAGGTCGGGGCAGACGTTCGAAATGCTGGATAACCAGTCTTTCCACTCCTCCGGTAAGCGACAAAATGATCTTGAAATCATCACTGTTCAGCCATTATCCATATCTTTGATAATCGATGAGCCTTACAGTATAATATTTTTTCAAGCTCACTCAAAATAGCTTCGTGTGAACTACGCAACGAGGGCTTGTTTATGTAGTATTGAAGCGAATGCGATAAGGTGTATGGTCATTATGGTATTGTTTTGGGTTTTGTATATGACAAATGTATAGCTTTTCATAATACCATAACGTTTTTAACCTTGCTAAGGTTTTTAAAGTTTTTATGTCTCTGTATTCAAATAATTGCGTACATTTGCAGCCCAAGTTAAATAGTAAATAGTAAATTGTAAAATAGTCAATAAAATTATGCCGACCATATCCATTCGCGGAAACGAGATGCCTGCATCTCCTATCAGAAAGCTGGCTCCATTGGCAGACGCTGCCAAGCAACGGGGAGTCCATGTGTTTTCACCTGAATATCGGACAGCCTGATCGCCCACTCCTCAGGCCGCGATTGACGCGATACGCAATATTGATCGTAAAGTACTGGAGTATAGCCCGAGTGCGGGATATCGCAGCTACCGGGAGAAATTGGTAGGATATTATGCAAAGTTCAATATCAACCTGACGGCTGATGATATAATTATCACTTCCGGAGGTTCGGAAGCGGTACTTTTCTCCTTCCTTTTCCTGTTTGAATCCGGGTGATGAAATCATAGTTCCGAACCTGCATACGCCAATTATATGGCATTTGCCATTTCTGCTGGAGCAAAGATCCGTACGATTGCCACGACCATTGAAGAAGGGTTTTACTCTGCCGAAAGTGGAGAAATTCGAAGAATTGATCAACGAACGTACCAAAGCGATTCTGATTTGCAACCCGAATAATCCGACAGGATATCTGTATACCCGTCGTGAAATGAATCAGATTCGTGATATGGTGAAGAAGTATGATCTTTATCTGTTTTCTGATGAGGTATACCGTGAATTTATTTATACCGGTTCCCCTTATATATCTGCCTGCCATTTGGAAGGTATTGAGAATAATGTCGTACTGATAGATTCTGTGTCCAAACGTTATTCCGAATGTGGTATTCGCATTGGTGCGTTGATAACCAAAAACAAGGAGATACGCGATGCTGTCATGAAATTCTGCCAGGCCCGTCTGAGTCCTCCTTTGATCGGTCAGATTGCTGCTGAGGCCTCTTTGGATGCTCCGGAAGAATATTCACGGGAGACGTATGATGAATATGTGGAACGCCGTAAATGCCTGATTGACGGTCTAAACCGCATTCCCGGTGTTTATTCGCCCATTCCCATGGGAGCTTTTTACACTGTAGCCAAGTTGCCGGTAGACGATTCGGATAAATTCTGTGCCTGGTGTCTCTCCGATTTTGAATATGAAGGGCAGCCTGTATTTATGGCTCCGGCTTCTGGTTTTTTACTACCCCGGGCTCAGGTACCAATGAAGTTCGTATTGCTTACGTATTGAAGAAAGAAGATTTAACTCGTGCGCTTTTTGTCTTGCAGAAGGCTTTGGAAGCATATCCGGGAAGAACGGAATAAGGAATAGATTAATAAGTATTAAGTATTAACCGTAGACGCTGATTGGCGTATGATGTATTATAAGGTAATGTCTTAATGCTTAATAAATACTTAATTCTAATCTCTAAATAAGCTGTGGCTAATACTTAATACTTATTACTTAATATTTAAAAAGAATTGTCGTTATCTCTTTTTATAGCTCGTCGTATTTATCGCGAAAGCGATGGTGGAAAGCAGGTTTCACGTCCTGCGGTCCTCATTGCTATGGCCGGTATTGCTATCGGGCTGGCTGTTATGATTATTGCGGTGGCAGTAGTTATAGGGTTTAAAAGTGAGGTAAGGAATAAAGTGATCGGATTCGGGTCACACATTCAGATAGCGAACCTGGATGCGGTTAATTCTTATGAGACTCATCCGATAGCGGTAGGCGACAGCATGATGACTGCTCTTTCCAGCTATCCCGAAGTAAGCCATGTGCAACGTTATTCCACAAAGCCGGGGATGATAAAAACGGATGATGCTTTTCAAGGAATGGTCTTGAAAGGTGTCGGACCGGAGTTTGATCCTGGTTTTATGCAAGAGTATCTGGTGGAAGGAGAGATTCCTGTGTTCAGCGATTCGGTTTCCAGTAATCAGGTACTTATCTCCAAGGCATTGGCTACCAAAATGAAGTTGAAGCTGGGGGGATAAGATATATACCTATTATATCCAGGATAATATTCGTGCCCGACGTTTGACGATTGCAGGTATTTATCAGACCAATTTTTCCGAATATGATAACCTCTTTTTATTGACGGACCTTTATTTAGTAAATCGCCTGAATGGCTGGCAGCCGGAGCAGGTGAGTGGAGTAGAGTTGCAGGTGCATAACTATGATAAGCTGGAAGATATAACTTATGAAAGAGCAGTTGACACTGACAACCAGCGGGATGAGTTTGGCGGTATATATTATGTACGCAACATAGAACAACTGAATCCTCAAATATTTGAATGGTTGAATTTGCTTGATCTTAATGTATGGGTAATCCTTTTTCTGATGATTGGAGTTGCTGGCTTTACCATGATTTCCGGTTTGCTGATTATTATCATAGAACGAACTAATATGATCGGAATATTAAAGGCTCTGGGAGCTGATAATTTTACGATTCGCAAGACTTTTCTTTGGTTTGCAGTTTTTCTTATTGGTAAAGGAATGCTTTTGGGGAAATGTAATTGGACTGGCATTCTGCTTTATTCAATCTCAATTTGGAATATTCAAACTTGATCCGGAGAATTATTATGTGGATACAGTATCGGTTTCTTTCAATATTTGGTTCTTCCTTTTGATTAATGCAGGTACTTTGCTGGCATCCGTCCTGATGCTGATTGGCCCTTCTTTCCTAATAACAAAGATCAATCCTGCAAGTTCCATGCGATACGAGTAATCCCTTCTTTTTCTTTTTCTTTTTTTGCTGCAAAAATAATTTAGACTCTTACGTGATGTAGAGTGAATAATATGTCTATATTTGCGCCCAATTTACTTAATATCCTCTTGTAGGTTTAATTTTTTAACCATTATGAATAATGTGTTAATTCTGTTGGATAATCCGGATGACTGGAAACCGTATTGTGAGACAAAAAGTATCCTGACTGTTTCCGACTATCTGAAGAACAAGCCGGTTGAAAAAAGACCGGAAGTTAGTTATTAATCTTAGCAATGATTACAGCTATAATTCCGAAGGGTATTATTATTGTTCGTTGCTTGCCCAAACGAGAGGACAACGGGTGATTCCCGATGTTGATATCATCAATAAACTGGAGACAGGGACAGGAATCCGTATGGATCGTAGTTTGCAGGCATTGTGTTATCAGTGGATTCAGAAGAATGAGATCAAAAGTGATATCTGGTATCTGAATATCTATTTCGGGAAATGCCGTGAGAAAGGGGGTTGAAAGAGTAGCCCGTTTTATTTTCGAGAATTATCCCTGTCCATTACTGAAAGTTGCCCTGAATACTCATCCTAAGAATCAGATTGAAAGTGTTCAGTTTTTGCCTTTGAACCGGTTGGATGATGAGGAACAGGACTTCTTTGCTAATACACTCGATAATTTTAATAAGAAGATATGGCGTGCGCCTAAGTCGACAAAGTTCCCAGATATATAGTTTGGCAGTACTCATTGATCCGAAAGAAAAATTTCCGCCTAGTAACAAAGGGGCTTTGCATAAGCTGTCCGAAGTAGCCAAGAAGATGAATATTCATGTTGAAATGATTACGGAAGATGACGCTATGCGCTTGCTGGAGTTTGATGCGCTGTTTATCCGTACGACGACATCACTGAATCACTATACATTCCATTTGTCGCAGTTGGCTGCACAAAATGGAATGGTAGTTATTGATGATCCGTTGTCTATTATCCGCTGTACCAATAAGGTTTATCTGAAAGAACTTTTGAAAAGAAAAGATTTCGGCACCGAAGTCTACATTGATTTTCCAGTCAATGAAAATTCGTTCGAACAGATAAGCGAGCAGGTAGGTGCTCCTTTCATTTTTGAAGATACCGGACGGTTCTTATTCCATTGGGATGAAAAAAGTATCCAATGAAGAAGAGCTGAAAACCAGCCTTGAAGTCCTTTTCGAGAAGTCGGCTATCTTATTGGCACAGGCGTTTACGCCTACGGAGTTTGATTGGCGTGTTGGTTTGTTGAATGGAGTACCTTTTGTATGCCTGCAAGTACTACATGGCAAAAAGGACATTGGCAGATTTTATTGCCATTATGATTCGGGAAGGAGCCGCTGTGGATTAGTGGATACGATTCCTATCTATCAAGTACCACGTGTGGTATTGGATACAGCGATAAAAGCTGCCAATCTCATAGGAAAAGGTTTGTATGGAGTAGACTTGAAAATGGTGGATGATAAGGCTTACGTTATTGAAATCAATGATAATCCGAGTATTGACCATGAATTGGAAGATGCGATTATCGGTGACGAAATGTATCGTCTGCTGAATCACTTTTGAGCAGGCTTTGGATATGAGAGAAACATTATTAGTGATGGAACAGACCGTATACCTTCAAAGCAAATTTGAGGGATATTCCTGCTATTCTGGAAATAGAGCAGGGAATGTTTCCGGGAAGATAGTTTCTCGCGGGAACAGTTTGCCTATCTGATCGGTCGTTCAAAAGGAATCTTTTTATGTGGTGGTAAGAGCAAGAGCAGATTATAGCTTATATCTCGTTGTTGCTTCATGCGGGAACTCGCTATCTGAGAATATATTCGATAGCTGTCCATCCGGATTTCAGAGGTCGGAAACTGGGGCAGTTACTGATGGAACAGACGATTGCTACAGCTCATGACTGTAAGGCGGCAAAGATTACACTCGAGAGTGAAAGTTACAAATACTCCTGCTATCAGGTTATATATATGAAAAATGGCTTTATTCCGTGGGAGTAAAGCCAGCCTCAGCCTTGATGGTTCCGGATACGATTTATGCAGCGAACCCTGTTCAATCTACTATGATTGCTTATCTTCTCATAAAATCTCCTTTTCTCCGGAAGAGAACGGTAGGAGTTTAAATCTAAGTGACTGGATGGGTTGGAGAATATCGAATACCGGCAGAGAGAAATAATATTTTCTGCCTCCGCCCATTTCTTTGGCTGTTTGATTGATGACGACTGCCTGTACAATATAACGGAATATCCATATCAATAATGCAATTCCGGCAGACCCAGTGTAAATGGAGGATACCGATTACAATACCCCGCTATACAGACAGCGTAAAACAGTAAACGGGGGGAGAAAGTTTCAAATCTGATAAATAGCGTTGTCATGCCGCGATAATAGCGTGCGGTATCCATGTAGCTAATCTTTTCTTCCTTCCATTCTTTGTAGTTATATACAGGTTGTATCCGCATGGTTGCATTGATATCCGTTTCTACCCGTGTGTTTGATGGAGTCGCTATCTGGTTGATGAACAGATCATCTTCTCCGCGTTGCAGATTCAGGTAAGTGGAGTAACCTTTTCTTTGGAAGAATAATTCTTTCCGATAAGCCATGTTACGTCCGATACCCATATATGGCTTTCCTGCCAGTGCAAAACACAAATAACGCAGGGACTGGAATAAAGTGTCAAAAGCCACCCGTTTGTGTAGCCATCCCCTTTGGTCGGTCGTAACCGCTATATCCCAGCACTATTTGAGTCTGTGAAGTGAAATTGCGTGCCATTAGTTTAAGCCATTGTCGACTGGCAGGCATACAATTTGTTTCTGTAAATACTAACCAGTCATGTTTACTGGCTTTGATACCTAGCGTTAAGGCTAGTTTCTTGTGGCTGATATAGCGTGCACTGTCAGGAGTAAAAAGCTATGGTAGAGATGAGGGTATTTCTCTTCCATAAATCCCAATACATCCTCTGTTTCATCTGTAGAAGCATCGTTGATAACAATCACTTCGAACTGCGGATAGTCTTGTTCGAGAATGGAAGGTAAGATTTTACGTAAGTTATCAGCTTCATTTCGTGCATAAAAGTATTACGGAAAGTGGAGGCATTTCCTGTGTGAAATGCACTTCTTCTTGCGTACAGCTTTATGCGGATATGTATTCGATTATACAAGCCGAAATAATAAATGAGCTGAATGATAAAAAGAATACCTGCCGCTGATAAAAAAAAGAATCAGTTCAACAGTGTTGAATGTAAATGCTTCCATTGAATTAAAGTGTCGTTTTTACGACTGCAAAAGTACGCATTTTTTGGTAGCTCCGTCATCTCGAAGGAAGGTTATTTCGTAAATCCAGATATTCTTTTTCTTGAACATGTCAACAAAGAGAAAGAATAGTGAGAGTAGTAACGGACCAAAGATAACTCCCATAAAACCGAATAGCGGCAAGCCAATTACAACTCCGAATATGGTAATCAGTGGATGGGTATCGGCCATTTTCTTTTTGCAGAATAAATCGGATCAGGTTATCAGATTGTGATACGACTATTGCTCCGTAGGCAGCGAGTCCGATAGCATTGAACCAGTCTCCGGTTACAGCAAGATAAGCGGCTACGGGAAACCATATCAGGGCAGTTCCTACCATCGGAATGATGGTGGCAAAGCAGGTAAGAAATCCCAGAATTAATATGTTCGGTGCTCCGAAGATGAGATATCCTATCATGGCTACTCCTCCTTGGATGATTGCTAATAGCGGGATGCCGATAGCGTTGGAACGTACAATCATGTTAATCTCATGAATAACTTCCTGTGTGTTTGCTTCATTAAATGGCAAAATATCATTCACATAAAGCCTCCATTTTTTCCTCCTATCAGCATAAAGTATAAGTACACGAATACCATGACAAACAGATTGATGGCAAGGCTGCTGATGCTTTCCATAATGATCTGTCCGATGCGGGGAAGGATGGAGCAATGAATGATATGGTATCTTTCCCTAATACATCGTAACCGGTTTTTCTTTGATAAACTCTGCCACTTGCTGCATAGGAGCGATGAATGTTTGAGGGTCCAGATTGATATCTTGAAGGGGGTTTGGCAATAAATAGCCAGACGGTTAATCCAAGTGGTACCAAAAATACCATAACCGTTTCTGCTGTGATCAGTAATGCGGCAACACTGCGTTTTATTTTCCATCTTTTCTGTCAGGTGTGCCATTTGTTTACGTACTAGAATATAAATAGTGAGTGCTCCCAAACAATCCCCCTAGAAAAGGGGGGGTGATTTGACGGAAGATGATGATTCCCATAAATAGTATGATGACGATGAGGGAATATTTCCAGTATTGTTCTTTGATGCTCATATCGTGTATTTAGTTATTCTACTTTATAAACAAAAGAACTATGAAAAAGGTTTGGATATCCGGTGTGAGGTTTAAGATAGACAAGTGTTCTTTGGGCTGACGGTATTTCAGATTCTGTCAGGCATTAGTTAATATCAAATGAATTATGTTAAATGTTAACGAATCTGCTGCTTTTATTAAACCATGTTATAAGAAACATTGCTCCGCTGCTCCGGAAATTTGGAGATATGCGGAAAGTCCGTATCTTTGTAGTGTGTTTTCATAGTATTAGATTTAAGGTTAACAAAAAGATTGGCTGTCTGGGATAGATAGCCTTTTTTATACTTTTTTGTATATTTGAGGGACTTAAAACTTGAATGAATATAATGAGAACAATCCTATTAACTCTGTTACTCTCTGTTGTGGCAATATCAGCCTTTGCACAGACAAATACTTATCCGGAATGTACAAGTCAAGTTGAAGCTATTAATAAGATGCCGTTACGGATAGCGTATCTTGTACCTGTCGATAGTTTAAGGTAAATATATGTATCTGGAGTTTGCAGCTCCGAGTATGTGTGATCACCAGATGTGGTAGCTGATATAGACTATAGGCAGGTCACAAGTTTTGCGACTTTATATTATGATGAAAAAAGGAAGGGTACGCAAGACTATCAAATGGTACTTTCGGATGGGGGTGACCTTAATAATGTCGTTTATTATGATGAACAGGGGTAATATCTTATATGCTGTTTATGCGAGCACTTCTTGAAAAATATGGGAAACTGTATTCATGCAATTCACAAATTCATATAAATCATTCTTTTTCGGAACTTGACTTCAGAGAAGGATTTCATATTTGGATTAATATGACTACGGAAAACTTGGCGAATGTATATAAGTCTGATTTGAAAATGCCTGAAAATTGTAAATCTGTTACCTTTTTGCCTATAAAGATTGGTGATCGGGCTTTTCCTTTTGTACCAATCGTGCTTATATTTCACCCAATGGGAGATTGATAAATAAAGATGATAATATGGCAGGTGCATACTTTGGCGGACGCGTTGTTATTGATGATATTAAAGGTGATTGGTGCAAAGTGAGATATACTCTTATAACAGAATCTGACGAAACTGTTGGATATGTACGGGTTGAAGACTTAGAGATTATAAAAAGTAATCCAGTCTTTTCGGTTTATTTCTATGAAATCTGTTATTGTTTCTATCTGATTATTTTAGAATGATTTCATATACACGAAACTTTCTCCCCAAGGATGCCAACAATCTCCGATATAGGTGAAGCCTTCAATCGTTCGTAATACGAAGTATGACTGGTACTTAAGTATAATTTTGAAAAACCGATTTTTTTGTGTATCTTTCTTTGCCCGTTCTATTAAAAGACTGGCATAGTTATTTCCTCTGTACTTTTCCTCAATGAATAAGGAAACGAACCAAGGATATAAATCCATACGAGAATTAAAAAATCATTGCTAACAAGTCCTGCACACCCTATTTCATCACCATTCATAAGAAGATACCATTGAGGTATGGGATTTTCGGCTTTTTAGAGAATGAATGTCTGAAACAATCGTCATACACCATTTTCGTGTTTTCATTAGCCCATTTACTTTGGAAATAGGCAATAGCTTTTCTAAATATTGAGGTGAGTCTTTAAGAGAAATGATATTCATGCTTTATATAAAATTACAAAGGATTCAATATCGCCAAAGTTATAAAATTATTTTTTGAAAATCAACTGCTGTTTCTTTAATCCGGCTAATTCCATATATTTGCAATACATACTGCATTAAAAAATATCGTGATATATGGAAAATAAAGAATTGTGTGAAAGAATGCATTCAGGGGAAATGTATAATGACTTGTCTATAGAATTGGTTCAAAAGAAGAGAACGGGCTGTCTTTTTGACTAATGATTATAATTCCACTTATGGAAGACCTAAAGAAGTTCGGGGAGGCATTATTACGTAAACTATTGAAACATGTCGGTAATGGTGTTCATTTTGAGCCGCATTTCCGGTGCGAGTTCGATTCAATATCAGTATTGGAAACAATTTCTTTGCCAACTTTGATTGTATTATGTTGGATGGAAATCTCATTACGATAGGTGATAATGTATTATTAGGACCACGCGTTGGTCTATATACGGCAAATCATGCGCTCGATCCGCAAGAACGTGTTATGGGGGATGCTATGCTTATCCGATTGTAATTGAAGATAATGTATGGATAGGTGCCGGAGTTCATATTATGGGTGGTGTTACGATCGGGAAAAATTCTGTAATCGGTGCAGGTAGTGTAATCACAAAGAATATTCCGGAGAATGTAATCGCTGCGGGAGTTCCCTGTAAAGTAATCCGGGAAATAACCGAGAAAAGATAAAACGGTTTTTTACCTTGATGTTGATTGCCATTATTTACAATCAATCCGTTCCCATTTGTCGAATAGCCACACCTCAAATCAAAAAAAAGAACAGAACAAGTAGAATATTATGGGTAAAAGTGAGGATTGCTCCGCAGCTACTGAAAAAATGACCTTTCTTAAAAAGTGGATATTTACACGAGTTCTAAAGACCATGATTCCATTACGTTCACTAAGGGGAATAGAATATCTCAATGATTTGTAAGTGTGGATTTTCTTCTTTATGTCATTGGAAGAGATAATTGAATAAATAGTAATCATTTTCTGTTGATGCCTGTTATTTGGAAAGATTAATCATTCGATTTTGTTTCTTATGTCACGTTTTGATTTCTCGATATCTATGACAAACTAGAGAAAAATAAGCTAAAATAGCCTTTTTATAACTTTCTCATCAAGAAAAATAGGTTCCTCGGTGAGGAACGAAGTGTTGGTTTTAAAGGAACAAGGTGTTCCTTTAAAAACCAACGAGTGTTATATGAACAAGAATAGATGCATATTTTACGTAGTATTATGCAGTGTGGGCTCGCTTTTCTGTATATTATTACATTAATTTATGCAGCATATCCTGTAGTTCATTATTTTTAGAGTAACCTCCTGTTGTTATTATATTAAATTTAGAACATTTAGAGGGGAAGGCATATTTATCTTATCAATCCTATATCTTGTCTACAAACGAGGCGTGTTCGTCTCATTTGAAAAACAGGCAATACTGTATCCCTTATCTTCGTGTCGAAATAAAAAACAAAATAAGTCATGAAGATGAATAAAAACTATGTTATTGGGGAAATAGCAACCCGTTCAGGTATTCCGGCAGATGAATGTGGGATAGTACTTAAAACTTTTGAAAAAGTTCTTTGCGAAGAACTCATACGGAAACTGTATCGCTATGGGGGATGGATATTATTATTGATTGCCTTATTTGTATCAGTTACTGTTTTGGGGCAAACATCGGAACGGAAAGGCCGTCCGGTACAGACCATTCGTGGAATGGTAGTGGATGGAGACTCAAAATACCCTATACCGTATGCGACAGTGAGATTGTCTGACAAAGCAGGGATGGGGACGACAACCGATAGTTTGGGACGTTTCATTATTCCGCAGGTTCCTGTCGGGAGACATACGATAGACAGCATTTATGGGGTATGAACCGGGACTTTTTTAGAGAAATACTGGTAACTTCCGCCAAAGAAGTCTATCTGGAAATCCCTCTGAAGGAAAGTGTAAACGAACTGAGTGAAGTCGTAGTCCGTGCCCGAACGAACAAAGAGGAAGCGATGAATAAGATGGCGACCACCGGGGCACGTATGTTGAGTGTAGAAGAAGCGAGCCGTTATGCAGGTGGATTTGATGATCCCGCACGTTTAGTTTCCGCTTTCGCCGGGAGTAGCACCCAGTGTTTCTTCCAATGGTATCTCTATTCATGGTAATGCGCCCCATCTTTTTACAATGGCGACTGGAAGATGTAGAAATCCCGAATCCGAATCATTTCGCGGATATTGCCACATTGGGTGGAGGAATTCTTTCTTCTCTTAGTTCACACAGGTACTCGGTAATTCAGATTTCTTTACCGGAGCTTTTCCGGCGGAATATGGAAATGCTGTGTCCGGTGTATTTGATATGAAGCTACGAAATGGTAATAATCAAAAGAATGAAAACACGATTCAAGTAGGGATTATGGGAATTGATGTTGCTTCTGAGGGTCCTTTGAGCAAGAAACATAAAGCATCTTATCTGTTCAATTACCGTTATTCTACCACCGGATTGCTCAATTTGGAAGGGGGAACGATGGATTATCAGGATTTGAACTTCAAACTAAACTTTCCTACGCAAAAGCCGGAACTTTCTCAGTATGGGGAACCAGCTGTAGACAAATTTAAGAGTGACATGGAGAGAAATCCGGAGAAATGGGAATATTGGGGTGACCGTAGTGAGTCGCGTGACAAAACAGTATATGGCGGCTGGGGGTATCAGCCACCGTTATTTCTTCAATAGTGACGCATCGCTGAAACCACCGTTGCCGCTACCTATTCACAACTGGACGGAGGCGCTTCCATGTTCAATCACGCTTTGGAATCGACTCCTTACATGGATCTTGAATCGAAGCACACCAACCTCATAGTAACCAGTACCTATAATCGTAAGTTCAGCAACCGGTTTACTAATAAAACAGGCTTTTTACATATACCGTTATGTTCTATGATATGAATCTTTCCATAGCGCCTTACGAAGCCCAGGTACTGGAAAAACCGTATCTCAGGGGGACGGCAATACAAGTCTGCTTTCTGTCTACAATAGTTCTTCTGTCGGTTTGAGTGACCGTTGGACTCTCAATGCCGGCATCTACGGGCAATATTTGACAATAATAAATGGTCGGTTGAACCCCGTGCCGGTTTGAAATGGCAAGCTAGCCCGAAAGCTTTTGCCTTAGCTTACGGAATGTACAGTTCGGATGGAGAAAATGGACGTCTACTTTGTAAAAACAAAAAATACAGGAAGTCAATCTGTTAACAAGAATCTGATTTTTACCAAAGCACAGCATATCATGTTATCTTTCAGCTACAAAATTACAGACCGCATGAATCTTGAAAATAGAACCCTATGTACAGTTTCTGCATGATGTACCTGTGATGGCGGACAAGTTCCTATTCTGTGCTCAATCGCTCTGATTTTTACGTAGAGGATGCCCTTATCAATAAGGGAGAGGCCGCAATATTGAATTGACATTACTCGAACGTTTTCTGGAGAAAGGACTCTATTATATGGTTTCCGGTTCGTTGTTTGACTCTCGTTACCGTGGTGGAGACGGTGTGGTATGATACGAAGTTTAACCGGAACTACGTCATCAATGGACTTATCGGCAAGGAATGGATGTTGGGGCGAAACAGGGAGAATATCCTTAGTGTCAATCTGAAACTGACATTACAGGGAGGGGACCGGTATTCCCCGATTGATGTAGAAGCGACCCTGAAACACCCGGACAAGGAAGTGCAATATGACGAAACGAGAGCATTCTCCAAACAATATTCACCTCCATGTTTATCGGTAATTATACTGTCAGCTACCTTATCAATAAGAAGAAAGTGTCTCATGAATTTGCTGTAAAAGGATTGAATTTCATGGCTACGAAAGAGCACTACGGACATGAATATAATGTGAAAACCGGAAAAATAGATGCAACTGACGGTTCCACGGTTCTGACGAATGTGAGCTATAAACTTGAATTTTAGATATCCGGATAGAAATCTTGAAGGAAAAAGTTTTATCTTCGTACCCAATGAAGCATATGGCAACTGAAACAGCTACAGCAGCAACGAATCTGCTATTTTATATAGATTACTTGTTAGTCCTGAATTTCGATGGATACGGTATCTGATACTTGTCATGGTGCTGGGCACTATCTCTTTCAATCAGGTGTTCATCATTTTTATGGACTACCGGGATATATTGGGGGATGGATTTATGTGTTCACTTTTATATACTTGCTTACTTATGTGGGTGTTATCTGCCTGAATCTTTTTTGGTTATTCTCAAGATATTTGTTGAAAAGGCATTATATGGTGTATTTATCATTATTGTCTGTGGCAATGATCGTTGCACTGTTGATACAGATGATTATAGAATATCTGGCTTATTCCTATTGGCCACAGCTTCATGCACGGGGATCGTATTTCTCGGTTCCCATGCTGATGGACTACATATCTTCTTTTATGCTGTCAACGCTTTGTATGATAGGGGGAACGATGACTGTGCTCCTGAAAGAATGGATGATAGAAAACCGACGTGTTTCACAGATGGAAAAGGCACATGCACTTTCTGAAGTAGAGCAGCTGAAAGAGCAGGTCAGTCCCGAACTTCTTTTCAAAACTTTGCATCATTCGGGAGAACTGACATTGACTGAACCGGAAAAGGCTTCGGAAGATGTTGATGAAATTGAGCCAGTTACTACGTTATCAGTTATACGATTGCAGCAGGCACAAAGTATTACTTAGCGGTGAAGTTGCTTTCCTTACAAATTATCTGACATTGGAACAGAGTTCCCGGCCGCAATTCAGCTATCAATTTATTTCGAAGGGGAGGTAAACCGGATGTTGGTTCCACCTTTGCTTTTTATTCCTTTCGTACAGCATATTATGAAGCTGATGCACGAACAGCAGATCGTTCTTCCTGTTTCTCTGAGTATTCATCTGAAAGTTGAAAAAGGCATGATTGTATTCATTTGCATGTGTCCGCAACTTAATCTCTCTGAAGACAGAGGGCTGGAACGAATGAGGCAAAGGCTGGACTTATTGTATGGTGACCGTTACGGATTGTTGTTAACTACTGAATGTATAAGACTGGAATTGAATGGAGGTGAACAATGATAAATAAATATAGAAGATAGAAGTACGGTTGATAGAAACCGTATGATGGAACTATGGATGACAGAGGTGTGACCGCCCTTTTCTGATAAGCTCTCATTACAGAATATACAGGCATATCCTGTTGCAACTGGTTGTTTTTGCTGATTACCATCAATGTCTTTTGGTTACGAGCCTTTGCAGACTGTCTCTTTCTGGCGACACGCTTGGGAGGGTGTCTGGCATATTTCTTGTCTATGGATGCGGTGATTTATACGAACCCGTGCTGCTGGTTCCCCGTTTTTTTATTAAAGAATCGTTTGGGTAGTTATGTTTTGGCAGCTATCATCACCAATCTGGTGGTAATCACTTTTCTTTCAGTTACGCAAGGATTGCTTTTGAGGTTATTTTGCCTGTCAGGAACCCCGATGGTTTGCTACTTTCATCAATGCCTTTTCGGGCATACTTACTATGGGGTTTGTTACCGCAGGTTCGGCGGCAATTTCATTGTTCACTCATTGGCTGCGTTATAATCTGCGTATTGATAAACTTGAATCTACCACTTTGCAATCTGAACTGAAGTTCCTTAAAAATCAGATAAACCCGCACTTCCTGTTCAATATGCTGAATAATGCCAATGTGCTGATTAAGAGGAATCCGGAAGAGAGGCTTCCAAAGTTCTTTTTAAGCTGGAAGATTTACTGCGGTATCCAGATTAATGACAGTTCGCGCGAAAGGGTCTCTTTAGCTTCGGATATTCGTTTTCTGAATGACTATCTGAATCTGGAAAAAATACGTAGGGATCATTTTCAGTTTACAGTGGAGCAGGAGGGAGACATTGACTCCATTTGGATTCAGCCGTTATTGTTTATTCCGTTTGTGGAGAATGCGGTGAAACATAGTTTTGATAGTGAGCATCCTTCGTCCGTACATCTTTCTTTTTAAGGTAGAAGAAAATCGGTTGGAATTTCGTTGTGAAAATTCCACGCTGGCGGTTGCTGTCAGTAACAAGGTAGGGGGAGGTATTGGGCTGGCAAATATTCAGCGTAGATTGGGGCTGTTATATCCCGATCGTTATGAACAGGAACAGATAGAGAATGAAAATCGGTATATTGTAATTTTATGTATAACGCTATGAATTGTATTATTGTAGATGATGAACCATTGGCACGTGTGAGGCAATGAAATTACTGATAGAGGAGGCGGAATGTCTTCAGTTGGTGGGAAGCTTTAATAGTGCTGCCACAGCTTCTGACTTTATGGAGCAGCATGTAGTAGACCTTGTAGTTTTCTGGATATTCAGATGCCGGGTATTACGGGAATTGAGTTTGCCCGAACTATCTCCAAACGAACATTGGTAATCTTCACTACCGCGTATACAGAATACGCATTAGATAGTTATGAGGTGGATGCGATTGATTATCTGATAAAGCCGGTGGAGGCGGAACGCTTTCAGAAAGAGATTGAGAAAGCGAAGTCTTATCATTCCTTATTGTTGCAAGAGGAAAAGGAAGCGATTGAAACGATTGCGGCTGCCGAATATTTCTTTGTAAAGGCGGAACGCAGGTATTTCAAAAGTCAACTTCTCTGATATCCTCTTTGTCGAAGGATTGAAAGATTATGTGATCTTGCAATTAGGCGAACAACGTATCATTACCCGTAAGAGTCTGAAAGCCGTTTTTGATTTATTACCGATCGAAGGAGTCTTTTTACGGGTCAATAAGTCGTATATAGTCAATACAGCCTTATATCAATTCGTTTGATAACAATGATATATTTATCAAATCGTACGAGATTGCAATTGGAAATAGTTATCGGGAGATAGTATTCAGTAATAATGAGCTGTTGCTGCAATTCTCGATAGATGACATTCTCCCCCGACCTGTCCAAATCGAAGCCGGCACCATGGAATTTAGTTACGTATTGCTGATGAGACGCAGTTTTTCGTTCTATATTCGACAAATATTAAGCTATATCTTTTATGTATGTTTGCTAATCAGTATGTCGAAAATGATGCATTAGCGGCTGATATTGTTCAGGGAAAAGTAAGTTGTGGCAGTTGCGCGATGATTTCATGTGGCGTACATCAGATTAAATCATTCCTACTATACGTCGGTACGCAATAAATTCTTTAAATGAACTGGAACATACTTTCCGCGTCATGAACGAGTATGCACAGAAAGTTCAGAAATGAGTAAAGACTCTTTTTTTCCAAGACAGCGTCATAGCAGAAGAAAGTTACCGGATACTAGTGGATGCCATTGAAAAACTACCGCCACAGATGAAAAGCATTATGCAACTGGCGCTTGAGGGAAAAAGCAATCCGAAATTGCTGAAACACTTGAATATTTCCGGCGAAACGGTACACCCCAGAAAAGATTGCCCACCGTAACTACGCGTATATTTTTGAAAGACTATTACTACCTTTGGCTTTTTACTTTTATAAGTCTCTTTTTAAAAAAAAAAAATCATTTTTATGGCCAATCCTGATTTTCAATTCACCTGTTTTTAGTAAGCAAACAAAACATGTGAATTAAGCATAAACCAACATTTATATTGCAAAGATCTTTTATTGCCAGATACTATCTGATGAAATCGGGGAAAGAACAGGCGGAACTGACCCGGTGGAGATGAATCGCCCGAAAAACGAACGCCTTTTTTCAGAAATCTGCAAGGAAAAACATAAAGCAGAATACGGTGAAGCGCAAACTTTCCATGCAGAGGACGGATGGAGGGAGTGGCAAAGAAAAAAACCAAACGCCATCGGTTTCAGACATCGGATACTGAATATATAAAATATGCCGCTATTTCTGCTTTTTTCCGGTGGCTGTTACTGTGGCAATATATAAGAGCGGTACGAACCCCAGCCGTTATCTTCAAGTAGAGGAACAAATTGTTCCGGGTGGTAAGAAAGCCGTTCTTATTTTTGGATAATGGAGAAGCAATTGATTTCAAGTCCACCTCCGGCGTGGAATTGAAGAAAAAAGATGGTACAGCTTCGCCCCTGAAAGTATTCTTACCGTATTGAATTGGTCAGCAGGCTCCCGCCCGACATCATCCGAAAGCACCCGCATATACAAGGTAAACGTTCTCGTGGTGGTGAATCAAAGGACAAGCTGAGCGCGATGGAAGCGCGTGCTGTTGAATTCTATGAGTTCCAATCTGCTTCCCCTGTTCAGTTTGCACAGGATTGCCGTCTGGTAGAATTGGAGGGGGGAGGCCTATTTCGAAGTAAGCAAAACCGGACAGCCTTTATTGGCCACAAACCAAAGGGATGAAAATAGAAGTATTAGAACTACTTTTAATATATCAGCTTACGCAAACGAAGAATATCAAACTACACTTGTCAGCGGTTCGGTAAAAAGTATGCCAGAAATGGAAGCAACTGATTCTGAAACCATCGGAGCAGGCTTCATTACTCCGGGCAAACCAGATCAATGCGCAATGTAGATACTGCATTTTATACTTCATACATGGAAAGATCAATTTCAAAGATGGATTGGACGACATCATGAAAAACTCTTTGCCATGGATAGATTGGATGTAGAGAGAATGAAGCGACCGCGAAAGTTACGCTTCGGCTGCCGTGTTAACCGCTATAATGAGATTACCCATTGGTGAAATTGTTGAGCAAACGGTGCAGAGTAACAGTCACAGTAGAAGGAAAACTATCAAAAAATATTCACACAATCATTATCCCCTGTTTTATGGAAAACTACGTAATGTTGCCAGATTTGGGAAAATAAAATATGGGAAAACGTGTCTTGTGAGTGATGTTTTTCTCTCTCTGTATTACGATGACCCCTCAGGGCTGATGGCATCTGTATTCGCACAGACCACGCCAAGCCATACAAATTCAGAAATGTAACAATGAATGAAGTTCTTGGGAAATTCAGAAACAAATGGATTTTATTTTTTCACAGCACAAGATGCGAAGAAAGTCAGAGTGGAAAATCTGATGTGAAGAATGAACTGATTTCTGAAGTGCTTAACAAATGCCTGCGAAAAATAGTGGACCGACTTATACGGTTCATGATGGGAGTAATTGCCATCCGTAAAGGCTGAACCGTTAGACGGAAACTGTTGCAACGAGAAATATACGAGATTACAGGGAAAGCAATTGAAGATAGTGGAGCCGATAATCGAGCCAATGTCATCGTGAAAGGTACAAACTAACGGTATGATGATCGATATGGACGGTAATTTCATCTGGAAGTTACAGACAAGAAAGTATTCTCCTGATGGTTTCTTTTATATCGGGTTATACGTCACAGGAAGTCGTTGCAACTCCTGGCAAGCCGATGAGCATAATCCTGAAAGTGGATAATAACCTGTTGGACGAAGTGATTGTAACGGGATATGGTACTTTCAAGAAATCGGCTTTATGCAGGTTCTGCCAGACGTAAAGACAGATGCTGTGAAAGATGTGCTTCCAATGTATCTTTCCAACAGATGTTGAGGGGCGGCCCCCGCGTCAGCGTAAATACCGGTTCGGTATACCCCGGGTTCGTCAACGTCCATCCGTATCCGTGGTATGTCTGCCCCACGCCTCCACTCCTCCGCTGTATGTAGTGGATGGTTCCTGTATTGTTTGGGTTATTGTGCATCCGTAGTGATTCCGTTTTGATGTACACGTCCACCTTGAATACATCGGATACACATCACTGTTATCAATGATGCCGCTGCTGCTTCACTT
>VOFK01003709.1_pt1 | contig 23603 bp, 32 predicted proteins | sample 5384121 | NCBI WGS metagenome assembly VOFK01 (sample SAMN12384730, study PRJNA508395) | human gut metagenome | isolation source: healthy gut J | host: Homo sapiens | reverse complement strand
ATTACGTATTGCTTTACGATTGGTTAATGCCTGATAGTTTTCCTTGCCGTTCATAGTTTTCCAGAAATATCGTAATGCACTTTTACGCGTGCAATAGTCGGGTTATAAATGGGGATTCCCCCTTGAGAAATTCGCCGCTGCTCGCCATCAATGATTTTCTCCCCCACTCTACCAAAGATGCTTCGCTTAATAAATCCGGCACCACATTCGCTTCGGGAAGCCCATACAGTTCTTTATGCACCGGTTTGATCTCATCACGGAGCACTGCAAGATTGAGCACCTGAATAAAGTGAGAAATATACAGCCGTGCCATTCTCACATTCGCCTGATGCTTGCGACTGGCTCTCGACTGATTATCATAACATTGTGTATAGTAAATTTGCGCAGCTTCAAACTTCAACAGAAAATTACGGGCATCAAATAATGTTTTCAATGAGATAGCCAGATCCCGCACATTATACACATCACCCTTTCGACCGCTGCTTTCAGCGCCCGTACTCTGGCTTGATCCGTATTTGGCAATCGTCTGTAAGGCATTTCTCTCCCCCACTTTACTACATTTCCCGATACATTAGCAATTTCACTAAACTTTTAAGTTCTTTCTTCTTCTTCTCTCCGGCAACCGCAACTGCCTCAAGGCTTTCCATAGCAAGTGTATAATACTCGCGCATTTTTGTTTTCACAAACGCTGCGGATAGCCAGCTGATTATAGATTTCGGTAACTGCGGCTATTTTTTTCTGCCGGCTGACAATTCTCTGCATTCAGCCAACCGTTCAGTTCTTCCTGCTGCTTTCCATCTGCACGTTCCAGTGCTTTGATCAGCATGTATGTCTTTTTATTGCAAAGGATGTCTCCACCGATTTTCTTTCCGAACACTTCCGGATCGCCATAAACATCCAGTAAATCATCCTGCAACTGGAATGCAACTCCTATTTGCATTCCGAAATTATAAAGATTCTCCGCGTCAGCGGCAGATGCTCCTGCCAGAATCGCGCCAATCTTCAGGCTTGCGGCAAGCAATACAGCTGTTTTCAAACGAATCATCTCAATATATTCGTCCTCTGCAACATCGCTGCGCGACTCAAATTCCATATCCAACTGCTGTCCTTCATCAAATCTCCAATGCAGTCAGACTAAATAAGTCAACAACTTCTTTCAAGTGCTCCGGTGCACAGCCGGCTATATACCGGAAAGCCAATATTAACATGGTATCGCCCGACAAAAATAGCAGTATTATCGTTCCAGACTTTATGCACAGTCGGCTTTCCCCGACGCATATCCGAGAGCGATCCATCAAATCATCATGCAACAAAGTGTGGTTATGATAAACTTCGATACCAGTAGCTGGGTCATAAATAGACGAAATATCTTCCTTATACAGATTATATGCCATCAGCATCAATACAGGACGTATCCGCTTCCCCCAAAGAAAAGGATGTATTCGATTGGTTCATAGAGTCCTTTCGGAGTCCGGGTTATCTGAAGTTCAGAAATATGGTTATTTATTTTATCAAGTAATTGAGATGCTGTAAACATGATGAAAATGAAGATTAATGAATAAAAAAGAGGCTGCATTCGCAGCCTCTTAAATGTATTGGTGTTACAAATTACTGCAATCTGAACATTACAGGAACTGTAAATTTAACGCGAACCGGTTTACCACGCTGCATACCTGGTTTCCACTTCGGCATCGTGGTGTTGATCACACGGAGAGCTTCTTTATCCAGATACGGGTCTACACTACGTACAACTTTTGCATCTACGATACTACCGTCTCTGTTCACAACGAACTGTACGATAACACGACCTTGAGTACCATTTTCCTGTGCGATAGTCGGATATTTAATGTTTTTAGCCAGATACTGCATCAATGCTGCTTTGTCCACCCGGGAAGTCCGGCATGTTTTCTACCACTTCAAAGATAGTCTGTTCTTCCGGCTCTTCTTCAACTACTTGCACCGGTACGTATTTTACTTCTACTCGGTGTGTTATCCTCATTAAGAATGGTAGTTGATTCTTCAATATCTGCCTTATCATCGACAATTTCCAGCAATTCGGCCACCTTCGGAGCCTCGGGTGGTGGTGGTGCTGCTTGTTCAGGGGTTTCGGTAATAGGAATGATTTCCTCTTCAAAAACGACATCAGCTACTGCCTGGCTTGTATCGATTTTCACATCACGCTGGGTCCATTCCGAACGCCACGAACATGAAAAAGCCAATACCACCACGTAACCGATCAGCAGCCATGTGGACTTCTTTCCTTCCAGGTCTGCCTTGGGTGATTTTTTAACTTCCATAAATTTATTAATATAATGATTAAAAAAAAAGTGTCTTCCATGTGTCTCCGGGCAAATATAGTACATTTTCATGATAACCGTCCGTCCTCTTCGTCTCTTTTTTATCCGGCTTTTTTAACTTTTTTAATTCTTTCGTACTTGTCTTGCTCCTTTTAACGGCAAACTTATGGTTGATTTTCAAATTTACCGTATCTTTGGCGAACAAAAATCAGATGAACTGAATATGAAAAAGATAACAATTGCAATCGATGGTTTTTCCTCTTGTGGAAAAAAGTACAATGGCCAAAGATCTTGCCCGCGAAGTGGGCTACATTTACATTGACAGCGGAGCCATGTATCGTGCGGTCACTTTATATAGTATAGAAAACGGAATTTTCAACGGAGACGTGATCGATACGGAGAAACTGAAAAAAAGAAATCAAGAACATTCGTATATCTTTCCAGCTGAATAAGGAAACCGGACGTCCCGACACGTATCTGAACGGCGTGAATGTAGAGAATAAAATCCGTTCGATGGAGGTTTCTTCCAAAGTGAGTCCTATCAGTACGCTTGACTTCGTACGTGAAGCAATGGTAGCTCAACAACAAGCAATGGGAAATGAGAAGGGGATTGTCATGGATGGCCGGGACATAGGTACCACCGTTTTTCCGGATGCGGAACTGAAAATATTCGTAACGGCTACTCCGGAGATTCGTGCCCAACGCCGTTATGACGAACTGAAAGCAAAGGGACAGGAAGGCAGCTTTGAAGAAATTCTGGAAAACGTAAAGCAACGGGATTATATCGATCAAAACCGGGAAGTAAGTCCGTTGCGCAAAAGCAGAAGATGCGCTGCTCCTGGATAATACCGACTTATCGATTGAAGAGCAGAAAAAATGGCTTTTCGAACAATTTAATAAGGGTAAGTAAATAGTTTGTTTTATGATCAAGGTAGAGATAGACGAAGGTTCCGGCTTCTGCTTTGGTGTGGTGACAGCCATTCATAAGGCAGAAGAAGAGTTGGCAAAGGGAGAAACACTCTATTGCCTCGGAGACATTGTGCATAATAGCCGGGAAGTGGACAGGCTGAAAACGATGGGATTAATCACTATCAATCGGGAAGAATTCAAGCAATTGAAAAATGCAAAAGTATTGCTCCGGGCGCATGGAGAGCCACCGGAAACTTATATGATTGCCCGTGAAAATAAGATCGAGATTATCGATGCGACCTGTCCGGTTGTATTACGTTTGCAGAAACGCATCCGACAAGGGTATCTGGCAGACAGTGACGAAGAAAAACAAATTGTCATCTACGGCAAAAGCGGTCACGCTGAAGTGCTGGGACTGGTAGGGCAGACAGACGGAAAAGCAATTGTCATTGAAAAGGCAGAGGAAGCCAAAAAGCTGGATTTAAATAAAAGTATCCGCCTTTTCTCACAGACAACCAAGTCACTGGACGAATTTCAGGAAATCGTAGAATACTTCAAACAACATATTTCACCGGAGGCAACTTTCGAATATTATGATACGATCTGCCGTCAGGTTGCCAACCGTATGCCTAAGCTCCGGGAGTTTGCGGCTACACACGATTTGATCTTCTTCGTCAGCGGCAAAAAGAGTTCGAACGGAAAGATGCTGTTTGAAGAATGTTTGAAAGTGAACGCTAATTCGCATTTGATAGATAACGAGAAAGAAATCGATCCTTCTCTTCTTCAAAACGTAAAATCGATTGGTGTATGTGGGGCGACTTCTACCCAAAATGGTTGATGGAGAAGATTTACAATCACATTCGGACGCTTATCAAAGAATAATTGCTTTATTCATATAAAGAATAATAGCAAAGCAACATAAGAAAAAACGGCAAAGTAACACGAATGAATAAAAAGAAAGCAAGAAAGGGCTATTTGAACATTTTTAATGTTTTCTTCATACGAAAAAAAACTTCATAACCACTGCTTTCAACTTTTTATTGTACATTTGCCGCGTCAAACTAATTAATGAGAGATTGTTATATGGGAACAGTTAAGTGTATCGGAATTTTGACCTCCGGAGGTGATGCTCCAGGGAATGAACGCTGCTATACGTGCAGTGACACGTGCAGCTATCTACAATGGATTGCAAGTCAAAGGTATATACAGAGGCTATAAAGGTCTGGTCACGGGTGAAATCAAAGAATTTAAGAGTCAGAATGTGAGTAATATCATCCAGTTGGGTGGTACTATCCTGAAAACAGCCCGTTGTAAAGAGTTCACGACTCCGGAAGGTCGCCAGTTGGCTTATGATAATATGAAAAAAGAAGGCATTGACGCCTTGGTTATCATTGGTGGAGACGGTTCACTGACAGGTGCACGCATCTTTGCACAGGAATTTGATGTTCCATGTATCGGACTGCCGGGAACTATTGATAATGACCTTTACGGTACAGATACTACCATCGGATATGACACTGCATTAAATACGATATTGGACGCTGTGGATAAGATTCGTGACACGGCCACTTCACACGAACGTTTGTTCTTTGTAGAAGTGATGGGACGTGACGCCGGTTTCCTTGCATTGAACGGAGCGATCGCTTCGGGAGCGGAAGCTGCTATTATTCCGGAATTCAGTACGGAAGTCGACCAACTGGAAGAGTTTATCAAGAACGGATTCCGTAAATCAAAAAACAGTAGTATTGTATTGGTAGCCGAAAGCGAACTGACCGGAGGAGCCATGCATTATGCCGAACGTGTGAAAAACGAATACCCGCAATACGATGTACGTGTGACGATCTTAGGTCACTTGCAACGTGGTGGTAGCCCGACTGCCCACGACCGTATCCTGGCAAGCCGCCTCGGTGCTGCTGCTATCGATGCTATTATGGAAGATCAACGTAACGTAATGATCGGAATCGAACATGATGAAATCGTTTACGTACCGTTCAGTAAGGCTATTAAGAATGACAAACCAATCAAGAGAGATCTTGTCACTGTATTGAAAGAGCTTTCAATCTAATCTTTCTATTTTTAGGAGTTCAGCTTATATCAGTATATAAGATAAGATAAAGAGCGGTGGATGAACGGGAGATTTCCTTATCATTCACCGCTCTTCTTTCATTTATTCAATGCTTCTTTTCACCACAGAGGACACGGACACAGAGGTGAATTTGTTTTATGACTTACGATTGCGACCCTAATTTTGATGCGTAATCCTCCTACTATAAAGTTGAAAAACATAAAAACATCTGCCACCTGCAACCAAACGCGTGTAATTCACTAGTTAATAGATAGTTGTAACGTTGCAGATACTGTTGCAGATAGGTTGCAGATCAAAGTATCTGCCACACAGTATAAGCCTTACATAAGCTAATTCTCCATGGGTGCAAAAGTTTATTGTATACATTAACTTCCCGTTTCCAGGCGGGGAACTGTCGTTTCCGGCATTAGAAATTACAGTTTCCACGGTAGGAAACGAGAGTTTCTAAGGCGGGACACTACAGTTTCTACGTAAGGATACTGTCGTTTCCCCGTAGAGACACCACAAATTCTCCATAAAGTCACCCCAATTATCCCATAGCTTTGCACAAAGGAATCAAGGCTTTTTCTTTGATTATATAACGTGTTGCAGATACTTTATCTGCAACCTATCTGCCACAGTATCTGCAACGTTACAACTATTTATTAACTAGTGCATTACACGCGTTTCGTTGCAGGTGGCAGATGTTTTTATGTTTTTCAACTTTATAGTAGGAAAAAATTTCATTCATTTCCGTACCTTTATGAGTCTTTTTATCCATAAATAATATCCAGTCAGTGGTAGTGCAGCCCCCAATAAGGCAGCAATAAAGGTAAGTATGCGAGTAAACATTCCTCCCCAGTTACCAACATGCACAGAATAAATCCAACCACGAATCTTTCCCGACTTGTCTTGATGTTGATAAAGACTTGTTTCTGTAAATTCACCATTATCCGTATTGAAAGAATAACGGTCAGATGCCCGCTGATTCCCGAAACGGTTGAAAGACACGCTTGCCGTACCAGAAGAAATACTGATTTGCTTATACTCCGGATTCTGACGTCTTAGTTTATCATAAATCTCCTGCCAATAAACGAATGGTGAAGTTACCGAGTACATATCACTGTGATTGTTTTCCGGACGTCCGCCTCTTTCACCCTTTCGAACCTCATTTCCTTCTCTTTTCTTTTCCCGATGGGCTGCCAGTTTGGTATCCCTCTTTTGAGCATCACTTTTCTGTTCATGTCCTTGGGCGGCACGTTGCTGTACTTCCACCCCGAAGACCTTATAGAAAGCCGTCCGATACCACGGAAAAGACCAGGTCAATCCCGTCAGTGCCATAGCCAGTAGAAAGATCAGAGCATACATTCCACCTGCCACATGCAAGTCATACCAAAACCTTCTCCAACCTTTTGTTGCTGTTATTTTCAGGCTATTCTTCAATGCTTTACGTGTACGCGGCCACCAAATGACAATTCCCGAAATCAGTACAAAAAAACAAGTAAAAGCGTACTGACACCTACAATCATTTTGCCCCAAAAGATCCCTTCATTTCCCGGATTCATACTATCCAGCAGCCAGCGATGCATTCGGAACATAAACATAAAAAAGCCGCTACGCTCGCTTTTTTCCTTTTACTTCGCCCGTATACTGGTCTACATACAAAGATGCACGACGTGGTTTGGAAAGACTAACCTGATACGCACGTCCGGGATCAGAAGATATGCTGACACCGGTCACCGATACACTGTCAGGCAATGTCGTCGCCACTTTTTCAAGCAGCTTATCCATAGGAAGAGGAGACTCCTTTACCGTTTCTACGTAGTAAAGATCGTGTCGAAACCACTCATTCACCTCATTTTCAAATACCAGTATGGCACCGGAGAAGCAGACAAGAGTTATTATCAGTCCGAAAGGGACGGAAAGCCACAAATGTATCTTTCTGAATATTTTTTTCATGTTTTCAATCCTATTTCTTGAAAAAGCCTGCAAAGCTTTCCGCTCGGCAGGCTTTTTATATACAAAAAGATTCTCTATTTAACCGACTGTATTATTTTGAAAGATATTCCATCTTACCTACCGTAGTGATAGCGTCAGCCTCTACCGTTAAACCTTTGACTGCCTTGCCTGTTTTTGCGTCTATTTTATAGAAGGCCGGTTTCTCGCCCGTAGTCACAGTGACAGCCATATAAGCATAGCCTTTTTCTCCATAAGGCTCGCCACCAAACTTTCCGTCAGCCGGCAGACCTGTAACAGGCATAATCGTCTTATCTTCCGCCTTGAAAATAGCCAATTCGCTGACATCTGCACTTGTACCGCCATTAATCATATCTTCCGCTCCCTTTTTATACAATTGAAGCAGGAAGTAATCTTCAGAGATGTGCCAGCAACGGAAAAATAGGATGTTTAGTGCCTATCTCTTCAAAGTTCACATAGTAATCCGGATCGAAATCTGTTGCGCCTGCTTTGATACGCATTGCGCCCGAAGGCTTCTGTCCTGTTACCTTCTTCAAATCTGAAGATGAAACTGCCGTACGTCCATATCCGGGAGAGAACACATAGACGTCACCATTATCAGCAGCCCAAATGGTCTGATAATATTGTGAACGCATACGACCGCATGCATAGCCTATTTTATCAGTCTTGGCAATCACCGGAGTCTCATTAAAGTTCGTGCCATTATAAATTGCCACGTAAGCATTATCCGGGTATTGTGTAGAAGGAATAACACCGGCTGTATATGCACCGCTGCCGCTACCACCGTCAGTCTTAGTCACAAGTTCCTGATCTGTCACAGCTTCCGGCCATTTTTTAATACCGTACTTACTCATTCCCATTGGGATGACAGATGTATAAATCTTATTGTTAGCTTCAACCAGACCTGCCCATGAAACTTTTTTCACCATTGTACCCAAGTAATTTTCGGCAAGCAAGGTACCCTCTTCCCTGACTGCCGTCGGTTGCATCCAGATAGTTGAACAACAATGCTTGAGCCACATTCTGATCCTCATCCGTTATTTTCGAGTCCCCGGTGGAAACAGTCACCACTTTATCCCCCCAGGTCCCATAAGACGTGATACGATTATAAGTGTATGTGTACTTTTCTTTCATTTTACCATCTGCACCCAGATAATAGGAAGCTCCTGTACCTGCGCCACCTTTATTATAAACTAAAGCAAACACATAATCCAATCCTTTATATACCCAATAGGTACCGCCAATCACTTCGGTTCCATTCCCCTGGGTCGACACCGTTCCCTCATCCAAAGAATTGGCTACTACCAAATAACTTGCTTCACCAGTTGTGGCAGCTACCACATAAGCCGTTTCTCCATCAATCGGCGGGTTATCCACCGGATTATTATCATCGTCGCAAGATGCCACAAACACACCGCTACTCAAACAAAAAAGCTACGGCAAAAGCCTGTAATAAAAACTTCTTCATATATTCTTTATTATTGATTGATACTAAAAACTGACTCTTATTATTTACCGAAAAACACTCTGAACTTTCCATAGAATGCGCGCCCCGCTTTTTGCAGACTAAAATTGTCAAACAGTTGGGCATCGGTGAAATTCCTACATTCAAATGATACATTATAACGTCCATTCTTCATGGTGTAGGACAAAGACAGATTATGAGAAAACTGTTCCGGCACCATATTCTTTTGAATCTTTATCTCCGAGATTCTCCCAGTAAAGAGGAAAATCGTGCTGCCAGTAGCTATCATAGCCGATGCTCAACACATTTCCTTTGACAAACAGGTCATTCCAATAAAAATTTGCATTGATATTAGCATAACGATAGGGCAGATTCGGCATACGCACTTTATAGTGCATGCTTTCTTGCAAAGAGGAACCCGCCAGAAACTTTTCGTAATCACGAGTATCGATGCTATTGAATGTTCCTCCTATATCAAACCAATGCGAGAAGCTATAAAGCAATGACAAATTATACCCTTTGGTCCTTACGTGACCGTGGTTCTCATAATATCCGTAGCTTGTTCCTCCCAATACGTCCAGTCCTCTTTTTATATAATCTTTCGTATCCCGATATATCAAACCGGCCTCGGCATACAATCCATGCTTGCCAAACTGATGATTATAGCTGAAACTCAAATTGACATTATCACTTTTCTCCGGTTTCAGATTCATTTTGCCAGCTTCAAGGTCTTCATCTCCAAAGAGTTCGTCCGTGGTCGGCAGACGGAAAGCCTTTTCGTACGAAAGTTTCACCTGAAGATCTTTCCATATAAAATAGGTACCTGCCGCTCCATATCCAAGAGCGCTTGCCGTATTAGACAGATTGATATAATTGCCTATTCCATCCGTATTCTGCGATACCGGTCCCTTGTTGTATTGCCGATAATATTTGGCAAATGCCGACACATTCCATCTGTCCGACGGCATCAGACGGTAAGAAAGCCCGCTGACGTTTTTACGGGTGATTTTAGGAATAGAAAAGTCCGTGAATTTGGAAGAAGCACCGATGGTAGAGCGGCTCGTACGTTCAAAATCACTGATTACATGACTGAAAGTAAACGTATGCGCCTGTCCGATATGGTAATTCATCTTCAGCGTCCCATTCCAGTTTCTATTTTTAGATTCACTGTTCTGGTAAGACTGTTCTCCCCGGCTGCCTTTTTCATAAAAATCTCCACGCCAGTTGTAAGCCCGCGAAGCGGTATCGACATTGTTGGTGATATTATGATTGTAATTGGCAGTCAACAGCAGATCCAGGTTTTTCACCAATAAGTTCTTTTTTGTAATATTCTAAAGAAGGGACCAACGAATGTCCTTTTGCGAAATTTCTCACCGAACACGACATCTTGATAAACGCCTGTTTGTATCTCTTTATAGAAATGGGAATAATTGAAACTCAACGCCAAACGGTCTGCCCATTTCTTTCCTACCAGGCCGATTTTTCCAATCACGGCTTCATTATGATACTGGTCATTAAAACGTTTCAGATGATAAATCTTATTTTTATCAAGTGGCGGGAAACGTACGCTTCCATCTTCTTTAATCTCAAATTCGCGTACGTAAGTGTCTACATAATAATCATTATCCGAAAAGTTTTGAAAAGCATTGACCTCATACATAAAACCATTCTTGAACGTTTGTCCGAAGCGCACGTATGATTTATGAGTATTAAACGATCCGTAAGAATAGGAAGCATCCATAAACCACTTTCCGGGTTGCTTGTTGGTGACAATATTAACCACTCCCCCAATAGCATCGGTTCCGAATCCTACAGGAACCACTCCTTTATAGACTTCTATACGGTCGGCAAAATTAATAGGAACATTGTTCAAATCGAATGCAGCACCGGCTCCTTCCTGTGGTACGCCGTCAATGAAGATTTTCACATGTTTCCCGCTAAAGCCATCGATATACAATTGCATATCCGATCCCACTCCACCTGATTCGCGGAGTTTTTACACCGGGCACTTTAGTCAGTGCACCCGCCAAAGTCTGCGTACTGTTATGCAATTTCTTCGCATCAATGGCTACCGCATTAAAAGCAGATTGATTCACACGACCGACTCCGGATGTCGTGACCAGCACCTCTCCCAGTTCTTTTTACCGCCGGTGCGATAGTGACGTTTACTTTTATTCTTTCTCCCTTGGCTAATTTAACTTTCTTTTCTACCGTTTGATAACCGATAGCCGAAACGACGAGTGTATATTCACCGGCTGTAGTTTTCAAATGATATATACCTTTTTCATCTGTATAGCATCCTTGGTTGGTTCCTTTCAGATAAACTGTCGCAAAATCCACCACTTCTTTCTCCGTGGACATCACTCTGCCCGAAATTAAACTACTACGGTGACGCCCATGTTGTGAATATACGGATACGGAAAACAAGAATGCCAGAAAAACCAAAAAAATATTTATTGCTCATCTCCTTTTTACCTTTTTACTTTATACCTTTTCATTGCTCTAAAAGCGATGCAAAGGTAAGCAGAAAGAAAAGGGATGTCAAACAATCCCTATCTATTGGTAAAAATAAGACAACAAAAATGAGGTATATAGATATGTACAATACCTATATATAAAAATACTAGATAATTTAAATAAAAAAAGAAAAGAAACCCTACTTCAGCCAACTCGCCAACGCACGTTCCGTTACCTCCCACAACTGCTCTTTCTGCACATGATTCGTGTATTTATCAGACAAGTTTTTCCGGTGGTTATTAACATACAGTTGCCCTGTCACACCGGCTTCCTTCTCGTCCAACAGTAAACCGATTGCCGTAGAAGCCCCTTTCTTGGGTTTACGGATAAAAGGACGGAAAAAAATATCCGTCAACGGATCGAACCACTTGTGCATAGTGATGATATCAGTAGAAACAATTCCCGGATCGGCAGCATTGACGGTAATCCCCTTCTCTCGAAGTTGTTCGGAAAGCTCGAAAGTAAACAATAATAAAGCCAGCTTCGTGTTACTGTAAACAGGAATCCTCCAAAACGTTCCCGTTTTCCCTCTATGAAAGAAATCTGGGAAGTCGAGCTTGCCGATTGCGTATGTACAGGAAACCATATTTACGATACGCGCTCCACGCACCATCAACGGAATTAATTTCCGGGTAAGCAGATAAGGTCCCATGTAGTTCACACTTACCGTTCGTTCGAATCCTTCGGAAGTAGTATGAAAACCTGTCTCCATCGTTCCGGCATTATTCATCAACAAAGAGATGGGAAGATTCCTTTCTAAGATCTGACTGGCAAAAGCAACTACGGATTGCATAGAAGATAAATCGATAGCTATTACTTCCAAATCCGGGTTTCCGGTTTCGCTTGCTCAAACGTTCACGAACAACCTCCGCTTTCTGCGGATGATAACAAGCCATAATGATTCGATAACCGGCTTTGGCTACGGCACGTGTTATTTCTGTTCCCATTCCTCCGTCCGCACCGGTGATGATTGCCCATTTCATTTCACTCATTTTTTTCTCCAGTTTATCAATCTCCTTTTTGTAAAGAGGAAGGTAATTGTTCTTTCAAATGTTGATGACAAGCCATTTCTATCGTATACATACGTCCTATGCAATAATTACTGTGTCCACAGTTGCAACGTGCTTGTTCCTCCTGTTTCATCCGGTTCACGAATCCCGGTTCGTTGAGTAACGCTCTCGCCATCTGCACGGCATCAAAACCGGAATCGAGCACTTCATCTATTTTCTGACGGGAAACAAGACCACCGACATAAATCAACGGCGCATCCGGAAGAGCCGCACGGAATTTCAATGCATCTTCAAGGAAATAGGCCTCTTTGAAGGGCACAGAGGGTATCATCCATTTGCCAAACATACGGACTCCGTATTTCAGCCACCAACAATTCATATAGTAAGACATCGAACGAATCGGCATGGCACCTCTCATCACATACATCGGCGCTTTGCTGACAAAACCACCACTCAACACCAATCCATGAGCGCCAAGTTCCAACAGACGTTTGGCCACTTGTATGGATTCGTCTATCTCCATTCCTCCTTTGAAGCCGTCGCGCATATTCATTTTTACGAAAACTGCCATATCACTGCCTGCCGCTTTCATCACTTCTTCCATCACCATATCCATAAAACGCATCCGGTTTTCGAGCGAACCGCCATATTCATCTTTCCGATGATTGGTGTAGGGAGACAGGAATTGACTAATCAAATAGCCGTGCCCCCGCATGTACTTCAACGGCGTCAAACCCGGCTTTCCTCGCCAGATTGACTGCATTTCCATACGCTTTCGCCATTTCCGGCAGCTCCTCTTTTTCCATTCCACGCACAAACGTAGGAGAATAGAGGTTGAAGCCTGAAGATGCGGATATAGGAGTGACACCACATATATTTTTATGGGACATATTTCCACAATGCCCGATTTGTATACCTACTGCGGCACCTTCATCGTGCACGGCTTTTGTCAGTTCGTGTAAACGGGGAATAATAGACGGACGCAACCACAACTGACGGTCGAAAGAAAGTCCGCTTTGTGTCACGGCAGCATAAGCCACTGTTGTCATACCTACTCCCCCGCAGCTACCGACCGATGGTAATCCAGCAACATTTGCGTGGGAGTATTCTCCGGACACATGCTCTCAAAAGCTGCCGAGCGGATAGTACGATTCCGCAGCGTCAACGGACCGAAAGTGACAGGAGTAAAAAGTTTAGATTCCATAGTAGTTGATATTTTATTTAAGTCATACGTAAGTCATGATAAAAAGCGCCCCTAATAAAGGAAAGGGAACACTCGTTTCCGTTCTCCCACTGCGTCTCCGAATTCTTCGCGGTAACGGCACCAAATAGCGTTGGCACGGGGAACAAGGTTAGCAATCGTCCACCAAAGGAAGACCAGGCCGGAAAGTGAACAAGTGAGTATCGCCCAACCTGCCCATTCTACTATCTCACCGAAATAGTTGGCGGAAGTAACATAGCGGTACATGCCCTTTTGAGGCAGATAATGACGGGTGTCACCCGGCTTGCGCAAGTGACGGATGATATAGGCCGACTGCCAGTTCAACAGCATACCTGCGAAAAAGAGCAGTGTGCCGATAATAAACCACGGTGAAGTAAACCAACCGGCTTGATACATCGTTTCGGGAGCAAGATAGAAAATCCATTTTCCTTGCATATAGCCATTCAGCAAATTAAAAAGAACTCCCATCGACATGATTGCCAGCGGCATCTTACTTTTTCCTTTCAATAGCAAAGGGAAGATGAAAGCACGCTGAAAATAGTGAATTTGAAAGAAGAGGAAGAAAGTGAAAATCACCGGCTCGAACCGACGTTCGGAATAGAACCACATCACACACATCACCACAAAAACCGGAGCTTCCATCAATATCCAGGCTAGTTTATTGGAGATAGCTACTCCCCACGATGCCGTGCGGAAAATACCATATCCGGCTTTCACAAAGTAAAGGGCGATAAAAACAAACAAAGCAATCAGGCTCATCACCCCCAGAAACAGATTAAAAGTATCTATACTCATACCGATCTATTTTGTAACACGCAAAAATAACAAAAATGAGATAAACGACGATACAAAAAATAGAAAGAATCTGAAGTACATTCTTTTACGAACATAAAAAAGGAGAAAATGTAAAATTTCCCGGATGCGCTTCTGAAATGATCGGGCACACATCCGGGATTACTTATCTATTTAATAAAAGGATTGGTTATTATCAGCGTTTCTTAATTGGGATATAAGCCAAATCATCAAGTACATTTTTATAAGCCGGGCGGATAATCCGTTTACCGTCGAAGGTCAATTCTTCATTGCGGTGTGCACACCAGCCCACGATACGGGCCATGGCAAACAACGGAGTGAAAATCTCCTGCGGCAAGCCGATCATCTCATAGACAAAGCCCGAATAGAAATCGATATTGCTGGACACCGTCTTTCCGTTGTTCTTTACCCGCCCGAAGGTAGCGATGGCACGCTCTTCAAGTAGTTCGAGGAAAGCAAATTCTTCTTCTTTCCCTTTTTCACGGGCGAGGTCGCGAGCCAGTTCTTTCAATAGAAGAGCACGAGGGTCAGAGATGGTATAAACGGCATGTCCGATACCATAGATCAATCCGGTTTTGTTATACACTTCTTTGTTCAACATTCGGGTGTAGTAAGTGTCTATCTCATCTACACTTGTCCAGTCTTTGATATTTTCTTTCAGATGCTGGAACATGTCGGCAACCTGAATATTTGCACCTCCGTGAAGCGGGCCTTTCAACGAACCGATACCTGCGGCGATGGCCGAATAAGTATCTGTTCCGGTAGAAGAAGTTACGCGAACGGTGAAAGTGGAGTTATTACCACCCCCGTGCTCTGCCTGAAGAATCAGCAATAGGTCGAGGGTACGTGCATCCAGTTCAGTATAGTCTTTTTTCAGCATATACAGGAAATTCTCGGCAATAGAGAGCTTTTCCTGCGGATGGCGGATGTGCAGCGAACGTCCGAATGTAGCATGACGAAGCATATTATAAGCATAAGCGATGATAGTGGGGAACTTTGAAATCAGTTCAATACTCTGACGCATCAGGTTATCCCGGGAGGTATCATCCGCATTTGCGTCAAAACGATACATTTCCAATACACTGCGTGAAAGAATATTCATGATGTTGTTTCCTTCCAACTCGATGATGTTCATTTTCGTTTTCTGTTCCAACGGCATATTATCGTTAATCAGCTCACGGAAAGAAAGCAATTCTTCTTTATCCGGCAGACGTCCGGAAAGCAATAGGTAAGCCACTTCTTCGAAGCCAAAGCGTTTCTCTTTGATTATAGCGTGAGAAATATCTTCTACATCATAACCGCGATAGAACAGTTTTCCCGGTATGGGTTTCAACCCACCACCCGGAACACGTTCATATCCTACTACATTACCGATTCTGGTTAAACCTACCAATACACCTGTGCCGTCTTCATTACGCAATCCGCGCTTCACATCAAACTTGGAGAACAATTCTGTATCAATCCGGGTAGCTTCCTTCATTTCCTCGGAAAGCTTGTAAATCAAGTACTCTTTTTTTCATCTTTCTTCGTTTTTTTATTCGTTACTTTTGTTTTTCAATTCTTTCCACGATCTCACGAGTGAAAGCGGAAGTAGAGAGGGAGGTTCCATTCGGCATAAAACGGGCTAAATCGTGTGTAGCGCGAGCGTCCAGGAAGCTTTGTTCCAAGGCTTTCTCTATCAGAGCAGCCGCTTCTTTCCAGTCAAAATATTCGAGCATCATTACTGCCGAAAGGATTATAGAACAAGGGTTCACTACATCTTTTCCCGCAATATTGGGAGCTGTTCCGTGAGTTGCTTCAAAGATGGCATGGCCTGTCTGGTAGTTGATATTTGCTCCCGGAGCGATGCCGATACCGCCTACCATGGCCGCCAGTTGGTCGGAAACGTAGTCTCCGTTGAGGTTTAAGGTGGCTATTACGGAATATTCTTCGGGAATCAGGAGTGTATTTTGCAAGAAAGCATCTGCAATGCAATCTTTTATCACCAGTCTGCCATCTGCCAAAGCATCGCCAAATTCACGTTGCGCCAGTTCGTAGCCCCATTTTTTGAAACCACCTTCGGTAAACTTCATGATATTTCCTTTATGCACCAGTGTTACGGAAGGCAAATGATGGTCGATCGCATACTGGCAGGCAGCACGCACAAGACGCTCCGTGCCCTCACGTGATACAGGTTTCACACCGAAAGAAGAGGTTTCCGGGAAACGGACTTTTGTCACGCCCATTTCGTCTTTCAGGAATTGATAGAACTTTTCAGCCTCCGGAGTTCCGGCTTCCCATTCGATACCTGCATAAATATCTTCCGTATTTTCACGGAACACACACATATTCACTTTCTCCGGTGATTTGACAGGCGACTGTACTCCCTGATACCAACGAACCGGACGAAGACAGACGTATAAATCAAGTGTCTGACGCAGTGCTACGTTCAACGAACGGATTCCACCTCCGACAGGAGTTGTCAACGGCCCTTTGATGCCTACCAGGTATTCCTGAAAAGTTTCCATTGTTTCATCCGGCAACCAGGAACCAGTCGCGTTGAAGGCACGTTCGCCCGCCAACACTTCTTTCCATTCGATCCGACGTTTGCCGCCGTATGCTTTCCGGATAGCTGCATCCACTACGGCTTGCATGGCCGGAGTCACTTCGGCTCCTACTCCATCTCCGGTAATATAAGGTACGACAGGCACATCGGGCACTAAAAGCGTACCATCTTTTTGCATGGTTATTTTGCTCATTTTTTATCTTGCATTTAAGGCAGAACCGGCACGGAACCAGGCTATCTGCTGTTCATTATAGGTATGTTGCACTTCAAAACTTTCTTTCGTTCCGTCTTCGTGATGAAGAATAATCGTCAGATTGCGCCCCGGTGCGAAATGGACTAAGCCTGATACGGACAAAAGATCGTGTTCCCGAATCTTGTCATAGTCTGCTTTATCTACAAAAAAGTAAGAGCAAGCATTCCTTGTTTTTTCAGGTTTGTTTCGTGGATACGGGCAAAACTCTTAGCCAAAATGACACGTACATTGAGGAAGCGTGGTTCCATGGCTGCATGTTCACGGCTGGAACCTTCTCCATAATTCTCCTCGGCAACAACAATAGACGGAATACCTTCGGATTTATACATCTTTGCCGTACCGGAAACTGTTCCATAAGTATTTGTCGAACGATTCCAAACACGGTTCGTTTCACCATTGAAAGCATTGACAGCTCCCATCAGCATATTGTCGGAAATATTCTCCAAATGTCCCCGGAAGCGGAGCCACGGACCTGCCATAGAGATATGGTCGGTAGTACATTTTCCCTGTACTTTAATCAATAAAGGCATGTTCAGCAAGTCCTGTCCGTCCCATGCCGGGAAAGGAGTCAGAAGCTGGAGACGTTGGGAATCCGGTTTTACCCTGATTTCCGTTTTTTTTGCTCCGTGCGGGGCAATATACCCTTCATTTCCCTGTTCAAAACCTTTCAAGGGAAGTTCATCTCCCTACAGGCTCGGAGAGTTTCACTTTTTCTCCGTTATGATTCACCAGTCTGTCTTTCAACGGGTTGAAACAGAGATCACCGGCTATTGTTAACGCCATCGTTAGTTCCGGGCTACAAACGCGTATGTGTTGGGATTACCATCAGCGCGTTTGGCAAAATTACGATTGAAAGAGGTGACGATTGAGTTCTTTCGTGTCGGATCGTCCGTCTCACGTTTCCACTGACCGATACAAGGTCCACAAGCATTTGCCATAATCGTGGCTCCCAGCCGTTCAAAAAGCCTCAATCATTCCGTCTCTTTCGGCAGTAGCGCGTATTTGTTCGGAACCCGGATTGATTGATCACGGAGCAGCTACAACTAGGATCCTTTCCCTTTACTTGCTTTGCCAACGAAGCGGCACGGCTCAAGTCCTGATAAGAAGAATTGGTACATGAACCTATCAAGCCTACCTCCATTTTACGGGGGTAGCCGTTCAATAACACTTTTTCTGCAAATTCAGAGATGGGAGTAGCGGCATCCGGTGTAAACGGCCCGTTTATATAAGGTTCGAGTTCTGACAAGTCTATTTCAATTACACGGTCGTAATAGTTGGATGGTTCGTCGGTCACAATGTCGTCTGCACGAAGGTCTGCACCAACAAATTCAGCCCAATCGACTACACAATCTCTTCCGGTAGCTCTCAAATAAGTAGCCATGCGTCCGTCAAACGGGAATAAAGAAGTGGTAGCTCCCACTTCGGCACCCATATTGCAAATGGTCGCTTTGCCGGTAGCAGAAAGGGATTCGGTTCCGGGACCAAAATATTCGATAATAGCATTCGTTCCTCCTTTTACGGTAAGGATGCCGGCCAGCTTCAGAATCACGTCTTTCCCGGAGAGGTCCAACCGCTTAGTTTTCCGGTCAGACGGACACCGATAATCTTCGGCATTTTCAGCTCCCATTCCATTCCCGTCATCACATCCACGGCATCCGCGCCACCAACACCGATAGCCACCATGCCCAGTCCGCCTGCATTCGGCGTATGTGAGTCGGTTCCCACCATCATAGTTTTCACCACCGGGGAAAGCATAGTTTTCGAGCACTACCTGATGGATAATTCCTGCTCCCGGTTTCCAGAAGCCGATGCCATAACGGGAAGATACATCACGGAGGAAATCGTATACTTCTTCATTAGTCAAATAGTCTTGCCGTAGCAATATCCGCCTTTGCACCTTTATACGCCTGTATCAAGTGATCGCAATGCACTGTCGAAGGCACAGCCACCTGATCCTTACCTGCATTCATAAATTGAAGCAAAGCCATCTGCGCAGTTGCATCCTGCATAGCCACACGGTCGGGACGGAAATTCACATAATCCTCCCCCCGTTTGTAATCTTTCAAATCGGCTACATCATACAGATGAGCATACAAAATTTTCTCGGCCAACGTCAAAGGGCGTTTCAGCATAGCCCGTACGTGTTCTACCTTTCCTTTATAAGCAGCGTAGAAAGCCTCTAACATAGTCAAATCATACACCATATTGCTTTTGGTTTTTTTAGTCTATCTATAAAAATAACGAACGGCATTCGAGGAATGTTTAACAAAATGAAATATATTTTCTACCCGGAACGAAGATTTATTACCTTTGCACCTATTATGAGTAATAATCCGAAAAGTCCCATTATAGACCTTCAGCAACAGCAACTCCTCCTGCGGATGGAGTATGAATATGAGAAGGAAGAATTTAAGCGGCAGACCGAAACAATGGGCGTTGCCCGTAAAGTGAAAGCGCGGTCTCTGCTGGTATCCTGTCTCTCTTGGCCGAAGTTACTACAATTCGCTGAATCAGCTTGTAATAGATATTACACGGACCCGAAAATAAAGAAATAGAGCATTCCTTTGACTTCGGCCGCCCTGTTTGCTTTTTCCACCAGTCATTCGAAGGAAAAGTGAAGTACATGAATTTCATCGCTACTGTCAGCTTTGCCGACGAAGAACGAATGGTCGTTGTACTCCCCGGCGGGAGCTTTAGCGGAACTGCAAACTGACGGTATACTGGGAGTACAACTTTATTTTGACGAAACATCGTACCGGGCCATGTTCGAGGCACTGGAAGACACGATACGTGCCAAGGACAACCGCCTGGCGGAACTGCGTGACATTTTTTTGTTGGGTACCCAAAAGCCGGGATTCCGCGAATTATATCCTGTCCGCTTCCCATGGCTGAACAGTACACAGGAAACAGCAGTCAACAAGGTGCTATGTACACGTGACGTATCTATTGTTCACGGTCCTCCGGGAACCGGGAAAACAACGACTCTTGTCGAAGCGATTTACGAAACGTTACACCGGGAACCACAAGTGCTTGTTTGTGCGCAAAGCAACACGGCTGTCAACTGGATTTGTGAGAAACTGGTAGATCGGGGAGTCCCCGTGCTCCGCATTGGAAATCCAACCCGGGTCAACGACAAAATGCTTTCATCCACCTACGAACGCCGGTTTGAAAGTCATCCTGCCTATCCGGAGCTTTGGGGAATCCGTAAATCTATCCGCGAAATGGGTAGCCGGATGCGCCGGGGTAGTTATTCTGAACGGGAAGGAATGCGTAATCGCATGAGTCGTCTCCGCGACCGCGCCACGGAACTGGAAATCTTAATCAATGCCGATCTTTTCGACAGTGCCCGTGTGATAGCTTCTACTCTGGTCAGCAGCAACCATCGTTTGCTCAACGGACGTCGTTTTCCGACTTTATTCATCGACGAAGCTGCACAAGCCCTCGAAGCTGCCTGCTGGATCGCTATCCGCAAAGCAGACCGGGTCATCCTTGCAGGAGATCATTGTCAGCTTCCGCCGACTATCAAATGTATAGAAGCTTCCCGTGGAGGATTGGATCATACATTAATGGAAAAAGTAGTTCAGCAAAAACCTTCCGCGGTCTCTCTATTAAAAAAGTACAGTACAGAATGCATGAAACCATCATGCAGTTTCCCTCCGACTGGTTTTATCATGGAGAACTGGAAGCTGCTCCGGAAGTACGCTATCGGGGGATTCTTGATTTCGACACTCCCATGAACTGGATCGATACTTCAGAGATGGACTTTCACGAAGATTTTGTAGGAGAAAGCTTCGGACGCATCAATAAGCAGGAAGCCAACCTACTACTGCAAGAACTGGAAACTTACATCGAACGTATCGGCAAAGAGCGAATACTGGATGAAAGAATTGATTTCGGTCTGATTTCGCCATACAAGGCACAAGTGCAATATTTGAGAGGAAAAATAAAAGGAAGCAGCTTTTTACGCCCTTTCCGCAGCCTCATCACCGTGAACACGGTAGACGGCTTTCAGGGACAGGAGCGAGACGTCATTTTTCATCAGTCTTGTACGTGCCAACGAGGATGGACAAATTGGATTCCTAAATGACTTGCGAAGAATGAATGTAGCGATTACGCGGGCACGAATGAAACTTGTTATATTAGGAGACGCTTCCACCCTTGCCAAGCATCCTTTTCTATAAAAGGTTGATGTTATTCATTAAAAAGGAGGATTAAATACTTAATCCTCCTTTTAACAAAGCACACTTTCTCCCGAAACCACACTTTTTTTAACACAAACAAAACAAACAATATTTTACATCAGTACTATTCTTAATTTTTCACCCTCAAAGATAGTCGATTATTCTAATGCACTCCAACTATTTCCACCATTTTATTTGCGGATCGCGCGTTTTTGCCCATTCTGCAAATTTAGGATATGTTTTATCAATGCGCTGATTCTCCTTTTAAGATCTAAATTCAAAATAGAAGCGTCCAAACGAGCATCTACATGAATAGCAAACGGAAAACCATCTTTGCAAATGAAATAGGTACCATCTACATCACCACGAGAAATATCAGCTCCGGAAGGGGAAACGATTATTCGCACCAGTTGTCGGCTTATGATCTGTCAGATGGACTTCTGTGGCAGAGTTGAATACTTTTATAAAAGGATTATAAGGAGCTACCACCACTGATTTATCAAGAGTAGGATTATTAAATTGTATGGATACCGTATATGTCTTCTCTTGAATATTCTGATTAATCATATCCTCCGCATTCACATTGGATACTCCCAATTCAGCTTTAGCATCCTTGAATAATGTTATCACATTACCTGAATAGGAAGAAGCTTCACTACCATTAACCGTTACTTTAGAAGCTTTACTCAAATCGAAAGGAACTTCATAAGCAAACGAATTCTTATAATTAGCTCCCGTCCAAGCCAAGGTGAACTTATCAATAATATTAAGAACCTTATTATCTATATTATAATCAACGCTTGACTGATATTTCATGACCACATCATTCAAGTCATAATCTCCTTTGTTCCGGCCAGTTATCTTCAAAACCAAGCACTCCAGAATACTTTTCTGTTCCTTGTCGATCACCCGGATTAGGAACATCCGGAACTTCAATAGCAGCAATAGGATTAGAAGAGATAACGAAAGCAACATCATTATAGTCATTTTCACCGTTTTTTCCAGTCTTCCATAGTGATAACATTCACTCTATCACCTGCTTTATTTTTTTGCTGCAAAAAATTGCAGTGTGAGAAATTTTGTCACTATTCAAAGATTTGGTTGAGTAGAACATATTCCCATTAGCCTTGGCATTTACCCAGCCATTATTCCATATCAAGAAACCAATCTTTGTATTTGCCGGAATACGTTCCGGGTCCTTTGAGGGGAAATTACCAGTCTCATTTATATATTTTAAATTAACCGCAACCCCACTATAATAACCTAAACTATTTCCATGTGCGTTAGGAAATATGACACATGCATGCTTTGTTGCCTTCCTTATTTTATCAATAGAAGCATCTTTCGGATAGCAATAGTAAGCAAACACACTTTGCGCACCTGTATCTCCTCCGAAATAGTTGACAACGACATTCGCATCTTCTTTTTATCAGAATATCAGCATCATCAGAAACTAAAGTTCCTACATTATTCTTTCCTTCCGGAAAATATGTCGTTATATAACTCTTGAGAGTTGCATCCACATTTATTTTTTTGGAAGCATCCAGATAGTTAGGCCTACCAGTATTTACATTCCAAGTTCCTAATACATTCGGAATTACATTTGTAATAAATTTCAAAGAAGATCTTGTTTGTGCACTTCTCGTTGATGAATCCAAAGCAGTTACATCAAGAGCATTCTCAAAGGTTATTTTTGCGCTGACATCCGAACCGACAACTTTAGTTTTATACAAAGTCGGCACACCAAAATCCGGAGAATAAATATAAACTTCTGAAACTGCTGTCGGGAAAGAAGCCGGTTTGATATAACGTCCTTGTATATCTGTAAATCCGGTTGCAATGTGTGACACCCCTGCTTTCTTTATAATCTGACCGCCTTCTGCCACATAAGAAAGCGGATTTTCAGCATAAACTTCAAAATAAGCCCTAGGACATTCCTTTCCATAATCAATATTCAATTGAATATTTTTAGTAGTGGCAAAAAGTCGAAATAGTTATCTAAAAGTAACTTTTCTTTATCTCCTGAATTAGCAGGATCATATACATCTTTCTGTAAACAGCTTGAGAAAAGCAACAGAAACAACACTGATAACACATGCTAATTTAGCAATGTTAATCATTCTTTGGGGTAAGTTAAAACACACATCATACTTCTCGTTCATTTTATTTGATGGTGCAAATATAAACATAAACTTGCATATTTTAATCACATTATTGATATATTTTTCAAAAAAGTTTCTGCAAGCTTCACCTACCCATTTTAAATATCTTATTAATAAAAAAAGGAGAAAGCAAAAAAGCCCTCTCCTTCTTTTAAAACTTGTATAATCTAGTCTAATTAATTATTCT